>Ga0247608_10007340_pt1 | contig 11322 bp, 7 predicted proteins | sample 176DNAGHGlowgp2_FD_193490 | JGI IMG/M metagenome (GOLD analysis project Ga0247608, IMG submission 193490) | Sheep rumen microbial communities from Palmerston North, Manawatu-Wanganui, New Zealand - 1766 DNA GHGlow gp2 | ecosystem: Host-associated > Mammals > Digestive system > Stomach > Rumen ... | reverse complement strand
TTGCACCTCAGCAAAAAAGCGTCACGATAACAGGTGACTTCAAATTCGTGGATTCGAAAGACGACAAGGTGGCAGATTTAGGGCGAAAATTACCACCTGAGGATGAGGCAAAAACGAATGTCATAGTCAACGCCATCCAAGCCGATGCGCAAATGATTGATGATACTTTCGATGCGATAAAAAATACACCGTATCCTGCTAACGGAGTCCAACTGGAGTCGTTATACAAGAAGATTCTCACTTTGAGCAAGTCAATTGATACTCACTTCCAAGGATTAGCGAAGACGGTGAAAGACAACTGTTTGTCGCTAAATGAGCAGGTAGAGATGTATAAGTTCATATTAGACATGTACCGTGATCAGAACAAAAAACTCAACGAAGCGAGTAGCGTTCATTACAATAAGAGCGCACAGAAGTTGCAGAAGTACATCACCAGCCAGATAGAGAAGTATCTGAACGAGATGTCGAAGCAATGACATAGATGTTTCAACTATCATTACTATAATTATTATTAGGTTCAAAAATGTGATTAAGCGAGTGCCGTGTAAACTCGTTTGCAGATGGCCGAGCGTGAACATTTTATTTAAAAATGTGATTAAGCGAGTGCCATGTAAACTCGTTTGCAGATGGCCGAGCGTGAACATTTTATTCAATTATGGTCAAGGCATGGGTCGCAGCGATGCGGCTCATGTTTTGTTTTATTATGTCCATTTTTTGCGAAGTTTTTCGGGTTTTCAGGGATTTACTTGCAGAAGCCTTGGTTTTTTCGTAATTTCGCAGCAGAAAAACTAATTCGAAAAAAGATATTCTTACGATTATAGTATTTCCCGGAAAGTGGTAATATATAAGTGTAGAACACCAAAGCGAATGGAAATAACAACAGGCAATACATCCAAAGCCAGAGAAGACGAGACGCTGCTCATCAGCCGCATCCTCGGCGGACAGACCGCGCTGTTCCGTGAGCTGGCTGGCCGATATGCCGGGCAGGTGCTACGGATGGTGGCCCGCCTGATTCCTTCGCCCGAAGAAGCCGAAGAGGCAACGCAGGACACGCTGGTGGAAGCCTTCCAGAGCCTTAGCCGCTACGATGCCCAGCGGGCCAGTTTCCGGACATGGCTCATGCGCATAGCCTACCACACGGCCCTGAAACATTACCGACAGAAGCACAGGTGGCTGCCCATGGTGGAAGTGGAACAACAAAGGCTTGACGCCTTTCCTGACGATGAGACCGACGCCCTGCTTGACGACACCGACCGCGTGGAACTCATGGAAAGAGCCATCGAAACGCTGAAGCCCGACGACCAGATGCTGCTCAACCTCTACTACTTTGACAACCGCCCGATGCGCGAAATAGCCTGCATCACGGAACGTGAAGAAAGCTATCTCCACTCGCGGTTGCAATGGATACGCAAAAGACTGGCCATCACCATCAGAAGTCTTGAAAGTGAAGAGTGAAAAGTGAAGAGTGAAGAATCTTTAAATGAAGAGTGAAGAATGAAGAAGGAAGAATATAAAGACAGGGGACTGCGCCAAGCCTTGCAGCGCAGGAATGAGGCCGCCGAGCGGATGACGCTATCGGAGGACTTCACCGACCGACTGATGGAGCAAATTGGGAAACCCACCCCTGCCCTCCCAAAGGGAGGGAGAACCAATAGCCTCCCCTATTGGGGAAGACTGGTTGCTGCTGCCGCTTGTCTGCTCATCATCATTGGTGTAGGCCTGAAGCTGCTGCCCAAAGAAGAACCGGCAAAAACTCAGCAGATAGTGGTGAAAAAGACGGAGAAACCCCTCCCCCAACCCCTCCCGAGGGAGGGGAGTTCTGAAAGCCTCCCCTACGGGGAGAAGTTTGGAGGGGAGTCCCACGGTGAAAACCCAAAGAAAACCGTAGCTAAAGCCAAGGCGGTCAGCCAACGTCCTACACAAACAACCGCTACACACAATACTCCGACGGCGGTTGCAACAACCGACAGTCTGGACTATTATATCGACAAGATAGAACGCGAACTGGCCCAAGTGGACGAGAGCCTCTACATAGAGCGGATGAACAAGGTGATACGTGCTGACGAGCGACTGCAGCGCATGGTCAACAGCTATATCCTGCACACCCTCGACAAGGAAGGCCGCCCGCAAACGGCAGCAAATATGTATAACGAAAAATCTGAGCAATATGAAGAATAGGATTTTGATAACCATAACAGCCCTGTTGGGTGTTGGGTATTGGCTGTTGGGTGATGGTGGCTGGTGCCATGCACAGACTGCTAACTCCAAAAACATACGGGAAAAACTCAGTGCCTTTGTGGAATCGAAGGAATACGGCGTACACCGGCTCAGTATCTCCCGGGACGGACTCAATGTATATCAGTTTGCCCAGCAGTTTGCCATCGATGGGGAGTTGGGCGGCAAGTACTACGGTCCGTTGTTCACGCCCCGAATGATGGAACTGGAGAAGGCTTTCAGGGCTGAGGCTGTGAATGCCAAGACCATCTATATCCATGATGCCAGCGACGGCGACTCGCCTCTGCCAGGCGTTAAGTTCCAGTTGATGACGGATGCCCAACATCCGATGATACACTCCGTGACATTCGACCTCAACAAGAATATCCGCCTACTTTCCTTTGAAGAGGCAGACGGCAGAATATATGCCCTGCTGCTGATGTGGGACCAGACCGTTGACCCAGACAAGAAAGTCGGTGATACGTTCCTGATGGACGGCATGATTTACGAGATTAGCGGAAGGAAGTTGGACGACAGACCTTTCATCGCCCACTATAAACAGCCCAGCGCGTCAGGCACCTTTGCTGCAGGTTTGCAATATAACGCCCCAGCTGATGCTTTGCCTGTCGAAGAGTTCATGGCCAAGGTGAAACGCACCTGTGAGATATTCCAGCGCGAGACGCCGCAAGGTAAAACGGCTGCCGGAGTGGTGCTCAACAAGACGTGCAACGCATTTAATGGCAAACTGACCAAAGAGCAGTATTTCGACCTGCTGAGCAATATGCAGCCGCTAGTTGATAGCGAAAAGAATGAAAACCTGAAGAGCATCTTGGCTTATTCCTGCTACATGATTTACAAGAAGAGCGAATTATACGAGGGTGACAGAGAAACAGATGTCACACATGCACCGACAGCTGCTTCAGAAATCACCACCACGCAGGTGTCAAAGACGATTGTCTATAACAGTATGCTGATGAACGAAATGGTGGGAAAGGAGATGGTGGAGTGCCAGATCTCCGGTATAGCCCCCTTAAAAGGCAGCAAGGTAGAAGTGAGGCGCAATATTACCTCTGAACTATTGGGGACGTGCCCTATCACCAACGGCAAATTCTCCTTTACCTGCAAACTGCCGAAGAACGAGGTGTGCCGGATATATCTCGATAACAGAGAAGTCGTTTACTTCTATACCGACGGTAGGCCTATCATTGCGGACATGGAGCACCTGACAGTAAAAGGAGGCAAGACCAGCCAAAAGGTTAACGACTTCCTGCAGACAGTAGAACGCGAACGCATGGCCGAACTCCATGAGACCGACATTCAGAAAAAAGCGGAAATCAACCGCCAGCGCGGCGAGCGGCTTCTCAAGGCAGTCCGCGAAAACCGCGACAATATCATCTCTGCCTATGCACTCAGTCAGGTCTATACCGAAATGAGCTATGAAGAACTGAAGCCATATCTCCGTGACGACTATGCCTATTCGCACCACATCCTACTGTCACCGATGCGCGAATACGTGGAAGGACTGGAGAAGCGCCGTCCCGGCACTCCTTATACCAACCTGGAACTGGTGGACACGAAGGGCCGCCCACATCAGCTAAGCGAATATATCGGCAAGGGATATGTTGTGCTGCATTTCTGGGATGGTCTTGGCGGTTATGGATCTGAAATCCATCCGTCCATGAAGACGCTTTACGATACTTACCGTTCACGCGGAGTGGAGTTCGTCACTTTGGCTTTCAGTTTCGGTGTGCAGAGATGGCGGGAGGAAGTAAAGCAGCGCCAGCTGCCATGGCCGCAGCTGATGCCCGATCCAGACACCAACCCGCGAAACGCACTTGCCGCCTACGGCATCCGTTCCTATCCGGAGCTGATTGTCATCGATGCAAAAGGCACTATCGTGGCTTGTCCCCGCAATGTTGAAGAACTCGGTTCCGTATTAAAGAAACTGCATAATTAGATTTTATTCAATGACATATTTTAGGTTTAAATTAAGGCAACGACATGGGCCGTAGCGATACGTCCCATGTTTTCCCGAAATATCATGCTTGCTTCGCGCGCATGCGCGCGAAATTTTTGATTTAAGGGTGTAAGGGTGTCAGAATGCCGATAAACACAGGGCTTGCACCCTCCTTGGAAGGGTGTCAGGGGTGTCACAAGGGTGTAATGCCCACCCCTGCCCCTCCCAAAGGGAGGGGTTTGAGGCGTTTGGTTAGAGAACGGCGATAAATTCTCTAGAGAATTTGTTGCGATCAAAGGATGTTTGCGTTTCATACGGCCATTGTTTGAAGAAAATTTTCTAGAGAATTTCTAACCGATAACGATAACCTTAACCCTAACCCTAAAGACATAAATCCCTCCCTATGCAGGGAGGGCTGGGGTGGGTCTCCCATTGCACCCTTATGACACCCTTGACACCCTCTGAAACAGGGTGCAAGCCCTGTGTTTATCGGCATTCTGACACCCTTACACCCTCAAAACAAAAAAATCCTATGGCATACGTAACATGACTTGAATAGTATCATTAGAATAATTTAACTCCTACAAGCGGGATATTTCTGCAAAAACGGTGTATATATAATAAAAGAGCAACATATAAAAGATATGAACATGAACAAGCAAACCATCATCACCATGTTCTTCGCTCTCGTCGCAATGACAGGGAAGGCACAAATAAAATGCCATGTCGAAGGGACTGCTGCCAACGGCGTGGAGCGCCGGACTTTCTACGTCGCACAGCAGGGCACGACAGACAATGATGACGCGAAATGGACGGAGGTAAACGTCAAGGACGGACGTTTCGCTCTCGACATTGTAGCCGACACGACGGAGATGTACGAAATCATTGAAGACCGTTGGCAGGGCGGACATTTCGCTCTCTTCCTTGTGGAGAACGACACGGTGCACATTACTATCACGCCTGAGGACGATGATGCACGTCTGGAAGTTACCGCTGGAGGACCCGAGCAAGAGAAGTGGCTGACGATGCAGCGTATGTCCAAAGAACTTTTCGGACAAGAGGCAGAGGTAATAGAGAGCAAACTCGAATCCTTGTATGATGAAGACAGTGTCTATTCCGAGGCGTACAGACGCTTGATGGAGGAGCGCGAAACGTATGACCGTGCCAATCCCGACCATGTCCACGCCCTTGAAACCATCAGCGCCCGGATGGACTCTATGAAGAACGACAAGAGTGCCTATTCGCCCGAGGCTCGCAAATTGATACTGGCGGACGACTCGCTCCATGCCCAGGTTGACGCTTGGACGAAAGCCTATAAATCCGCCCATCCGATGCTCTACGGGTTGCTCTACTTGGAGGCGAGAATGCTATATTTATACGATGACATCAACAAAGTGCAGCCTTATCTAGACGAATACCATCAGCTATATGAACACCTCTTCCCAGAGCATCCCGTTCACCATCGCATCGCTTTGAAAGAACGAGGGCTTCGCCTGCAACCAGGACAGCCGTACTTCGACGATTACGAAGCCGCAACTGCCGACGGAGAGACCGTCAGCGTCGGCTCACTTTATCGTGGACGGGTGTCCATCATCAACCTATGGGGGTCATGGTGTGGCCCGTGTCGCGCCCATGCCAAGGCACTCATCCCCATTTATGAGAAATACCGCGATGCCGGGCTGACCGTCGTAGCCATTGCCCGCGAGTGGAACATGGACTCCTTCCACCGAGCCATGGAACGCGACCAGTACCCGTGGCCCAGCCTCGTGGATTACCAAGACCGCTATGGTGTCTGGGAGAAGCATGCACAAAAGAACGGCTCTGGTAAAATTCTGCTCATTGACCGCGATGGCACCATCCTCTCCACCTCCAACGATGCCGAAGAACTGGAGCCGATTATTAAGAAAGCATTAAGAATAGAATAAAATAACATGAACAAGAAAACCATCATCACCATGTTCTTCGCTCTCGTCGCAATGGCGGTTTATGGACAGGAAGACACTACAAAGGTAAAAAAGAAAGATAATACCATCTCAATGTACGGAACGGTGGCTGATGGTTTTACGAAAGCTGCGATTCCCGACGTGAGGGTGACGCTGATGAACGCTGACTCTACGGTGGTGGACACGGTGAAGGTGTGGAAGAACTACAGCTACAGCAGCGGCATCGGACGCTCGGCAGGAACAACGCGATACTACTTCCAAATCAGTCGCGAGCCAGCCAGGTATATCCTCAAGTTTGAACACCCGAACTATGAAACGGCCTTTACGGACTTCGAGATGAAGAAGGTGAGCCGAAGGCGGGATGATATCGAGGGACCGAAAGTGTATATGAAAAAGGCAGCACGAGCCAGCCACTTCGAAGGCGGACAACTGGACGAGGTTATGGTGAAGGCCACGAAGATAAAGATGGTGTGGCGCGGCGACACGCTGGTCTATAATGCCGATGCATTCAATGTGCCCGAGGGTTCGATGCTCGACGGACTCATCAAGCAGTTGCCGGGCGTGGAGCTGAAAGATAATGGCGAGATATTCGTCAACGGCAAGAAGATAGATAACCTGACGCTCAACGGCGCGGACTTCTTCAAGGGCAAGAATCAGATTATGCTGCAAAACCTGCCCTACTTCACCGTGAAGAATATCGAGGTATATAAGAAGCAGACTGAAGAGAACAAATACCTCGGCATCGACGACGAGGACGAAAAGGAGTACACGATGGACGTTATCCTGAAACGGGAGTACAACATCGGTGGCTCAGCGAATGTGGAGGCAGGCTATGGCACTGACGACCGATACAAACTGAAGGGCTTCGGATTAAGATTCTCCGACCGCACACGTGCCGTGGTCTTCGGCGGCATGAACAACATCAACGAGAAAATGGAGTATATCAGAGAGAACTCTGAATACAGGGATAAGACAGACCTGTCGGGCGACAGCCACTTCAAGCAGATTGGCGGCCAGTTCGTCTATCAGGCACCCGAGGAAAAACTGACCAACTCGACCGAAGCGAGCGCTACATGGAACAACGATTTCAGCGAAAACCGAAGCAACGGCGAAACCTATCTGAACGGTGCCAGCACCTTCGGACAGTCGGAAGGATGGAGCCGCAACAAACCTTCCTCGTTCACGCTGAGCAACACCCTGCGGGCCACAGGCAAATTCCGTTTCTATTCAACGGCGTATATCGGTTATAACCGCAATCGTAACGAAAGTGAAGGATGGAACATAAGCACAGCCGATGCCATGATGACCGACAGCATCAACAGTTCGTGGTATCGGTCGCGCAGCAAGTCAGATATTTTCAATGGCAGTGGCTATGCCTATCTTGCCTATCGTCTGCCGTCGGGCGACTCGTTCACATTCAACGTGCAGGGCAACTTCAACCGCAGCTACAATCCAGAGTCATCGAGCGTAAATCACTATACCTATCACAAACTGGGCACACAAGATGACCGCGACCGCCGCACGGAATCGCCATCTTACAACTATAACTATCAGGGCAGTTTATCATACAACTATCAGCTGACGAAAAGCATACGAATTACTCCTACCGTTGGTGTCGGCATAAGCGACAATAACAGTGACCGTCACGAGTATCTGCGCGATAGTATCGATTACCAGTTTGATGCCAAGAACAGTTACGAACAGCGCACCCAGAATCTGGAGCGTCGCTCACAGCTGAGCATTGACTTCAATAAAAACATGGGGAAATGGTATTTGGGTTTGTATAGTAGTCTTAGCGCCAACTTCGAGCGACAGCGGATGAATTACGACAGCGAACCGCTCAGCACGACATTTACCCGCCACTACACGTTGCTCACTCCAAACGTGTATTTCTATCTCATGAGCATGAATCAGAAGCACAGTCTTAATATGCAATACTATATGTGGCCGACAACCCCATCCGTTACCGACCTAATCGACCGCCCGATTACCAGCGACCCACTGAACATCTATCTTGGCAATCCCAATCTGAAGAAGAGTGAACAGCACAACTGGATGGCCGACTACCGTTTGCGCAACGACAGCATCAACCAGACCATTGCTATCAGTCTCAACGCCAATCTGACTCACAATGCACGAACACAAGGCTACACCTACGACATGACAACTGGTGTTCGCACCTATCGCCCGGAAAATATCAGCAGCGGAAACTGGTATTTCAGTCTTTCCACCAATTGGGACCGTGCGCTTGGCAAAAAGAAAATCTGGAACATTGGCAACGAATTCACTTTCAGCTATAACAAAAATACGGGTCTCGCCGTTGCTACGGGGAGCAGCGAATCGGAGTTGAGCCGCGTCGGCACTCTTCGCTTGAACTACAAACCAGGTATCAAGTACCAGAAAGACAACCTTACCCTGATCTTGAAAGGCGATTTCACCTATCGCAATCTTCATCGAAACATCACGCTCGGCGAGCAGCCAACTGATATCTGGGACATCGTCTATGGTATGAACGGCACCTACAAACTGCCGTGGGACTTTACGTTCGACACCGACATCACGATGCATTCACGCCGTGGATATACTGACGCGGAAATGAACGACAACCGTCTCTATTGGGATGCCTCGCTCACAAAATCATTCCAACAAGGAAAGTGGGTTGCCAAACTTCGCGGCTACGACCTCTTAGGTCAGGTTTCCAACCTGCGTTATAACATCGGAGCGCAAGGACGCACAGAAACATGGACTAACTCCATGCGCCGATATGCCCTGCTTACCATCAGCTACCGATTCTCCCATAAACCTAAAAAAGAAGATATCTAAAAATGTGATTAAGAGAGTGCCATGCAAACTCGTTTGCAAATGGCCGAACGTGAACATTTTATTTAATTATGGTTATGGCATGGGGCGCAGTGATGCGCTCTGTGCTTTTTTCAGATGATGTTACCAACTAAAAAGGTGGTTAAATAATCTGAATGTCAGACAAATGTCAGTAAAAAAATTCGTTCCAGCAGGGATTCTACAGTATCTTTGCAATCGGAAGAAAACAAAAGAACAATCATACTTAACTTGACTTGTTATAAGGTTGTCAGGTTATGAGGTAATAAGGTGAAGAAACCTTGTAAGTTGAGCAAATGCGAAACTTGGATAAAAATAATTAGACAATGAGATTTATTACAACAACACTTTTGAGTTTATTAGTCTCGCTACAGGTGATGGCGGGAAAAGTGATTAAGAATCCGGTCATTGAATACTCCGCTTCGTGGATGGAGATTACCGAGATTGAACTGACGAAAGAGGCCACTATCGTAAGAGGTGTCCTCAGGCAGGGCTCGTCAATCCTCAACAACACCGTGCTTGCAGACCGCAACACAGGCAAGGAGTTTAAGTTCTTGCGTGTGGAAGGCGTAAAGGCTCAAGAGCGGGCTACTGCCGACGGCACACCATGCACCATATACTTCGAACCGCTGGATGCAAGCGTGAAGGAGTTCAATTATATAGAGGTGGGCAATAATCCATTGGGAAACTACTATGGCATCAGGTTGCAGCCAAAGGCAAAGGCCTCTAAAAAGTCAAAGGTGTTCGACCCTGAATCACTTGATTTCGACTACTATATGAGTCGTCCTTTCACCCCCGACACCGCATGGCACTTCAGCAACAAACCTTACAAGAATGGGTTTCCATCTGGAAAGGCACTGGTTAAGATTTACGTGACAAAGACACCAAGGGAACTTGCAAGTATGCTTCCCGATGTTTCGGTAAGGGTGTCTGATCAGATTACGCGCCACGAGGAGAATACAGTTGCTTCGATGGATGAAAACAACTGCTACACGCTCGAACTCGATATTCCTCATCAGCAGTTTGTTTATACGAATCCTTTCGGTGATATCTACGTCGCTCCTGGTGACACGCTCGAGATGTTCACCACCATGGAAGGGGCTCCTGATGGCAGAGGGCCTCGTTTCAAGACCTTCCGCAGCAACAGCGAATCAGCCATGATAAACACCCTTCTGCCTAAATACCTGGAGAAATATGTCAGGAAGGAATACAACTACAAAGAGGCTGAAGCCATGATAGCGAAGGGTAAGGATGTCACCCAGCCCATGCTTGAGCGTTGGGCTCGTCAGGCCAACGAGATAATTGCCGACGAGGCCTTCCGTCAGGCTCTCATCAACTCTCCGTTGAGCACCATGGGTAAGGATCTCGTTATGATATCGGCCGTGGCCAACAAATGCATTGAGATAGAAGATGTGGCGGATAGCTATGACTACAAGAAGACCATCAACACACAACTTGAAGATGGCAGCTGGAAAAGTGAGCCGAATTCCAATTACGTTCCGCTTGACCTGAAGGCTGTCTATGGTACGCTTTTGAAGAATAAGGAACTCATCTACAACAACCCTCTTGCCGTGAGCGAAAGCAACCAGTGGGTATTCGTGAATCGTACGCTCTTCAGTCCGTTGCTTTGGCAATGGGAGACAATAACCAACGAGCAAGGTATTATTGTAGGTCAGCGACGCCGCGATGATTATGGTATGGCGGGTACCTTCATGAACGACCTCCGTCTCTCACAGGATATTGTTAACCATATGGATAATAACCTGAAGGAAGACAAGTTAGGTCGGCTTGATGAACATGGACGCCGTGATGGAATACTTGATTACATGGCAAACACAGTCGGTGAGACCTTGGCTGGCATACAGAACGTGCAGGTGGCACAAGCCATCGTCAATGAGTACCGTAACTTCGTAAAGGCTACCGAAACAGGTGCAGACGAAAAAGGTAACAACTGGACAGAAGAGCAGAATGCGCTGTGGAACAAGATTGTATCGCCCTACAAGGGCAACACCCTCTTCCTCGATTTCTGGGCGATGAGTTGCGGCCCATGTCGTGCGGGTATGATGAGTCAGAAGAAACTCGTGGAGGATATGAAGGACGAGGCCGTCAAGTTCCTCTACATCACCACCGAAGACCAGAAAACATCTGGCGAGAAATGGATGGCTGACAACAATATCAAGGGCGAGCACATCTATATCACCAACAACGAATGGAAGCAGTTCGAGACCATGCTGAACTTCACTGCCATTCCTCGTGGTGCCTTGGTCAGTAAGGATGGCAAACTCATCGAGCACGACTTCCACGTCGGCCAGTTCAAAAGCGCCGAACTAAAGAAACTCGCAGAAAGATTCTGACAAATATGAATAAGAA
>Ga0247608_10007337_pt1 | contig 11324 bp, 6 predicted proteins | sample 176DNAGHGlowgp2_FD_193490 | JGI IMG/M metagenome (GOLD analysis project Ga0247608, IMG submission 193490) | Sheep rumen microbial communities from Palmerston North, Manawatu-Wanganui, New Zealand - 1766 DNA GHGlow gp2 | ecosystem: Host-associated > Mammals > Digestive system > Stomach > Rumen ... | reverse complement strand
TGAACAGCACGCCTTTGTGCAGGTCTGGATAGAAATAAGGCTTCATCAGCGTATCATTTATGCCCTCTGCCCAGCGCACGAAGTGGTCAACGGCCTTCTGAGGTCGATAGGCATCGTATATCTTCAGTCTATAACCCTGCTGCTTTACATCGTCGCTTACAGCCTTGAGGGCCTCAGCAGCCTCACGTGTCATCAGCGCAGTAGGTTCCTCGTAGCCGTCAACGCGGGAGCCTACGAAGTTGTATGTGCTGAAATAGCGTATCTCAAGTATAGCATCAGGTACTACATCTGTAAGGTTCACGAACTCAGTAGCATCGTCTGCGGCGCAGGCCTTGGCAGAAGATGCATCACCAGATTTATTACCATTGGGAGCTGCATGCGTGCCGCAAACGACAGTAAGGATGGCGGCAATCATCCACATTCTTGTTTTTTTCATGTCTTTCCTATTATTAGGTTTTATATTTTCTTTATTAATCTGTCTATGCAGGTTAAGTTGCAAGGCTTATGATGACAGCCTGTTCTGCTTTGCCTATGCTGTATTGCGACAGCAACGCAGCATCGTCATTCATAGCCTTTGACAGTGTCTCAGGCAGTTGTTGTTTGTCAGCCGCCGTGAGTGTGTCGGCGTATCTGCGCAATGTGGCAGCGGCTTCCTGTACCTTGCCATTAGCAAGATATGCATAGGCTATGTTCATCGTTACGGAAAAATCTTTCTGCACCTGCTGAATGGCAGTAAGTTTCTCTGCCACGGTCAGTGTCTGTTCCTTCCTGCCAGCATAGAGCAACGCCCATAACAGCGTGTTGGCTATACCCGTGTCTTCTGCATTCTCATAGTACAGGCGGTAGAGTTCCGCCACGGTATTTTCCGCCTTACCGTTCATCACCATTGCCATGCTGTAGTTAAGCAGGTAGGCTGAGCGCTGCGGGAACATGGTGTGCAGGGCATCGTAATAGAAGGCTGCCTTTTCATAGTCGCCTATGGAATAGTATGCCCTGGCTATGCCCCTCATGCTTGGGCCATGACCGTTTTTCAGTTCAAGGCATCGTGTATAATGCTGCACTGCCGCAGTGTTGTCTCCACTCCATGCCGAGCATTTGGCATGACTGTAATGATATTCAAAACTATCATCATGGCTGAAGGCTGCAAGCAGACGTGTTGCCACGCTGCCGGCATCATCTGTGTATGGCTTCTTGGTGAGATACAAGCACATATCTTTCTTCTCGTCATCAGCAACGAGGTCTGCCACCGATGTCCACACTCCGCATTCGCTGATGTGGCTGAATGGATTATACAGCGATGCTGCAAGCGGACTGAGCCTGTAGAAGCGGTACAGGTCTTGCAGATACTGCAGTCTGAGGAATGATGGCGCGGTCATATCGTCGCCTTCCGGATGCATGCCGATAGGACCGAGGTCGCCGTCTTCCATCATGGAGCGCATATTCTCTGGCAGTTGGCTTGCTACCTTTGACATGGCAATGATAAATGAGTATTTGTCTGACTCGCAGAAAGGACCTCTGCTCGTAACGCGGTCAACGAACTTTGAGTCGGTTACGTTTGAGCCTGCTATAGCCGTAAGGTCGGGATGTGTCTTGTAGAACGGCACAAACCAGTTTACGGGCTTTTGGAAGAACGGGAAGCGTTTCATCTGACTGAAGCCCTCAAAGAATATGTCAGCCCCACCTTTCTGCATCTTCAGCATTTTCTCCACGCTCTTCTCCATGGCGTCGATGTTGCGGTTTTCTGCTTCGGGGTCATACTCGTTTGTGGCGGCGTCGTTCTGTACCACTCCGTTTGGTGTTATGTGGAATGGTTGGTTTTTCAGTATGTCAGGTATGATGTTACTCCTTATCTCCCTACTGTCGTTATCGACATTGGCGCAAGATGTCATCTGCATGTGCAGTTCAAGTGCCACACCGTGCAGACCATCGACGTCAGCACTCAGCAATGACTGCAGCGCTGCGGCTGCCACAGCGTTGTCAGCACGTGCCGACGATATGAGGAGTCCGACGAGTGCACGTTGGCGTGTGCGTTCATCTTTGCTGTCACGATATACCGTGGCGAGGCACTGCGCCTTAAAAGGTGAGTAGTTCTCAAGCAATGATATTGTCAGTGCACTGACGAGGGTGGCTGCAACGATGCCGCTGGTGTGTACCGATGACAGGAATACAGACCACTCTTCTGCATCCTGCTGGCTCCAGTGACTTGACGTGAGCAGTACGGTGAATGCCGTGGCGAGCGCACTGTGGCGGTCGGTTGGCGAAAGGTTGTCGTCAAGCAGTTGCGACTGCAGCGATTCTGCCGATGTATCGGTGTTGGCAAGTGCTTTATAGTATGGCTTGATATGCGGATTCTCACATAGCGTCGAGCGCACTGCGAGGTCGTAGGATATGCTGCGCAGACGGCCTACAAGGTCAGTGAACAGTTCGTTGCGACGTGGGTCACTGAATCCGTCCGCCATATACTGGCACATATACTGAAACTCCGTCTTGCACGAGTCTATCCTGTCGTCAAAGCCCTCGCCAGGATAGTTTGCAGCCTTGCGTTTCAGTTCGACGACAGCCTGTGTCACCAGTCCTTTGTCAAGTAGTTCGTTTACCATTGCAGTAGTTGTATGTATTTATCCTTACCGTATCGCTTTATGGAATCGTTTGCTATCTCCACGGCTTTTGCGAATGCCTTTTGCTGTTGCTTTCTTCTGGCATCAGCCATTGACTTCTTGCGGAATGCCACCACGCCGGCAGGTCCCGACTTCACACTGCCAATCACATTGGCGCCAGCCTTGCGTGCCTTCGTTGCATGGGGCTCTGGCAGCAGTGCTGCATCTACGTTGCCTGTTACGAGCATGTTGCACCTTGTCTCGAGGTCTTCCACCTGTATTATAAACACGTGCTGCCCCTTTCGCATGAGCGAGTCTATGGCGCGTTCGGCAATGCGGTGTGACTCTCCGTGGCTGTCGGCGGCTATCATCTTGTCTGCCAGTTGGTCAATGCGCTTTATTCTTGCCTTCTTTGCCGTAAGGAACTGCCACGATAGTTGTGTGCGCATACCGCTATACAGCCATGGCGTGGTGCCGTTGAGCTCGCCCATGAGCGTTGTATCTATCACCGCGCCTTCCACGAGTGAGTCAACGAGAGCCTTGCGGCACTCCGACATGGCACGGTAGCGGCGCAGGTGTACGTCTGTGCCGGCCTTGTCAAATAGTCCGAGTTCCTTTGCCACTACTATAGGCAGGCAGTCTTCCGTAGGCATCACGCCTATCTTGAGCGCCAGTGAGTCGGCACGGCGCAAGGAGTCTTTTTCTTCTTTGGTGAGGCGTTTCTTGCCATTGTCACCATCCCCGCAACCGTACGTAACGGCTACGGATATTATGATTAAAAACAGATAGAATATGCGTTTCATATATGCAAAGGTAATAATTTCTGTATAATAATCTGCATTAATAAAGACTTTTTTGCATTTAACAAAGTGTTTTTCCGCACGTTCCTTTTTTATATAAGAAAAAAATATTAATTTTGCGGTTGTATATGGCAAAAGATAAAATAGCATACGTTTGTGACAACTGCGGACAGGAATCTGCCAAGTGGATTGGCAAATGCCCGTCGTGCGGACAGTGGAACACCTTCAAGGAGATACGCATAGCCAATGATGCCGGGCAGCAGAGTGCACGCAGCGCGGCAAAGGAGGTCAGTGCGGTGCGCAGGCATGGAATAGGCTCGCGCAGCAATGCCATGTTGCTGAAGGAAATCCCTACCAAGGAGGCACCACGCATGGACATGCATGACGAGGAACTGAACCGTGTGCTGGGCGGCGGACTGGTGCCTGGCAGCATTATCCTGTTAGGTGGCGACCCGGGCATAGGCAAGAGTACGCTGACACTGCAGACCATCATGCGTATGCCTGACCGCGACGTACTGTATGTAAGCGGTGAGGAGAGTGCACACCAACTCAAGATGCGTGCCGAGCGCATAGAGGGAGGTAAGAACGAGAGTGTGTCGGTATTGTGCGAGACAAGCATCGAGAAGATATTCGACCAGATAAGGGAGAGTGCGCCTGACCTCGTGATAATCGACTCCATACAGACCATGGAGACCGAGACCGTTGACTCTGCACCTGGCAGCATCACCCAGATACGTGAGTGCGCCAGCGCATTGCTGCGCTTTGCCAAGGCAAGCAGCGTACCGGTAATTCTCATTGGCCATATAAATAAGGAGGGCACCATAGCCGGACCGAAGATACTGGAACACATCGTTGACGCCGTCATTCAGTTTGAGGGCGACCGCCAAGGTATCTACCGCATTCTCAGATGTATAAAGAACCGTTTCGGCTCTACATCCGAACTCGGCATATACGAGATGCTGCAAAACGGCCTTCGCCCCGTCAGCAACCCTTCTGAACTTCTGCTTAGCGATGACCGTGAGGGCATGAGCGGTATTGCCATATCGGCTGCCGTGGAGGGTATGCGACCGTTTATGATAGAGACGCAGGCATTGGTGAGCACCGCTGCCTACGGCACTCCGCAACGCTCTGCCACGGGTTTTGACCAGCGCCGTCTGAACATGCTGCTGGCTGTGCTTGAAAAGAAGGTGGGCTTCAAGCTTATTCAGAAAGATGTCTTTATTAATATTGCCGGTGGCATAAAGGTCACCGACATGGCTATGGACCTCAGTGTCATTGCCGCCGTATTCTCTTCAAACGTCGATATGCCTATAGATACGGGCTACTGTCTGTGCGGCGAGGTCGGATTGTCGGGCGAGGTGCGCCCCGTTGCGCGCATAGAGCAGCGCATAGCCGAGGCAGAGAAACTTGGTTTTACCGACATCGTGATACCAAAGCGCAGCCTCATGGCCATCAAGGGCAAGAAGTTCAGCATAAAGATTCACCCCGTAGGAAAGGTAGAGGAGGCACTGAGGATGCTGTTCGGGTAAAATACCATGCTTTTCTTTTGTCATCTAATAAAAAGTTGTTACCTTTGCATACGTAAACAAATCCTACTGAATCATGGCACTACAGAAACTCCCTATCGGAATACAGGACTTTGAGAAGATTCGCTTAGGCGGATACCTCTACATAGACAAGACAGAACACATTTATAATCTCGTGACCCGGGGTTGCTACTATTTCCTGTCACGTCCGCGCCGCTTCGGCAAGTCGCTGCTGCTCTCCACCATTAAGGCTTTCTTCCTCGGCAAGCGTGAGCTGTTTAAGGGACTCGCCATAGACGGCAAGGAGGATGTGGAGTGGGCAGAGCATCCTGTGCTGTACCTTGACCTCAACACGGAAAGGTATGATGCCAAGGAAAAACTGGAGAACATGCTCAATGATTTTCTCACGAAAGCTGAGAAAATATATGGAAAGGAAGAGTCGGAAACCAGTCCTGGGCTACGTTTCCAAGGAATCATCAAGCGCGCCTGCGAGAAGACTGGTCACCGTGTTGTCATCCTTGTTGACGAATACGACAAGCCCATGCTGCAGGCTATCGGCAACAGGGAACTGCAGGCAGAGTTTCGCGGTACGCTGAAAGGCTTCTACGGAGCACTGAAATCCATGGATGCCTATATCAAGTTTGCCATGCTCACCGGCGTCACGAAGTTTGGCAAGGTCAGTGTCTTCAGTGACCTGAACAATCTTGAGGATATCTCCATGCTGCGGCAGTACTGCGATATCTGCGGCATGACAGAAGAAGAACTACACACCGATATGTCGCCATACATTGACAAGCTTGCCACTGCCTGCGGAATGTCGCACGAGCAGTGTGTGGAGGAGCTCCGCGAGAGATACGACGGCTATCATTTCCACCAGAAAGCCAAAGGCATGTATAATCCGTTCAGCGTGCTGAACACGTTCAAGAACGATGAATTCGGCAGCTATTGGTTTGAGACTGGCACGCCTACCTATCTCGTAGAACTGTTGCAGAGCCACGACTGGAATCTCAACGACATGGAGCACTCTGACGTAGATACTGACGTAATCAACAGTGTGGACTCAGAGTCCACCAACCCCATCCCAGTGATATACCAGAGCGGTTACCTCACGATAAAAGGTTACGACGAGGAGTTTAAGCTATATAAGTTGGGATTTCCTAACAAGGAGGTAGAGGAAGGCTTCATAAAATACCTCGCACCGTTCTACCTCAGCAAGCAACGTAAGGCAAACGCCTTCGACGTGCGCAGTTTCACGGCAGACGTTCGCGAGGGCAAGCCTGAGCAGTTCTGCAAACGACTGAAGTCGCTTTTTGCCGACACTCCATACGAACTGGTGAAAGACCTTGAGAACCACTACCAGAACATCGTCTGGGTGGTGTTCAAGATTCTGGGATTCTACAGTCATGCAGAATACCACACCAGTGACGGCCGCATAGATCTGCTGATAGAATCGCCGAAGTTCCGCTATGTTATGGAATTTAAACTCGACGGCACCGCCGAGGAAGCCCTGGAGCAGATAAAGCAGAAGGACTATGCGCTGCCTTTCACCATGGACGACAAGCAGACTTTCCTCATCGGCATGAACTTCGACAGCGAGACACGCAATATAGAACGCTGGGTGGTGGAGTAGTTCTGGGGTAACCTGACGAACACACCTATTTTTTCTTTCCTTGTTTGCTGCGTTGGCGCTCGGCTCTTTTCTGCTCTTTCTCCTTTATTGTCAGATAGTCTGCAAAAACGAACAATCCTGCGAGTATGCCTGCGATTATACATGCTATTTTCAGTAGGAAGTTTTTAGTGTAGTCACCGTCTTGCTCCGCCAGTCTCTTTTTCTCACCTTCGGCTATGCAGCGCTTGCCGTCAAAGCCCGAGAGACGTGCCTCACCACCGCCTAACAATGCTATGAACGACAGTTTTGCATCAGGCTTAAGGGTGCCATAGTAGTATGTATAGTCAGTGCGTTTCTTCTTTATGCCGGTACCGGCGATGTTTACGTCTGAATTATTGAAGTCAAGCAGAGGTGTGTTGTCATCGAAAGACAAACTGCCGTATGCAGTCTTGTGCAGGTTCGGGTCGTCGTGCATCTTACCGTCACTACCTTCGGTACTTACCGACACTGAGATGTAAACACATTCATTCGTTGTCTTATTGTAAGGGTCTTTTGCAAGTGTGTATTTCGGGAACCGGTAGTTGTTTATCACATACATGCGTTTCTCCTGCGCTTTCACTGCATCAAGAATCTGCGCAGTAGTCGTGAGTTCGGTGAGTGAGTCAAGACGCTCCAGATATACAGCCTCGCCTTTGTCTTGCTGTAGAGAAAAGTATTGGCAGCCGCCAAAGCAGCAGAGCGTCAGCAGTATCAGTATAATGTTTCTCGGTCTGATAAATTTCTTTTGCTGTTGGTTTCGTTTCTGTTTCATTGTTCGTTGGTTTGTTTTGTTTTTAGTCTGGCATGTCAGGTGGTTTAGGTTACCTGCTCTCTGAAATTGACCACAAAGTTAACTTTTTTTTTTTGAATAATACAAGTTTATGCAATATTAAATGTGTGGGGGGGAGTGAAAAACGCACCTACATTTGCGAACAAATGAAACACTCATTTGGGATGCAAAATAGAGGTTAAGGAATGTTAATACGGCCCCGTTTCACAACTTTTTTTGTTGTGCAACGGGGCTTTTTCGTGTAAAACGATAGCTTTTACGCTCCTATTTGCGCACTTTCATGCTCTTATTTGGTAGCTTTTAGCTGGTAAAAGCTATCAAATTACAAGGTAAAAGCTATCAAATTACATTTTTACCGCCTTGTTATTTTCTTATATAATAAAGTAAATTGTTCAGTATCAGTACTTTGCTAAAAATTCAAAATTAGGTCGTTTTTCATGACAAAATCTGTCTTGCTGATTTTCATCGCAAGGATTCGCAAGTTAAATACGTTCAGACTACAGAATTGCCCCCCCCTTAAAATTTTGTAGTTTCAGAAAAAGTTAGTAACTTTGCAGAGGAAAAGAATATTGTTGTTTATTTCCTTTGCAAACTCGTTCAAGTGCGGACGTTTTGCGTATATTAAGGTAAAAGAAATTCTAACTAAAAAATCAATCAGATATGAACTCAGCAAACAAGTTTAAGAAGATTTATCTCCTAATCTTTGCGTTTTAATGGTAGTCTTGACGTCAGTGACTTCAATACTTCCAATGTCATTGCATGATACCGTGACAGGGAGTTTTCTTTATTTATATTTTGCAAATTACAATGAATACGATGATAACAAGAATTTTTACTCTCATGAGCAGCAGAACCTACATCAAATTCTGTCTGTTTTCCGTAATTTTGATGATGACATGCATACATTCGTATGCAGTCAAACATCCTGTATATGTTTATCTGAACAGTTCAAAGCGAACAACTCTCAGACTGGACAAAAACAACATCATGAAGAATGGCGACTACGAAAAATGTACTGGCACTGAAAACGATTACAACGCCTTATATGACCCAGACACAGGTGTACTGAGACTAAGGGACTTCCACGATGACCAAGAGGGTTGGAGTATCAGTACGTCAGAAGGAGACTTTACCATAAAAGTAGAAACTGACAGTGAAATTGGGTTTTATGACACTGAGTTCGAGTATAATGAATTTATACGCCATGAAGGCGACTCTCTGTGCATTGAGCTTGTGAACGGCTCCACCCTGACCCTGCAAGGAAAGGGAAGAAAGATATGTGATGGAATACAATGCTTCGGAAATGTGTGCATCACAACAGCAGACAACAAAGGGGGAAAAGTAGTCATAAATGCAAGAGCACAGGAATTGATAGGGTATGCAACCGGCATTATATGTGGAAAGAATACATATATCACAGGTTCGGCAAGCCTCGAGATAGAGACATACTCTTCAAAGAACAGCACAGGAATAGATGTAGAATACCTCATGATAGATACAACGGGAGACATCAGTATCAATTCAAAGGTGGCCAATGGGGGGTATTCTTATGCTGTAGGCAATAATTATGACATATGGAAATCAACTGTAAAAAATGCCGGGATGATAACACTGAGATTCGTGGATGGTGTTTCAACAATGTTGAAAAAAGAATTGAACAGCGATATGCTGGGATATGAATATAAGTGTGATTATGCAGACGATTACTATACCGTGGTGTATAAAAAGATAGTTCCATATAACCTGTATATCAATGACCAGATGGTCAAAAGCACCAACTGCTCCGACCTTTCCGTGTTCAACGGTGTTTCCGGCACAGTAAGCTACGATCACGCCTCCAAGACTCTCTCACTTAAGGACGCTACCATCATCAACAATGCGGTAAGCACTGGCAACTACGATGGCTACGGAATACTCAACGGCATCGGTGGCGGACTAACTATACACCTTGAAGGAGAGAACACCGTCACATCAACACAATGGGACGGCGTGGCGAGCATAAGCAACCTCAATATCACCGGTGACGGCACACTTCGCATCAACGCCGACAAGGGTGTGGCGCTCGCAATGGGCGCAGAGGGTTACCGCCTCGACATCGCTGACGGCGCAAAGGTATATGCCAAGGGCATGTACGGTGTGCACGGTGGTACGGAAACGATGCAAGTGGGCGGCACACAGCTAACCTACTCCTACATCACGCACCTCGGTGTGAGCGGGGCAAATACAGAATTGCACGTATATGGCACGGAGCAATGCGCCAGTACCATAGCCTTCCTTGAGATGGACAATGGAATGGAGCTGATGTTCGAGGATGGGGACAAGGCTTATTTCCAAAACAACAGTTTCTGTTTCTATGAACGCCGAAAGTATTTCCCAGGCTCTGACAGTTGGATAATAGTAAAGAACCCTAATGGTGTACTTTTCGGCGACGTGAACGGTGACGGTAGCATAACGATGGCAGACGCCAACATGGTAGTGAACTACTTCCTTGCTACGGACCCGTCAAGCATCGCGAACTTCAACGTGGCTGCAGCAGATGTAAATGGTGACAAAGCAATCACCATGGCAGACGCCAACCAGATAGTGAATATTTTCTTGGGACAGTAGCTTCGCTTCGCTCAGAGTGAAAAGTGAAAAGTGAAAAGTGAAGAATACCATGCGAAAGGCTTCACATCCAGCCTCACCTGTGAGGGAGGGGGAAGTAAGTGAAATCAGAAATCTGAATGAAAATATATAATTAAATGAAGAAAAGGCTTTTTATTACATTCTTGCTCGTATTCGCGTTCGTCATGGTGACGAATGCAGACGAAGCCTGTTATAATGTGTGGCTTGCAAAGAACGTGGAAACTGTAACAGCAGCAATGGTCAACCCAGTAAGGCAATATACTGGGCTGGGAATGAAGGATGCAAAAGAACGTTTGCAGACGCAAGCACCATGCTGGATGTTTGATGTTAAGACAACAAGGGAAAAAGCAGAAGGACTGGCTGCCGCATTGAAAGAACAGGGAGTAGATGTGAAGGCATACCTGATCATTGATGAAAACAATTTTCCAGATGAGAATTTCCGCAAAAGCCTGTCAGGCATGCAGACTTCCCCAGACGGCAAGAATACTTGCATGTTGTTGGATAGTATTTTACATGTGACAACGCTTGATCTGCATAGCAAGGATATAAACACATTGAAAGGCATAGAGTATTTCACAAATCTGGAAATTCTGTATTGCCAGAAAAACAATCTTACATCGATAGACCTGTCAGGTAATGAAAAATTAACTACTCTTTTCTGCTATGGCAATAATATAGACCATAGTGGGATGGATGCCATAATTGCAAACCTTCCGGCTACGTCTTCAGGAGGACTGCTACCAGAAGAAGAGGAAGCGCAAGGCCTGATTGACGATGCACAGGTGAAAGCTGCCATGCAGAAGGGATGGACAATACTGCGCAGAAACAGCGACGGTTTATATACCCTCTACAATAATCAACGCAAATATTATGCTTTCCGATATAATAAATGGCTGCCATACGACAGCATGTCGTACTATGACAGGAACGGAGGCTACTATGGACCGACGATAGAGATAGAAAACCATTCGGGAGCCTTCTATACCGGCAACTATACCAGCCCGTTCAAGACATATCTTGGGAAGACAGACGAGGAGATACAGGCGAAGCTCGACCAACTGTGGAACCACTATTTTAATGGAGACAGCAACTCCAAGGTGTATTATGACAAAGGCACCGAGGCTTATATCAAGGACATTGCTAACAATGACGTGCGTTCCGAAGGCATGTCATACGGCATGATGATTGCCGTGCAGACAGACCACAGAGAGGAGTTTGACAAACTGTGGAACTGGGCAAAGAACCACATGTGGCATAAAGGGGGCGACTGGGACGGATACTTCGCATGGCAACGTAATGAAAGTGGCACAGGTGGCGATGAAAATTGCGCTCCTGACG
>Ga0247608_10007336_pt1 | contig 11324 bp, 7 predicted proteins | sample 176DNAGHGlowgp2_FD_193490 | JGI IMG/M metagenome (GOLD analysis project Ga0247608, IMG submission 193490) | Sheep rumen microbial communities from Palmerston North, Manawatu-Wanganui, New Zealand - 1766 DNA GHGlow gp2 | ecosystem: Host-associated > Mammals > Digestive system > Stomach > Rumen ... | reverse complement strand
TTTCGGAACAGTCTGATAATCCAGTTGCATTGTTGCGCAGCCGCTCCCCTCCCTTCAAGGGGAGGGGTGCCCGAAGGGCGGGGTGGGGTCTGTAATCAGCTATCGGCTAACAAGATACAGACCCCACCCCTGCCCCTCCCCTTGAAGGGAGGGGAGCGGCTGCCGCCCGCTTCCAGGTGAACAAATAAGCGGGATTCTGGCCTTATATATTTAAGGTATAATATAAGAGGGTGTGTCAAAATAGGCACATCCTTATTTTTGTCGTATAGCTCATTTTGCAGGCTAATTTTAGTGGTAGGTAGTCAATAGCTCAAATTGCATATTAAAAATCTGAGGGCGTTCTGCGATAATGTCGCGGAAAAGTTGTATCTTTGCAGGGCGAAATGTAAAACGATACGATTATGGAAGCAATGACAACAACGACCACCCCGAAGAAGCGGATTTCGAGAACGGCAAGGTGGGCAAGGGCTCACAAGTGGTGCATAGAAGTGCTTGACCCTGAACTGCAGAAACAGTGCAAGAGCTACAAGGACGGACAAAAAATCATACAAATTATTCCAATAATAACTATTTAACATCAAAAATCACACCTCTTTATTTGTCAGTTACCACCCAAATGGGTGGAATTTTGGCTTCTTTCATGTAATTTAAGGCCATAGTTTGCTGTTCAGTCGTTATAATTTGCTTAACTTTGGAGAAAAGTTTTAAACGAAATTAATAACATTCTAAGACAATGAATATGAAAAAACTCTTTTTAATGATTGTGGCAATAGTTGTCTTTGCTGCTACTGCTGATGCACAGGGATTCTTGAAAAAGTTAAAGGACAAAGCTGTAGAGCGTGTTCAGAACAAGATTGAGAATAAGGTGGAACGCACTGTTGACGATGAGATGGATGGTGTGCTTGACGGTAAGACGAAAGAACAGAGCACCAGACCTCAGCGCGAAACAGTTGATGATGCTGTAGATGAGGATTCCCCCACGACTGCTACATCCTCAGATTTCAAACGTGGGTCCGTTATCTTGTTTCAGGATGATGTAACTGCTGAGACTGTTGGCGAGTTCCCTTCTAAATGGGATTTGTTCCAAGGTACTGTAGAGACCAAGACCCTGGGTGGTGTGAAGGCTATCAATCTGACTGATAATGCCCAAGTTCAGCCGCTCATCAAGGAGAAGGGGGCTTATCTGCCAGAGGAGTTCACCATTGAGTATGACTTCTATTACTGGCCAACTGATAATGTCCCAGGCAATGATGGCATTGGCCTGAACGACATGAAGATGATTCTTGCCGTCACAAAGGACCGTTCTGAATATCCTGGCGAAGGAGCTGACGGGGGGGATTATACTGCATTTGTCTTGACTCATGGCGTTTGTACTTTTTCAGAGCATTCTTATTATTTTAATGGAAACAAGAATGGTAGTTTTAACTATGCTTTCAAGAAAGGCTGGAACCATGTGGCCCTGTCATTCAATAAACGAGCTTTGAAGGTCTACTTCAATGACAAGCGCGTGGTGAACCTGCCGCGTGTCAACCAACCCACTTGGATGTGCTTCCAGGTTCCCTACGATTATAAGAATATGACATTTATCCGCAATGTTGTTATTGCCAAGGGCGCTGTAGAGTTGTACGACCGCAATGAGCAGTCGATGACTGCTATTGAGAAAGCTATTGCAGAGACAGGTAAGTTTGTGACTAACAATATTTTATTCGAAACGGGTAAGGCAACGCTGAAGTCTGAGTCTATGACGGAAATCGAGAAAGTAGCAGCCTATATGAAGAAGAATCCGCGTGCTCGTTTTGAGGTTCAGGGCCATACAGATAACCAAGGCTCTGACAAGATAAATGATCCTTTGTCGCAGCAGCGTGCTGAAGCTGTTGTCAAGGCACTTGCTAATCTTGGTGTTGATGACTTCAATCTAAAAGCTGTTGGTAAGGGCTCACATGAACCTGTTGCCGACAATAAGACAGAAGCTGGACGCGCCAAGAATCGTCGCGTAGAGTTTATTAAGAAGTGATTAATATGAAGAAAATCGTAATGATGATGGCGGCACTGCTGATGCTCAGCACAGCAGACGCCAATGCTCAGGGATTCCTAAAGAAGTTGAAGCAGAAGGCTCAGCAGGCTGTCATGGGCAATCAGGTTGAAGAGAGTGAAGAAACCAGTGAGGAACCACAGACAGTGAGTGAGGAACCTGCAGACCCCTCGAATCTGGCTGTAGCGCAAGGTAGTGATATTGTGCCTAAACGCAAGACGTCGACTATCACTTGGGATGGTACCATCACCCCCTCGTCGGCTTCAACACCTGAAGCGCTGATGAGAGAGTTGCCTCAGTTGCCTTCAGCCGAGAAGATGGCACGTAGCACGATGGAGGAACGTGATGCCTATGCTATGCAGATAGCTCGTGTTGTGGCTCGTGCCGAGCAGTTGCAGGAAGCTTCTAAGGACTGTTCTGATGCCGATATGGAGGCATTGCGTGAAAAGTGGGAACGTAAGATTCAGGATATGTTCGGCTTGACCAAAGAGGAGATGGCCATCCTGAACGACGAGAACGCCCCTGAGTCTAAGAAGAAACCCATTCAGGATAAGGTGATGAGGAAGATTATGGGCGGCGATTTGGATACAGCCGAGATGGAGCGCTTTGAAAAGATGAGCGAGAAGGAGCAGGAGGCTTACATCCGTCAGCATCCAGAGTTTGTGCAGAAGATGCAGAAGATGGCGCAGAATGCCGGCAACTTCAGTCGCCAGATGAATCAGATGACAGCAGCCCTCAGTGGTTATGAGGCTAAGGTGGGACAGTTGGCGCAGAACTTGGCGAAAGCTACTGAGCGTGAGTTTAAACACAGTTATGAAGGCATCGGCAAGAAATATAATGGCAAGTTGCAGAAGCTATACGACCAGATATGCAGTACCAATGACGCAGCTCAGATTGATGCGCTCTATGAGGAGGCCGACAAGTTGCTCTACAACTATCGCTTAGAGGCTGCTAAAGAGTATCGTGCCTCTCTACAGCGCTTGATGTCCGAGCATAAGAAGTTTGCTGCCGAATATGCTCGCTTAAGTCAGGAGGTTGTGAATAGTGGCGACCTGCCTGCATGTGCGATTGGACGTACCGATCTTAACAGCGTCATTGTAGTCGGTAATATTCTTGACGAGGCCTATAAGGAATTGCCTGAATTGGAGGCTTCACCTGTCTGCAAAGAGACCATCTATGAACTGCAGAATGGGTGGCGATTCGGTTATTGGGAGTGTCGTGGCTACATTGGAGGCGTCAGCGACTTCAAAACGGCAGGAAGCAATTGGCCTCTTTTGGCTCAAAATGATGAAACCAGCGAATATGGTGTTGTGGAAAATGGTAAGTTCCGCAAGATTACAGAGCAAGAGCTAAAAGCTATCAATAAGAAAGCTGACGCACGTCAGAAGAAAGGTGCCAACCTGGGCAAGAATCCGCCCTATGGTACATATAAGAGTCGTAGTGGAAAACGTACTGTCGAGTATAGTAAGACGGGTGAAGTCATCATCGATGGTATGACAACCTTCACGCCCTCTGCCTTTACTGTCAATCCAGACCGTCTGGAGTGGATTATCTTCGATGGCGGCAAAATCGTGAAGTGTACGTATAAACTTTAAAGGCGCTTCGCTAGTGAAAAGTGAATGGTGAATAGTGAAAGGTTGAAACATATCGCTGTGCTGTGGTTGCTGCTTATGGGCAGTGCCACAGCATTTTCTACGAATTACCAAAAGACTTTTGGTGATGACTGGGATGATGCTGTACGTTTTGTGAAGGTTCACCATGAGGAGTGGCAGCAAGAGTTTGATCTCTTTGATGTGGATAGTCGTGTGGCTGAGGCGATAGTCTTTCCTGAACTCATCCGTTATTCCATGTGGCAGGACGAGATAGAGCGTGCTGCCGTCAATGGCCTTTATGTCACGAAGGGTAGGGAAGGGGCCAACTTCTCTATCGGTCGCTTCCAGATGAAACCGTCGTTTGCAGAAGAGGTGGAACAGGCGTGGAATCGTTCTACGCTGTCCAAGGAATACGGTTTTGTGTTCAATCTTCAATCAAACAACGAGGCACGCCGCTCTCGTATTCGTCGGCTCTCTACCATGCAGGGTCAGTGTCGTTATTTGGCTATTTTTATCCGCTTGTTGCAACAACGTCATCCCCAACTTTCTCAGCTACCTGTAAAGGAACAAGTTTGTTTCTTAGCCACAGCCTATAACCGATCGCTTACTGCCTCTTACGAGCAAATCCGCAAGATGCAACGTGAGCGCCATTTCCATACAGATGTTATCAAAACTCGTCGTACTCGTCTTTATGTTTACGCTGATATTGCAGCGTCCTTTTTTATACTTTCAAGATAGAAGTGCAATTTCTTGAAGTATACCCAGGAAAAAAAACAAAAAAACTTCGTCTTTTCTTTGGTTTTGTCCCCGCTTTTTCGTATCTCTGGCCTTCGGCCGAAGATACTTTCGGAACAGTCTGATAATCCAGTTGCATTGCTGCGCAGCCGCTCCCCTCCCTTCAAGGGGAGGGGTGCCCGAAGGGCGGGGTGGGGTCTGTAATCAGCTATCGGCTAACAAGATACAGACCCCACCCCTGCCCCTCCCCTTGAAGGGAGGGGAGCGGCTGCCGCCCTGTTCTACCGGTTTATCGGACTGATTCATACTTTCACTCGGGAAAACCAAAAAAAAACTTCGTCTTTTCTTTGGTTTTTCGCTCGTTTATTCGTATCTTTGCAAAAGTGTGACCTACAGGGCCTTAGCGGCTCAAAATCCAAGAGAAGATATTTGCAGGGGTTTACACGGCCGTGCTCAATGATTGGCGCGGGCGTGCAAAATGATTGACACGGGCGTGCAAAGTGATTGACACGGCCGCCTGTGCCCCGCGAAGGTGCCACCTTCGTCCCTGCAAGGTGGCACCTTTGTCCCGACGAAACGGCACCTTTGTCCCGCCCTTTCGGCACCTTCGCGGCGACCTTTCGGCACCTTCGTCCCAGCCCACCCGGGGACAGCCCCCGTGAGGCTCTATATAAAGAAAGCAGCGGACTGTCCGAAAAAGTCCGCTGTTGTCCGCTACAAAAACAAAAAGACTGTATGCCTGTGGTTATGACAAGATGATTACCGAGGGCAGCATGCCAGGCATCAACATGAGCGAGACGCCGTGGGATAGGCAGTCTACTTCGTCACACGGAGCCAGTCGGCCTCTACCCAGCCCTTGTCGGCCTTTGCATTGGTCTCGGCAGCCACGAAGCCGAACTTCGCGCCTATCCACTTGCCCTCGCGCATCGGCAGCCAGTCGCCGGCATCCTGATACTTCTTGCCGTCCAGACTGTAGGCGAAGCGCACCTTCGAGTCGCTTACCTGCAGGCGCAGGCAGATGTCTTCGTGGATGCCGGGCTTGTAGTCTATCTGGTCCTCGGCAGTGGGCTTCAGCGTGGCGATGAGCGTCTCCTGCTGGGCCTTGCCCTTGTCGGCATCCTTACACGTCAGCAGCAGCAGCTGGAACTCACGCCCCACCCGCTTGACGACCAGTGCCTCGTAGTTGAGCCCCATCATGATGAGTCCGCCCATCTGACCGTCGGCCTTCGACGTAAAGCGCAGCTTGGTGGTGGCGGTGAAGGTGTCGGCGGGGGTCTTCTGCAACAGCATGTTGGGCACCTCCCACAGGTTCTTCCACCCTTCCGGCAGCTTATGAGTGTAGATGCGCATGGTGCCGAAGGCCGTAGGCATGCCGAAGAACTGGTGATAGTTGGCGTGCCATTGCCATTGTTTGCCCAGCACGTGACTGTCGAACTCGTCGCTCTCTACGGGGTTGCAGACCACCGAGGCCGACGACTTGGGCTTGCGGTACGTGGCGACTGGCTCACCCTTCTTGCCCATGATGGGCCAGCCCGTCGACCAGTCGACAGGATTAAGGTGTACCACCCGGCCGTAGGCCTCCTTGTCCTGGAAATGCAGAAACCAGTCCTCACCATATTTGGTATGTACCCAGCCGCCCTGGTGCGGTCCGTTGATGTTGGTCTTGCCCTGCTGCAGCACCTTCCTGGCCTCGTAGGGCCCATAGGGTGTCTTGGCACGCATGGCCAGCTGGAAACCCGTGGGCACGCCGCCTGCCGGACACATTATCCAGTACCAGCCGTCGCGCTTGTAGAACTTCGGACCCTCGCAGGTGCGGTTCTCCGTGCCGTTGCCGTCGAACACGATGACGGGTTGGCCAATGGCTTTCGTGCCCTCCTTGTTCAGTTCGCGCACACACAGCACCGAGGCAAACTTCGACCGTGAGTTGGCCCAGCCGTTTACCAGATAGCAGCGGCCGTCATCGTCCCAGAGCGGCGTGGTGTCGATGATGCCCTGGCCGGCAATGACGCAGACAGGCTCCTCCCACTCGCCGGCAGGGTCGCCATGCTTGGTCTTTACCATGTAGGCACCAAAGTCGGGGTCGCCCCAATAGATATAGTACTGCCCAGCGTGGTAGCGGATGCTGGGTGCCCACACGCCTGCTCCATGGCGGGGCTGGCTGAAGTGCTCCAGCAGCCGGGCATCGCCCTCGTAGAGGTTGCCCAGGGCATAGCCCACCAGCTCCCAGTTGACGAGGTCACGCGAGTGGAGGATGGGTAGTCCGGGGGTACACTGGAACGACGAGGCCGTCATGTAGTAGTCGTCGCCGGAGGGTCCCACACAGACGTCTGGGTCAGAATAGTCGGCATTGATGACGGGGTTGGTGTAGGTGCCGTCGCCGTTGTCAGGCGACCACACCTCGGAGCGATACTGTGCAGAGGCCGTCAGGGCCGTCAGCAGCATCAGGGAAAGGAATGTCTTCTTCATTGTCTCGATTTCGCTTATTTACGATTTGGCTATTTACGATTTACTATTTATTTACGGTTTGGCTATCTGATGATTTCGTGGTACGCAGAGCTACAGGGCCTCCGACGACGAGAAACACTCCGTGTCTCAGCGTACAACATAATGGTCAATGGTCAATGCTCAATGGTCAATGACATAGTCCTCAGTCGATATATGGTGCCGTCATAGTGTACGCGCATCACCTTGCGGAGGTCATCATCGTCGGGCGAGAGCGCCAGGGCGACATGCCCCATGGTGCGCCGCAAGTTGAGCTCAACGCAGGGATGAAGAACATTGGACTTTGAACTTTGAACCTTGAACTGTGAACTTTGAACTTTGTCCGTAGTGCCATTGACCACCATCATGTCAATGCCGAAGGGACCGTGGTAGCTGCCAAGTCGGATATTGTCGACTATACGCTGGCATACGGCATCCAGCAGGTCAAGAGAAATATAGCGCCCCAGCATCCGCCGCTTCTCGGCCTCAGTGGCCAGCACGTTGCCCGTATAGGCACCATTGGTGGTATGAAACAACGACAGTCCCAGATAGCGCACGCCACCCCTGCCGTCGGCCTCGAATTCCATGCCGAAATCCTTCACCTTATTATAATAGGGCTCTGCCATCACCGCTCCCTGCTGGCGCAACAGGTTGGCGAGCCAGCCGCGCTGGTGGTCGCTGAGCGGACCACTGACAAAACGGATGCCACGGCCGCTGCTGCTCCACGGTGCCTTCAGCACTATATGGCTGTAGTCGCGGCGCACGGCTTCCACGGCCTCCTCGGCGGTACAGAGAAACGACTCGCCCACGGTGCCCTCCATGCGCAGGGCCGACAACAGGCGGCGGGCGGTGTCACGATGCGACAGCAGGCGCACCTCGTCCAGCATGTCTAACGATGGCAGCAACGCCTGACGGGCCCCGTAGCGCACCAGTCGGCTGCGCAGGGCGGCATCCCACCCCCACGGTTCTATGGCTTCCACGTCCGTTGTTGCCAGCGTGTGGGGCGTCACCCACAACGGCTCGGCCACCTGCATATGACTGCCCCGTCGGAATCGCCGTAAAGCCTTGCGGGCATAGTCCTCATCGCTCACCAGCACCCCGTCGCCATCGGCGGCCCATAGTGCAGGCAGAAATCCCAGGTCGTCGGCCAGCTGGCGGGCGGCATGCGGCGCAGTGAAGTTGGTCAGGTTGGTGGCCAGTGCAATATCGTGTTCTGGATTAAACAGATGTAGTGTCTTTACATTCATGGCGACAAAGTTACGAAAAGTCGAGTGAAATACCAAATTTATTTGAGTATTTCCGAGACGCAGTAACTTCGGCCGAAGGCCAGAGTTACGAAAAGTCGAGTGAAATACAAAAGGAAAACGTGTTTTTCTTTTTATTTCCGAGACGCAGTAACCTTCGGTCGAATCACATCGAATAGAAGGCGGCCATCAAGTTGGGGCGGTAGTTTTTGCTGATTTTCAGTTCCCTTGTCTCCTCAAGGGGCTCTGCCATGATACAGGTGTTGTCCTGTATCAGCTTGATATGGTTGACGTTGACGATATAGCTTTTGTGTATCTGCACGAAGTCCTGCGAGTAGTTCAGTATAATGTCTGCCGTGGTGCGGTGGCGCAGCACATAGCTGTTCTGGTCGATGCAGATGACCTCCCACTGCTTGCGGTCCTTGTTGTAGCGAAAGAAGGCGATGTCCTGCAGCTGCATGGTGACGTGCTCGTTTTTGGTGTTCACCACCAGGATGATGGGCAGGTGCTGGTTGACGCGTGTCGCTGCCAGGGGGATGCCCGCCAGCTTGTTTTCATAGTATCGCGTCATGATGTGACTCAGCTCCTGTTCTGTGGCAGGCTTCAGCAGATAGTCAAACGCCTCGCGGCGTATGGCGTCCAGCATGTATTTCTCATGGCCTGTGTAGAACACGACCTTGGTTTCGGGCTTCACCTCGTTTCTGACCAGTGTGCAGAATTCAAGGCCTGACATTGACGGCAGCTCCACATCCACGAAGATAATGTCCGGCTGCATGTCTATCACCTCATCGACAGCCGTCTCGGCATCGGTGGCCTTGCCCACCACCTCCACGGAGAAGTTCTTTTCCAGCATACGTGCCAAGACCTCTACGGCATCCCGGCTATCGTCAATGATATATGCGCTGACCAGTTTCTGCTTATACATGAATCTCTTAGTTTCGTGCAAATGTACGAAGAAAAAGCGAAACGCCGCCATTTCTTCACAAAAAGATATTTGTACGGACATGGCGTTTTTTCCCTCTCATGCCACAAAAAAGCACTTTCATACCGTGCTTTCTGCGTCTTAACACAAAAATTTGTCATTTCCCCACACGGTAGTCAAACTGGTCGGGCAGCAGCAGCCACGAGCGGCATCCGCCGTGTGTGTCCTCCGTCGACAGACTATCCACGCCGAAGTCTATCTGCTCGCGGTTTCGCTCGTTCAGCAGCTGTATGGTCTGGCGCACCACCTTCATGCCCGTCTGCGCCTTACTCACAGCGCCGTGCCTCAGTCCCAGCCCGTTGTCAGTCACCTCCACCAGTGTGGCCTGTCCCTGCCTGCTCACCCTGATGGTCAGCTGGCGCACCTTGCCCTTCTCTGGCTTCATGGGGCGCAGTCCGTGCTTGATGGCGTTCTCCACAAATATCTGTATGGTCATGGCGGGCAGCGACACACGCGCTGCGTCTATCCCCTCGCCTATCTGCTTGCTATACCTGAAGTCGTCGCCCAGCTGCTGGCCCTCTATGGTGACATAGTAGTCAACGAATGCCAGTTCGTCCTGCAGCGTCGTCTGCAGCGTGTCAGCCATGGCCAGCCCTCGGCGCAACAGCTGTGTCAGGGCTGTAAAGTCTACCGCCCTGCCCTCCATCTGCGACAGCATCTCGTGGTTCAGGGCGTTATACACAAAGTGCGGCGACAGCCTGTTGCGTGCATTGCCCAGGCGTGTTGCTATCAGCTGCTGGCGCAGCTCCAGCTCCTTCAGCCGTCCGCGCCGGCGGTGCCACTGATAGAGCACCAGCAGCAGTCCGACGGCCATCAGCGCCACCGCCAGCAGCGCCCATGCCATCAGCTCGTTCATCTCGCTGCGTGCCAGCCGCTGCTGCTGTTCCAGCAGTCGCTTGTCGTGTGCGTACTCCATCATCCGCGCATTCATCTGCATCTTCAGGTGCTGCGACTGTATCGAGTCGTTCAGCCTGTGCAGCGCCTGGTGCGTCCTGTACGCCTCCTTGTCGTTGCCCGCCGCCTGCCAGGCCCGTTCTGCCGCTTTCAGCCGCATCACCACGGCGGCAGGAATCATGTCGCCAGGAGTCTTGCTGTCGCTCACCATCCGTGTCGCCTCGCCATGGCGTCCCTCCAGCGTGGCCAGCGCTATCTCCGTCGTACGGATATAGTAGCGCACTATGCCGAAGTCCACCTTGCGGAAGAAGCTGTCTGCCTCAGCCAGCAGCGGGCGAGCCCTGCCGGCCTCCCCCAGGTTGACCAGTATCTCGGCCGTGTTGGCCCGTGCCGTATAGTAGTCCCACGTCTTGTCGGCATCGCCCTTCACTATTGCTGCCGCCTTCTCAAAACACGGCAGCGCCTCGGCATACCTCTCCTGCAGGTAGTAGTTGTTGCCCACATTATTATAATATATAAACCTGTCAGCCTTCTTCATCCTCGGCAGCAGCTCGCGGCTTCTGGCCCACCACTTCTGGCTGTTCACAAAGTCGCCCATGAAGGTGTACACCGTGGCTATGCCCAGGTTGATGGCTATGCGGCTGTCCTCGCTGGTCCTGAACGAGTCAGCCACGGCCATGGCCCTCAGATAGGCATCGGCGCTGAGGTCAAACTGCCCCGTCTGTGTGTAGAAGTTGCCCTTGTTCAGCATCGTGATGACGCGCAGCTCAGGGTCCATGTGCAACTGCTCCATCAGCCTGACGGCACGGTCGGTATAGACGATACCCGAATCGGGCCTGCCCATCAGCGCCGCCTGATAGACACCCTCGGCCTTCAGCCAGTGGGCCTTCAGTTGCAGATACTGCGCATCGTGCCGACCCTCATGGCGCGTCAGATATTGGCCGATGCGCCTGTTACAGTCAGCAAACGAGTCGACATTATATGCCTGATAGTATGCCACGCCCTTATCCACCAGTCTGCGGTAGTATTCGTCACTATCCCTGGCGCTGCCGTCAACCGCGCCGCCCCTACCCTGCTGGCAGGCCATCACCTGTGCCACGGCCAACACCGCCATCATCCATTTTGCTAATCGTCTCATCGTCCCACAGTTCAGTTTGTTCCGTCCACAAAGGTACGACGAAGGAATCGAAAAACCAAACTTTTCGCCTAATTTCTAAGGAGTATAGGATATGAGGATTTTATCCTCGAAAGGATATTATTCAAGTTTCGCATGTTAAGTAGATATAATTTAAGTTTCGGAAGTTCCGTTTGCTTTGTAGATAGAGGGAGTTAGAAGAAGATAGAGGTAGATAAAAGACATTTGC
>Ga0247608_10007335_pt1 | contig 11329 bp, 13 predicted proteins | sample 176DNAGHGlowgp2_FD_193490 | JGI IMG/M metagenome (GOLD analysis project Ga0247608, IMG submission 193490) | Sheep rumen microbial communities from Palmerston North, Manawatu-Wanganui, New Zealand - 1766 DNA GHGlow gp2 | ecosystem: Host-associated > Mammals > Digestive system > Stomach > Rumen ... | reverse complement strand
TTACCAAGTGCCATTACCAAGTAGTGGACACTAGTAAGAACTCTAGTGCTATCCCACTAATATTAGTATACTACATGTTAATAATATATACAACTTATTTTATCTTTTTTCTATTTATTAATTTAAAGCTATTTTTATTAGCTTTTTTAATTTGTATTAAATCTATTTCTATACTATATAAAGTATTACTAATAAAGTTACGAATAAAATGTATCTTTGATGTATTAGATAGTTTTGTAACACCATTTGATACTAAAAGTGTTTTATTATCATTTACCCAATATCCATATGCATTCTTTGATAGTATTCCATTAAATGGTCCAAACAGACCTATATGATTATTAAATATGTCTTGGATGAAAGTAGGCATAAGTCCTGCATGATTATGTCCACATAGTATTAAATCACAGTTATTAATTAAATTATAATCATTAATAATCTTTTTCTTTTTAATAAATGGATTAGGAGTATGTGATAATAAAATATTAAATTTATTTGAATCTAATTTGTTTTCTTTATCTATTTTATCCATATATTTTTTAAATATATTAATATCTTCTTTTTTATCATAATAATCATCTGGCATATTTAAAAGAGTTATATCTATATCTTTATTAGTTATAGTTTTAATGTCTTCTAAAGTCATAATTATATTTTTAGATTTAGATAATCTTTTATAATAATTTGAATTTAATATATCTTTTTTAGTAATATTATCTTTTTGTTTATACTTATATAATTCGTGGTTACCTAATGATATTATTAATTGTTTCTTCTTGGATAAATTAATTAATTCATCAATAAACTCATTTTCATTTTTTAGATTATGTCTATCAAGTATATCTCCAACCATAACAATATAATCAATATTAATAGTATCTATATACTTTTCTATTAGTTTTAAAGCTTTAATATTACTATGTACATCAGTTATATTTAAAATAGTTGTATCTTTATTAATCTTGATACTTTCCATTAAATAATTGTTTACTTTTAATCTCATAATACACCTCTAATACATTATATCATTTTTTACTTGAAAAATATTAAAAAATATAGTATACTTTGTATGCAAACGAGGTGATATCATGAATATCGATATAACTTCACTAAATGATTCTATATTATCTAATATAGATATAGATTCAAAAGTAGTTATTCCTGAAGAATTATATAAAAATACTGAAATAATTGAGTTAAAGGATCTAAGATTTAAAGGAAATCTTGAAAGAATTGAAGAAGAATTAACTTTAAAAGGAACTTTAACTGGAATAATGGTTTTAGAAGATTCTATTAGTTTAGATAAGATAGATTATAGTTTTACTAGTGAAATTGATGAAGAAATAGAAGAAAATATCGAAAAAACACAAAAATCACTTGATATTACGCAAGTTTTGTGGCAAAATATTGTTTTAGAAGTTCCATTGAAATTAACGAATGTTAATAGTTTCGATGAATATCATGGGGATGGCTGGAAGTTAGTCAGCGAAGATAGTATTAAAAGTACTAATAATCCTTTTAATGAACTAAAAGATATGTTAGGAAAGGAGTGATATTATGGCAGTACCATTCAGAAAAGTATCAAAAACTAGAAAAAGAATGAGAAGAAGTCACAATGCATTAACACCAGTAGGTGTAACTAAATGTCCAAACTGTGGAGAAGCTATTAAACCTCATAGAGTTTGCCCTAAATGTGGTTTCTATAAAGGAAAAGAAGAAGTTAAAGTAGAAGAAGCTGAATAAGCTTTTTTTTTGTTGAAAAGGAGTTTTATCGACATAATTCGACAAATTTCGCTAAAACCCTGTGTTAGTATAATTCTCTAAGGGGGAATTGTATGAATTATTATGAAAATATAAAAGATCATTTAATTAGAAATGAAATTAATCATAGAATAAAGGATTATTCTAAGAATAAAAGTGATTTAGAAACCTATTATGGAGTAGGAAAATTATTAGTAATAGCTCAAGGAGGAGAAACTAGAGCTAAGTATGGTGATGGTTTAATAAAAGAATATGCTAATAGATTAACTACAGAACTTGGTAAAGGTTATACGATAGCTGCTTTAAAAAGAATGCGTAAATTTTATTTAATAATTGAAAAAGGTGCGACACTGTCGCACCAATTAAATTACAGCTTATATGTAGAAATCTTAAAACTAGATGATATCAATGAAATTAATTATTATATCGATTTATGTATTAGTAATAATTTATCAGTACGAGAATTGAGAAATAAAATAAAGAATAACTATTATAAAAGATTAGATAGTAATACTAAATTAAAGTTTATTGAAAATAAAAATACTAATATAATCGAAACAGTGAAAAATCCTATAATAATACCTAATCCAAATAATATAGAAATATATAAAGAAATAACTCTTCAAAGTTTAATATTAGAAAACTACCAAGATTTTTTAAAAGAATTAGGTGAAGGATATTCTTTAATTGGAAATGAATATAAAATTAGAATAGGTAATACTTATCATAGAATAGATTTACTATTATTTAATTATTTTTATAACTGTTTTGTGGTAGTTGAACTTAAGATAGGAGAATTTAAAGATCGATATATTAGCCAAGTATTAAAATATATGAATTATGTAGATAAAAACATAAAGAAAAATGTTCATTTTAATACTATTGGTATAATCTTATGCCATAAAGATAATAAATTAGTAATGGAATACTGTAGTAATCCTAATATTATAATTAGAGAATATATACTTAATTAGACAATTTTTTAATTATTTTATCATTTATACTTATCTTGGTGATAATATGAAAATATATATAGATATAGTATTTATGATTAATTTTATGTTTGATTTCTTATTATTACTTACAGTAAATATAGTATTAAAAAGAAATGCTAAATTAAAAAGAATTTTTATAGGTAGTTTAATTGGTGGACTATCTATTTTTTTATTGTTTATAAATCTTAATTCTTTAGGACTTTTTTTATTTAAGATTATTATATCTGTTTTAATGATTATAATTACGTTTGGTAGGAATAATCTTTTTAAGAATATAGTGTATTTATATTTTATTAGTATTATTCTTGGTGGATTCTTATATTATTTAAATATGGAGTTTTCTTATAAAAATAGTGGATTAGTATTCTTTCATAATGGTTTTAGTATTAATTTTATTCTTTTGATAATATTAAGCCCAATAGTTTTTTATTTATATATTAAACAAGCAAAGGACTTAAAAAAAATTAATAGTTATCAATATAATGTTTCTTTTACCTATAGAAGAAAGAAATATAATTATTTAGGATATATTGATACTGGTAATAAAGTATATGATCCTTATACTCATAGGCCAGTTATTCTTCTATATGATAAAAGTTTTAATATATTTAATCCACTTTATATACCATATAAAACTATAGATAATAATGGATTACTTAAAGCATTTAAAGTAGATAAGTTATATGTTGATGATAAAGAATATAGAAAAGTAATTATTGCGTTAGTAGATAAGCCTTTTATTAGTGGTATTAATATTTTATTACATGCTGATTACTTAATGTGACATATTTCTTAATATTCATTTTCTATAATTAGATTAATAAACATATATTTAATAAGGAGGAAATATGATTAGTTTATTAATTATTATTAGTAGTATTTATTCTTTAAATAGTTTATATTTTGTAGGAGCTAGTGATATCTTACCACCACCATTATCTAAAGCAGAAGAAGAATACTTTTTAAATATGGCATCTGATGGAGATTTATATGCAAGAGATAAACTTATTGAACACAATTTAAGATTAGTAGTGTTTTTAGCTAAAAAATATGAAAATACTAGAGTTGATTTAGAAGATTTAGTTAGTATTGGTACTATTGGTTTAATTAAAGGTATAAAAACTTTTTCTAGTGATAAAAATATTAAACTTGCTACTTATGCATCACGCTGTATAGATAATGAAATACTTATGTATTTAAGAAAGAATAAGAAAGTTAAGACTGAGATTAGCTTTGATGAATCATTATCGTTTGATAGTGATGGAAATGAATTAAAACTTGAAGATATATTAGGAACAGATCCTGACATAGTTACTAAAAATCTTGAAAGAGAAACAGAAAGAAAACTAGTTATGGAAGAAATTAATAAATTGAATGATAGAGATAAAGAAATAATAGTATTAAGATATGGACTTAATGGTAAAAAAGATATGACTCAAAAGGAAGTGGCAGATATGTTAGGTATTAGTCAATCATATATTTCTAGGATAGAAAAGAAGGTTATTAAAAGATTAAAAAACTTAGTTAAGTGTTAAATTTTTAAAAAAGTAAAAAAAATACTTACAAAAACTTCATTTAGTGATACAATTACTTATAGAGCGTATTAAATTAGATGGAGTGATAAGTATGTTAGCATTTAGTAATAGTATAGATAATGAATTATATATCATTTATGGATTAGTAGGATTAGTAATTATACTTATCATAGCTATTATAATTATTGATAGAATTGAAAAGAAAAAAGAGAAAAAATCTTTTAATAGACTTTCTGATACTATGCAATTGAAACCTTTAACTGAAGAAATGGCATTAGAGTTAGAAGAAAAGAAAGAAGAAAGAACTGCTAGTATTCCTGAAGTTAAAATAGAAAAAGAAGTAGTTGAAGAATATAAAGAAGATGACTTAGAAAAAACACAAGCTCAAATTAGAGTAGAAGAAATAAATAATGCTTTAAAAGAAGCCGGTGTTGATGATGAAGTTAAAGAGAATCCATATGATAAGTATGATTCTTTTGAACAAGAACAAGAAAAGAATGCTATTATTAGTTATGAAGAATTAATGAACTCATATGATAAATTATATGAAGAAAATGAAAAAAATCAATATGTAGATGATGATACAATTCCTATTAATATAAAAGAATTATATGAACTTAGTGAGCAAGAGAAAAAGATGGATAGTGAGTTAAATATTCCTAAAGTAGAAGTAGAAGAAGAGATAAATAATGTAAATATAAATACACAATCTACTTTTAAGAATAGTCCTTATATTTCACCAGTATATGGTATAGAACAGCCTAAAGATGATCCTGATTTATCTAGTGCTAATCAATTTTTGAGTAATTTGAAAGAGTTAAAGAGTAATTTAGAATAATTACTTTTTTCTTTTCAAAAATATTATTTTATAGTATAATTATTTTAATGATAATGAAGGTGATAATTCATGAGGAAGATATATACTAGTATTGAACTTGGAAGTTTTAGTATAAAGATAGTTGTATGTGAAATTATTAATAATAATCCACATGTTTTAGCATCTTCTAATACTAGATGCAAGGGTATAAAAAATGGTATTATTGTTGATAAAGATGTAGTAAAAGAATATTTACTTGCTGGTATAAAGGATGTTGAAGAAAGATTAGGTTTTCAAATAAAGGAAACTATTGTTGCGATACCAGCTAAAAACAAAACATTTGATATATTAACAGGAAAGATTAAAATTGAAAATAATGGTAATATAGTTAGAAAAGAAGAAATAGAGGAAGTATATCAAGATATTGTTTTAGGAAAGATTGATAGTAATGAAGAATTATTATCTATTATGCCAATATCTTTTCAAGTAGATAATTCTGAATTAACTAAGGATCCTAAGGGTATGGTAGGAAATATATTATTCTTAAAAGCGGTAATAGTTAAAGTACCAAAGATTGATTTAAAACCATATTTAGAAATATTTAAGGAATGTGATATTAAAGTAGTAGATATTACTATTGCACCTTTAGGTGATTATTATGAAGTTAAGAGTAAAGAGTTTGATAGAGATATAAGTGCTATTATAAATATAGGATATGATAAGATTGATGTTTCTATATATAATAAAGGTATTATGATTAAATATGATATAGTAGCTGAAGGAAGTAAATTAATTGATAAAGAACTTGCATATTTATTTAATATTAAAAGAGGACAAGCTAGAAATTTAAAGGAAAAGTTTGCTGTTGGTGATATGAAATATGCTAGTGTTGATGATACATTAGATCTTGTTAATAAAGATGGTCAAGATATTCATGTTAATCAAGTTGAGGTATCTGAGGTAGTAGAAAAGAGAATAGAATACTTATTAGAACTTGCTAAAAAACAAATTAACCTCTTAACAAACAGGGAAATTAGTAATATAATAATAACTGGGGGAATTAGTGAATTAACTGGTTTCCAAGGAGTTGTTGAAAAAGTATTTGATAATAAGGCATACATTCATGATATAAAAGAAATGGGTGTAAGAAATAATATGTATTCAACTACTTTAGGTTTAATTAAGTATTTTCATAATAAACTAGATTTTAGAGGAATTTCATATACTATGATTAAAGATGATGATTTAGTAAAACTAAGTTTAGTTAAAAATAAGAATAAAGATGGAATTTTGAATAAAGTATTTGGACATTTTAAGGATGAATAGGAGATGAGATTATGTTTAATAGTTTAGAGATGGATCAATTAGCTAAGATTAAGGTAATTGGTGTTGGTGGAGCTGGATGTAATGCTGTTAACCGTATGATTGAATCAGGCGTTAAAGGTGTTGAATTTATTGTTGCTAATACTGACTTACAAGTTTTAAATAATAGTAAAGCTGATACTAAGATCCAAATAGGAACTTCGCTTACTGATGGACTTGGTGCTGGAGCAGATCCTAGTGTAGGACGTGAAGCTGCTGTTGAAAGTAAGAAGGATATTGAGGATGCATTAAAAGGCGCTGATATGGTATTTGTTACTTGTGGTATGGGTGGAGGAACTGGTACAGGTGCTTCTCCAGTAATAGCAGAAATAAGTCAAACACTTGGTGCATTAACAGTAGCTATAGTTACTAAACCATTTGGTTTTGAAGGTAAAAGAAGAATGGCTAATGCTCAACAAGGTTTAGAAGAATTAAAAAAACATGTTGATACATTAATCGTTATACCTAATGATAGATTAAGAGAAATAATTGATAAGACTACACCAATGCTTGAAGCATTTAAAGAAGTTGATAATGTACTTCGTAGAGGTGTACAATCAATATCAGATTTAATAGCTGTAGTTGGACTTGTTAACTTAGACTTTGCTGATGTTAAAGCAGTTATGCAAAACTCAGGTAAAGCAATTATAGGTATAGGTATTGGTATGGGTGAAGATAGAGCTATTGAAGCTGCTAAACAAGCAGTATCATCTCCACTTCTTGAACAATCAATCCAAGGTGCTACAGATGCTATTATCAATGTAACAGGTGGAGTTAACTTAACATTATTTGAAGCAGAACAAGCTGCAGAAGTTGTTAGAGCTGCATCTAATACTGATATAAATACAATCTTTGGATCAGTAATCAATGAAAACTTAAATGATGAAGTAATAGTTACAGTAATAGCTACTGGTTTTGATAAAGCTGAAAGAGAAGAAGAAAAAGAAATCCCAGTTTTAGCACAGCCATCAACATCAGCAAGAAGAAGTGCACCACATGCTAATCCTATTGAAACAATAGAAACAGATTTTGATGAAGACCAAGAAGATGATGACGATGATGATTTCCCAATCTTCTTACAAAATAAGAACTTCTAAGACTATTTAAAATAGCCTTTTCTTTTTCTAAAGAATTAGTTATAATATTTTTATATATTTTGGGGGTACATTATGAGGGAGAATATATTAAAAGAAGCTCAGGAAAAATATAAGAATATAATAAAAATAGAAGAAGAAAAAAGAAAAAAGTTTAATGAACTTGTTGCTTATGCTTCAGAAATTGGTAAAGAATATATAGATAGAGAAAGAAATCAATTATTAGATATGGATAAAATTGTTGAAAGTGCTATTATAGATTATCGTGATAAACTATTTGAAAAGAAAATATATGTATATATGGGATCTTTTTTAAGTATTGGCGATAATGGCATAATATATATAATTGATAAAAGTGCAGCAGATTATATTGATTATAAATTATTAACAGATGAGTTTGAAGGTGTTGTGAAGTCTAGAAATCAATACCAAGAATTTGAAAGAAATAATGAAGTTTTAAATATGAAACAAATTTATAATCGAGATGAATTAAAAGACAGATATAAACATTTACAGTTCTATTATTTTAGACAAATATTAGAAGGAGTTTCTGAAGAAGAAGCATTAAAAGAATTGAAGAAACACTTATAAAATAAAAGGAGGTATACTATGAAAGAAATAACTATATTACCAGCAGATACATATACAGTTATTAATAAGACAGTAATTAAATCTTTAGATAGAAAACTAATTACTATGTTGTATCAACCAATAATTGGTTATAGTGCTACCTCTTTATATTTCACATTAATAGATGATTTAGATAAAAAAGAATTAATTAGTGAAGACTTACAACATCATCATTTAATGAGTACAATGCAATTAAAATTGGAAGATATCGTAATAGCTAGAAAGAAATTAGAAGCAGTTGGTTTACTAAAAACTTATGTTAAGAATGATACAGTTAATCACTATGTATACCAATTATATTCTCCAATATCAGCATCAGAATTTTTAAATCATCCAGTATTAAATATTGTGTTATACAATAATTTAGGTAAAAAAGAATATGATAGAATAGTAGATTATTTTAAAGTTCCAAAGTTTAATATAAAAGATTATAGTGATATCACATCATCATTTAGTGATGTATTTACATCAGTATCAGGGAATGTCTTAATAGAAAATGATAATATTATGAGGGAAGAAACTAATAAATTAAGAATAGAATCACGTGTAGATTTTAATCTAATTATTTCCTCTATTCCAAGTAGTATGATTTCCCCTAGATGTTTTAATGATGAGGTAAAGGAGTTAATTAATTCTTTGGCATACACATATGATATTGATGATATAACCATGCAAGGATTAGTTAAAAATAGTCTTAATGAAAAAGGATTAATAGATAAAATAGAATTAAGAAAGAATGCAAGAAACTATTATCAATTTGAAAATGATGGTAGACTTCCAACATTTGTATATAGTAAACAACCAGACTTTTTAAAAAAACCTCAAGGAGATACAAGTAAATGGGCTAAGATGGTATATACTTTTGAATCTGTTCATCCATATGACTTTTTAAGAAGTAAATATAAAAATGGTGAACCATCTTTAAGAGATTTAAAGATCATTGAAAACCTATTAGTTGATCAAAAGATGACTCCAGGAGTAGTAAATGTTTTAATAGATTATGTTTTAAAAGTTAATAATCAGAAACTATCTAAGAATTATATAGATACTATAGCAGGACAACTTAATAGATTACATATAGAAACAGTAGAAGAAGCAATGCGTGTTACAGAAAAGGAACATAAAAAACTTAAAAAACAGTTTGATGCAAAGACTACTAAACAAGTTATATCTAAACCTAAAGTAGAAAGACAAGAAACACTACCAGATTGGTTTAATAAAGAATTAAAAAATCAAGAAATGACAGAAGAAGATAAACAAGAATTAGATGAATTGTTATCTTCAATAGATGAAGAAATTAAGTCAATTTAGTGGATACTTATGTAACCAAAAAACTTGACTTTTTTTCGATTTTATGGTATAATATGCCACAACTTAAGAAAAAGAACGAGATGAAATTGAGGAGGAGAATTGTGTATGAAAAAGGACATTAGAAAACATGTATTTTCAATAATATTTGTATCTATATTCTTAGTATTATCTACAACATTCATTTATTTACCTAATCGTATAAACTTAGTTTCAGCTTTAGCTTTTTTAAGTAATGAACAATCATTCTATATGGAAGATATATCAGAAGGTGTGTTATTAAAAGATGCATATCCAATGAAAGATGATGAAGGTTTAAAAACTGAACCGTATACTTTCCGTGTAGTTAATAATTCTAAAAAGAATATAACTTATAAAATTATATTCAAAAACAATGAAGAAAAAGCTAAATCATCTGGTAAACAAGTACTTGATAATAAGTATTTAAGATATTCAATATCAGATGAAAGTAATAATAACATAGAAGTAAAAACATTAAGTGATAATAGTGTATTACTTGAAACAACTATCACACCAGGATCTAAACAAGTATTCAACTTTAGAATGTGGTTAGATTATGATGCTGATGAAGGTGCTATGGATAAAATATTTATTGGTACACTTGAAGTTCAAGAAGTAAAATAAGGCTATATGCCTTATTTTTTTCTTGATAAAAAAATAATATTATCTTAAAATAGAATTATCGAGGTGGTATCATGAAAAGTATAGGAGATATGATTAAGGTAAGTCCAAAAGAGAAAGAAGCTTTGAAGAATAATTTTATATCTAAATTAAAAGATAAAGACTTTAAAGAATTAGCATCTTCTTTAGATTTAAAAGATGAAATTCTAATGAATTATACATCTCAAATAGAAGAAGCAAGTATTGAACATGCTAACTGTAAGAATTGTAAAGGACTTGGAACATGCAAGAATAAAGTATGTGGTTATAGATATACTCCAAGTGTTAATAAAGAAAAATTAGATTTTTCATATGTAGAATGTGATTATATGAAAAAATATGAAAATGATACCAAATATCAAAAGAATGTATACTTATTTGAAGTACCTAAAAAGATAAAAGAAGCATCACTTAAAGATTTATATAAAAATGATAAAAATAGAGTAGAATTTATGAAATATGTTAAAAAGTTTATAAATGATTTAAAAGAAAGCAACGAACCTAAGGGAATATACTTACATGGTAGTTATGGAACAGGTAAAACATATATGATAGCAGCTTTATTTAATGAACTTGCTAAGAAAGATATTAAAAGTAGTATAGTATATGTACCAGAGTTTTTAAGAGTATTAAAATCATCTATTGGAGAAGATTTTGAAGATAAATATAATACCATTAAAACAACCCCACTTTTATTACTTGATGATATTGGTGCAGAATATTTAACTCCATGGTCTAGAGATGAAATATTAGGAACAATACTTCAATATAGAATGGATGAAGATTTACCAACATTCTTTACATCTAATTTAAATCTAAAAGAGTTAGAAGAACACTTTAGTAATACATCAAATGGTAAAGAAGAAGTTAAAGGTAGAAGAATGATTGAAAGAATAAAAGATTTAACTAATGATTTTGAACTTGTTGGGGAAAGTAATAGAAAATAATTGACAAATCCACAAAATAGGAATATTATATACATATAAAAACAAAGACGAAAGACGAGATTTTTATAGGAGTTTAATAGAGAGTCTATGGTTGGTGTAAATAGATAAACAAATATAAAAGTTACTACTTTCTAGTGGCTCTAATAAAGCCCGGGTAATACCCGTTATCTAAATTAAGTTAAATAAAGGATGGTACCGT
>Ga0247608_10007332_pt1 | contig 11334 bp, 6 predicted proteins | sample 176DNAGHGlowgp2_FD_193490 | JGI IMG/M metagenome (GOLD analysis project Ga0247608, IMG submission 193490) | Sheep rumen microbial communities from Palmerston North, Manawatu-Wanganui, New Zealand - 1766 DNA GHGlow gp2 | ecosystem: Host-associated > Mammals > Digestive system > Stomach > Rumen ... | reverse complement strand
GGCAAGCCCGAAATCTTCGACCGCTTGCTGACGAGGATATCTTAGTAAACGACTGTATAACAACATAATACACCTATTCCTGGAAAATATTTGGAAAAAATTTCTCCGCTTGGGAATAGAATCGGCTCAAATTATAAAGCTAAATTTGCAGCTGAGGAAATCCCAATCAGTAGTGTATTATGAGAACAATCATTTTAATCATTGCATTCTTATGCAGTATGTCTTTGTTTGCCAATGAGCAAGGTGTATCTAATCTAAATTTCTCTGTCGGCTATGTAGTAAAGACAGGAACCCGCCCGCATCCAAAAGCGCCAGCCTTACCTCCTGATGTCCCAGATGTAACACTTGAAGGTAATATACTTACGTTTACCTCTGAACATGATGATTACACACTAACCATGATCAACGAGGATGAAGAGGTTGCCTATGAGGTTATTGTCCCCAGCACAGTATGTGTTGTCGTACTTCCTTCAAGTCTGACTGGTGACTATGAACTCCAGTTGGACTATGGTGGCAACTTCTATTTTTATTGTGGTATAACATTATAAAAGTCCTTTGTATATGAAAAAGTTTATATTCCTTATTTCGATGGCATTATTTGCCATCAGCGCTCATGCACAGTTGGTCGTTACAAACGAAGGGAAAACGGGAGTAGTAATGACTACACCCAAACCTCAAGCTGACCTTTCGGTAGGAAGTACCGATAGTTATGATTATTTAAATTACTCTTTTGGAATTTGGACTAAAAACTATGGAAACAAATCATTTAACATCGGTGTAAAGGGATACGCAAATACTAGTGATAGTTATGGTCGTACATTTGGAGTGCAAGGTATTGGAGGTGCAGGAGAACAAGGTTACAACTATGGTGTACTTGGAGGTATAGGGAGTAAGAAAAATGGAGCAGGAATCTTTGGTACTGTATATAATCATACTGGAGTTCCTCTTGATGGTCAATATGCAGGCTATTTTGATGGAGATACATATGTTGATGGAACATTAACTGTTGAGACTGTAGTTACTCCTTCTGATATACGTCTTAAAGAAAATGTTCGTTCAATCAGCGAAGTTTCTAGTGAAAGTGGAACTTTGGAAAATGTATTAAACATGAATGTCATTAGCTACAATTATAAAGATCGTTCTGTCCTTAAGAAGGCTAAAAGCGATACAACGTCAACTGTTATCGTGTCGCAACTCGAAAAAAAGAAGATAAGTACCCCCATTCATTATGGCCTCTCTGCTCAAGAGTTACAGAAAATTTATCCCAATCTTGTTGTTAAGGGGCAAGATGGATATCTTGGTGTTAATTATGTAGAGCTAGTACCAATCCTTATTCGCTCTATTCAGGAGTTGAAAGCTGAATTAGATGAGGTAAAGAGCAAGGATACTGAAGTTAAGAGGGCTCGTGCTGCAAGTTTTGAGGAAGACGAAGATATCAATCTTAAGGATGCGACTTCTATTCCTGCTATGGCTACATTGGCACAGAATACACCAAATCCATTCTCTGAGCGTACAACTATTCGCTTCACGCTTCCTGAAAACGCACAGAATGCCTTCATCTATATCTTCGATATGTCTGGTAAGATGCAGAAGCAGATACCCGTGGACAGTTCTATGGAGAGTGTCATCATTGAGGGTTATGAGCTCCGTGCTGGTATGTACATCTACTCATTGGTCATTGGTGGCAAGGAAATACAGACACGCAGAATGATTTTGTCAAAATAGAAAATTGGTATGAAAAAATATAGGAAGACAATTGTAGTATTGTTACTCTTGTCGTTTACTGGGGCATCTTACGCGTCGATAACTTCTGATACGCTTTATGTAAATCAATCTGTCAGTGGACGTGCTACAGTAAGTACCGATGGAACTATCATTGCCCATTCAGATACAGTAAAGACTACAGGTGACCTGCTGATGGTAGGTCAGGGAGTAACAATACAAAATAACTTTGAAGTACAGCTAGGTGGTACTTTGTTTATTAGGACCGGAACGCCTCCACGAATCAGATTTACCTATGATGCCAGTGGTAACAGAGTAAGACGAGAAAAAGTATCACAGTAGTTAACCAGAAATGATTTTCACACCCATGCGTACAATCCTTTGCAGGACAGCATTGATAATAATGCTTTTTGCTGTCCATATAGTGATGGTGGCTCAAAACAATAACGAATTCGGCTATCCGATAGTACCCAACCTTAACAGTAGTATCAATGCTCCAGTAGGAAAAATCTCAGATGAGATCTCTGTGTCTCAATCTGGTGCTGCCTCTTATTCTATTGGCATTAAGACACCCTCTGGCGTATCTGGTATGGCACCGTCTATAGGTCTGAACTATAACAGTCAATCTGGCAATGGTATAGCAGGCTGGGGATGCAACCTGACAGGAGTTTCTGTAATCACCCGTACGCCTAGTGATATCTATCATGAGGGCATGGCCGGTGGTATTACCTATAATATGGATGGTCCTTTCTGCCTAGACGGTCAGCGCCTTATTATATGCGGCGGGATTCAAGACGGTGACTCCATTACTTATAACGTGGAATTTTCTCCATTAACACAAGTTGTCCTTCACGGAATATCCTCTGCTGCACAAGAACAAACATGGTTCAGTGTTCATACCCCAGATGGAAATTATTATGAGTATGGACACACGACCGACTCCCAGCAACGATACACTTTGCAGGGAACCACCAAAGTAAACGCATGGTATGTGTGCAGTGTAAGGAACCCAGTAGGTGGCCAGTGCAACTATTCTTATTCAGAGTCGTACAATAGTATATATCCTCATAACATTACCTATGGCAATAATGTTATCCGTTTTACATATGAGACCAGACCAGATACTGTATGTACAGCTGTAGAGGGCATACCTGTGAAGATTGTCAAGCGTTTGGCATCTATATCAACTGCGACAACTGTTAACGGTATAGAAAATCTGTTTCGCAGGTATACTCTTTCCTATAATTGTAATGACGGAACTACGACTTCCTATTCACGTCTCGTTTCTATTGATGAAACAAATGGAAATGGTGAGAGCCTGCGTCCTACCATCCTTACATGGAATACTCCGCAGTCCTTTTCTTGCCAGAAAGATTCTTCTGTTTTTGAAACAAGCTTTAATTATCTGGGGACACAAAGGAACAGTATCTCCATTTTCTCCGCAGACATGAATGGAGACGGCCTTTCTGATATAGTCCAATACGGATATACAAACCAACCAGGAGGATATAGTAATAACTTTTCTTATATTCGCGCCCATTATGCCTACCTCGATACATCCGGAAAAGTAAACTTTCGAACAGGCGACACCTACAGACCTGGCGGTGGTTTCAATATAGGCACGGGCTGGAACCTGCAGCAGTCAGCTCCCGTCGCAGCCGATATGGATGGTGATGGTATCATGGAACTGTTAGTGCCAGAGTTCTATCGTTCTGTTGATGGTAGTCATTTTGGGGTTCATGTTTATAAAAAGGGGATTGAGAGTGAAGTAGGTGGCGTGAAGTTCCCTGATATACATGTTGATAGTATAACTAAAATTCTATGGACTATTGCTGATTTCAACAATGATGGAATTGCTGAGATTGTCGCTATTGAACAGCATACGGATGGTACGAACTATTATGGTGTACTTATGGGAGGCTACGAGAATGTTGGCGCTCCTCATGAAGCTTATAATAAGTTCTTCCGTTTTAACCTTTCTGCCAAGCCCCAACATCTGTTTTCGGCTGACATGGACTGTGACGGACTTACAGACTTGGTCGTGTTTTATAATCATGGTTATTCTGTTATTCGCAATACTGGTAATTGGCTCAGTGACAGTCTTCCTTCTCCATATATTCCACAACATACAGATTATGCTTTAAACTTGGATCCATTCCGCACATGGCAGGGTGATTTCAATGGAGACAACATCTCTGATTTCCTTGTATGCAAGCCCGACAACGGAACATTCTATTTTGAATTAGGCAATGGAAATGGAAACTTGGTTGAGAAAATCGCCTGTACACTTGATATTCACGAACAATCATACACCCATGATGATAACGATTCATTCTTCTGTCAGATTCTCGATTTTGACGGAGATGGAAAGACCGATGTCGTAGTACATAAGTCCATGTATGATTCCACTTATGTTAACACGTTCATGAAGGATTCTATATTAATGATGAATTATAATAGGTCTGAAGTTTATTGGCTCCGATCGGATGGCAATCATCTTATAGTCCAGAGTCATGCGTCTACTAATAGAAAAACTGAGGAAGAGGCTCGTTTCTATGCCCAAGGTGATTTTAATGGCGATGGATTGCCTGAGGTGGCATCATACTCTTTCGACTGCTATGATGGTACGGGGGCAGCTGGTGATGCCGTGTTCCGTATCTACAGGAATGCATCCTTCAACGCCTCAACAGGAAAGCTGGTGAGAGTGACTGATGGTATGGGTATACAGACTAATATCGCATATACTACTATGGCTGATGCAAATGTACGTATTCAAGAGACAGGAAACAACATTCCTGGTTTCCCTGTCATTCGCATATCGGCTCCACTAAATGTCGTATCGTCTGTCACAAGCAATAATGGTGCCGCAGGACAAAGTACAAAGAATTATCGCTATGGCACACTTCTTGGACATGTGCAAGGCCGAGGTATACTAGGCATGACCAGTGGTAGGACTGAGGATGAGTCAACAGGCCTCGTATCTGATTACTGTGTCACCCAATGGGATACCCAGGCATTCGTCCCCCGTTCTACAATAGAAACTAACACATTGGGCAGCCATACCTCAACCTGTAACACAAATTACTATATCATTGTATATACTTCAAATAACCATCGGAAATACTTATGTTATCCCAAAAGGATTGATAATTATGATTTTGACGGAAACCATACTTGGGAAGAAAACATATATCAGCCCTCCTGGGGTATGTTAATTCATAATAGTCGATGTTACACACCCAATGATTTGGAAGTAACAGAGGTCTTTGACTGCGTCTATAAAGGTGGTCGCTATCAACCCGTAGATGTGGGCCATTACAGATATCATTCTGAAGATCCGAATGTGTTTATGGAGTTCACACATTATGCCTATAATGACAAAGGACTTGTTGATACGCTCATAACCAATTATGATACAGAGCTGGCCATAACAACTAAATATACCTATGATAATTATGGCAACCGACTTTCTGAATCTGTCTCTGCCAATGGCGTATCACCGATTGTAAGCACGTGGCAGTATGATGATACTCATCGTTTCGTAACACGTCATGTAGAGAATGGACTGACGGAGACACTCTACACTCACGACCTTTGGGGCAACGTCCTTACTGAGACAGACAATACCCGTACAGCTCATCCTCTGACTCGTACCAATACTTATGATAACTGGGGCAATCTGACGGAATCTGAATCACCCTTGGGAATCAGGACAACATATACGAGAGGATGGGGCAACTCGCAAAGTATGCGCTACTTTGAAGTAGTGCAAGGCCAGAAACAGCCTTGGAAAAAGACGTGGTACGATGCAATGGGTAGAGAGGTCAAGACGGAAGGTATCAACGACCAAGGACTGCTAGCCACAACGACAACAACCTATGACAATAAGGGACAGGCTACAACCGTTGTGAGTCAGACAGGAGATGTTTCTATGCCGCAGACATCGGATTATGACAATCGGGGACGATGCACGTCATCTTCTATATCCGACGCACAGGGCACACTTAACCAGACGCGCACCTATGCCTATGGAAGTAACTGGAAGAGCGAGACCTTCAATGGACGTGAGACCAAACAAACCTTTAACCATTGGGGCGATGTCGCCTATGTAACTACACCTCAGGATACGGTGACATACCATTATTACTCGTCAAGACAGCCGTCGTCTGTTACCTCATGCGGTCATACAGTCACTATGACATACGACGAGGCTGGTAATCGTACCAGCATGACCGACCCTGATGCCGGCACGATGACCTATACCTACGATGGCATGGGGCGTATCATTTCTCAAACAGATGCTCGTAATCAGACATTGAACTATACATATGACAGCTACGGACGTGTGAAGACAGGGCCAGTAGGATCTACTCCTCTTGTAACTAACTATTATGGATCTAATTCCTCCAATAAGAACCTACTGACATCTGCTAAGGTAAACATAGCAAACAAGGTCATTTATACCTACGATGACTATGGTCGTATTTTGTCAAAGAAATACCGTATCCTGAACGAGGGTTATCACACACTTTCCTATACCTATGATTCCGATGGTCTGCTGGCAACCAAGACCTACCCGGACGGTACTACTACAGCCTTCCATTATGATGCCTATGGAAACCATGTATCTACAACCATCGGAGATACCGTTGTGTGGCAGATGGCACAGGCAACAGGCAGCACCACCCGTTACCTGCTGGCCAATGTATTTCAGATGGAGGAAACCTGTAATGGTTCTGGTTTGCAGACTGCAAAGACTCTACGGAGGAACAATACGCAGCTCCACAACATGACTTATGCCTATGATCCTGTTACGGAAAACCTGACACAGCGTACTGGAATGCGTTCTGCTACAGAGACATTTACCTATGATGCGCTGGAGCGTCTGACTCAGGCTGATAATCTTGCCATGACCTATTCTGCAGACGGAAATATGTTGTCTAAAACAGATATTGGCCGATACTACTATGAAGATGTCAAACCTCATGCTGTGACAAGTATAGACAATAGCTGTTTCCTTGCGTCAGACTCTTTGCAGACGGCGGAATATAACGCATGTGGAAAAGTGAGATGGATTCAGCAAGCAGAGAATTTGAAAGTCTTATTTGACTATAGTGCAGAGGGTGAGCGACAGGAATGTATCTTTATTCTGAATGGACAAGAATTCAGAAGATTCTATTTTGGGGACTACGAGGAGGTTAGGTCTTCTCAGGGGACTAAGTCCATTTGTTATCTGGATGGCGGTGTTATTGCAATACGCGACACAGATGGAAATCTATCCCTGAATGTATCCTTTACCGATAACCTCGGAAGTGTAACACGTATCTATGGCAGCTCTGGAAATGAAGTCTTTAATGCTTCCTACGATGTATGGGGAAATCAAACAGTCAATCGTAACGATATTGACTTCTATCGTGGCTATACAGGTCATGAAATGCTGACAGATTTTGGTCTCATCAATATGAACGGCCGTCTTTATGACCCATTACTTGGACGTTTCCTCTCAACAGACAATTTCGTACAGGAACCATTCGATAGCCAGAATTTCAACCGCTATTCATACTGTCTGAATAATCCGCTGAAATATACGGACCCGAGCGGAGATTTCTTCTGGATTCCAATCCTGGTCGGAGCAGCAATCGGAGGTGTGGTGAACCTTGGAATAAAGGCATATAATGGACAAATAAATAGTTTCTTAGATGGCTTAGCGGCTTTTGGCTTTGGTGCTGTTGCTGGAGGCATTGGTGGGCATTTTGGTGGAGCTGCATTTGTTGCAGCTGGCGGGGGTATAGGAGGTCTTGGCGGTTTCTTTGCAGGTGCAGCCTCTGGCGCAGTTGCTTCTGCAACTTCTATGCCCGTACTCAGTATATGCAATTCCCTGTATTTTGGAGATCCCTTAATGACTGGAAAAGAATATCTTTATGGCATTGCTTTTTCCGCTGCCTTAGGAGGCACTTTTAATGGTATATCAGCAAAAATGAATGGACGTTCATTCTGGAACGGATCCCCCCAAATAAAAGTACCAACACAGCCGATAGAGCCAGTCCCTATTGGTCGATCAGAATCTAAAGTCGTTCAGTTTGATTCAGAGATAAAGAATACTTCCATGAAGATGACTCCATATGAAAAGGGGCAATTAGGCGTAGATCGTGCAATTGCTGAGTTCAAAGAAAGTGGAGGAATACTTTTGAAAAGAGAAGTGACAATAGAAGTTGATGGCGTACGTAATCGATTTGATTTTGTTGGTATGAAAAATGGAAAAATATATTTATACGAGGTAAAAAATGGACCGTACGCAAAACCAACAAAGAATCAATTAATAAATATTCCCAAACTTCATGAGTCAGGGGCATCTTTTATCCCAATTGGGAAAAATGCTACTTCAATACCAGAATTTAACTCATTTGAAATGAAAAGAATGCCTTTTACCGGAGATTTTGAGGTTGTATACATTCATTATTGGTGAAAAAAGTGTACTTTTGCAAAAAAAAAAGAAAATGATAAATCTTGAAACAGAACCACGTTTTAAAGAAATGATGAAATGTCTAGGTTTTAAAAAAACATCACGCTCTTTTATTAAGAGCAGCAAAGATATAATTCTTGAAATGATGTTTGGATATGCAACAAAGGGGGAGAAGCATGTTCGTTATTATAGTGGTTCATATTTTATCCGTTATCCCCAAATAGAAACTTTTGGAAAGAAGTTGGAGATTGATGTTTTTCCTCTTGGCGGTCTAATGGGATATCTAATGCCACCAAAGAGTGGACTTGTAGAATGGAGGTTTACTGAATCTGATACGGAAGACTATTATCTCAATGTGGTTAATGAAATTGAAAATGCAATAAAGGGTTATGTACTTCCTTTTGCAGATAAATTTTCCTGTATTACAGATTTTGTTTATGGTGCTGAAATGGGGGCTTTCCATAATTGCCAGTATGATCACCGGGCTGTAGCAATAGCCTACTATCTTTTAGGCGACTTCCCAAAATGCATGCTTTATATGGATAAGACTTTAGATTTCTATGCAAGCCAATCGAAGAACAATGAAGATGCAGAATTCTTAAAGGCAATAGGCGTTTTTGATGATGATTCAAATTTGACGAATAATAAGAATTATATAAACTATAAAAAATTTTCAGATAGAATGAGAGAATGTATAGATCTTTAAGAGATCAGCGGGACAGATTCTGTTTTTATAATAAAGGCCCTTTATCTCCGTTATATAGGATATGTTAAGGATTAATCACCATGTCGAAGAAAAAACGTGATGACAACTACCTGTGGCATAAAATGCTATCACTGATAATTACGATGCAACAAAAGTTGGGAAAACTACTTCAGGAAAGTATATTACGCTTCATAATGTAACTTCAAAGAAAGTGGATCCTAATGATTATACAACTTTTGAGATTACAAAAAAGAGTAACTCCGAAATAGTTTTAACTTTATGTGGTTTTCCGCCAGATCGTTTTAATGAAATAGGCAGGAAATTTCTATTATTAAAGAAACAACAATGAGATTATGGCTCAAGTATGGCTCGAAGAGACACTTCCTGAGGTTGTCGTAATTGGTTCCCAGTACACAACCTGTACAGCGTGCTATATGACTGTTGAGAAGAGGAATCTTCAGATGCATCTGGAACAGGATTGTCCAAAACGCGCTGTTGAATGTGCATTTTGTGGGCAGACATACGTATTTTGCAATGGTCATGCGTGTACAGCCACGTGGTAAAAGTGTTAAAAGAAAATAATTGCTTACATATTGAATATAAATTAGATTAAGATGAAAAATAGTGCGTTATCTATTCTAAGTTTCTTCATTTGTGTATCATGCTTCGCAGAATTGCCAAATGATACTACTTATTATTACAATAGTGAGGGTAACTGCCCTTCCATTGATGATGAAGTGTTAATGATTGTCTCAGAAGGAAGTGAAAAAGTTTGTTTCTTTTATGGTACCTCTGATGAGTTTACTGATGATCCGCGTGAGGGTTTTTTACCAGGCTTCATAGTTCTGAAAGCCACTTCTTTGTCAATGGAGAATGGTAAGTTTACCTGTGTATTAAACTCTACGAATCATAAATATGCCAATAGTCCAATAAACATTGGAATTACCGAGGAAATACCCAATGGGTATAAACCGTGGACACAAATAAATGAGTATTTTTGGAATCAAATAGAATTTATAGGAACGTATGATAATGAGAAAATAGAATTAGTTAATAAAACATTCTATCCAGAAGAAAAGAGGGTTTTCTATAAGAAAAGTTTACCTTCTATCAAAACGCTCTACAATAAGAGTCTTCTTTCTGATTCTGAAGCTGAATCGAATGCGCTGGGCTATGTGAATTATGAGGATTCCGATGCATATATGAGTATTGACGAAATGGTTCCAACAATCAACGTATCAGGTCATGAATGTGTGGATTTGGGGCTTCCTTCTGGTATCTTATGGTCGAAATGTGATATAGGTGCCTCTTCTCCAGAAATTGTTGGTGACAAATATGCTTGGGGAGAATTAGAAGTACACGAATGCAATTCCACACTTTGTAATCATTACAAATTCTTTAAAGAAGGATCCTCTGCGAACATTACAAAGTATAATTTTAAAAGCAGCCGAGGACATGTAGATAATAAAAAGGAATTGGATCCGTGTGATGATGTCGCTTATGTTAGGTATGGCAAAAGATGGAGAATTCCTTCATGTAAAGAATGGAATGAATTGCGGCAATTGTGTATTTGGAAACCAGGAACGTATAAGGGTGTCGAAGGATTCTGGGTCTTTGGCTTAAATGACAATTTTATTTTTGTTAATAACAGATACCATTGGACTCGCGATTTGGATGATAACGATTGCATCGAAGCCAAGAGAACATACCATGCTAAGGATGCATTTGATTTAAGTCTTGATACGCATTACAGACCTGCAGCCTATCCTATTCGTCCTATTTGTTACCCTCAATGAACTAATTTACTGAAAGATGATCAAAACATATCTTTGACTCATCAATCAGATCAATAGCAAAAGTGAATCCCAATAGTTGAACACAACTAAAAGGGTTCACTTCAATTTGAATACATTGGTCCGTTGAACTTTGAATGTGGTAGGATTATGGCTCGAAAGATGAAGAAGTAACGTTACATCAGTTATTTTCTCCTCAACCTCTGAACATATTCTACTGGTTCCCCATCGCCCTGGGTGTGATTCGCGACGTCGATGCTCCTACCTACAACGATGCTGTTCACGCACAGCTTGCTGAGGTCAGCGCTCAGAAGAAGTATCACAACTTCGAGGAGTTGCTCGAGACCAACGACATCTGGGAGGTAAAGTAAGTCTTAACTCCATATAAGTAGAAGCGGATGCGCAGATTTGTGCATCCGCTTTTTCTATTAGACGATTTTGCTATCATTTTGGTCTAATGTGTTAGAGTTCATCAGACGAAACATATACCTTTGCAACTCAGAAAAAAACTGTAACTATGAATACTACAATCAAATGTTTGTGTCTTATCACCATATCATTGGTGAGCAATCTGGTATATGCACAGAAGAAACTCTACATACCAAAGGACTTGCAGGGTATGAATCTTAAAGCCGACACGTCGAAGTGGT
>Ga0247608_10007329_pt1 | contig 11337 bp, 13 predicted proteins | sample 176DNAGHGlowgp2_FD_193490 | JGI IMG/M metagenome (GOLD analysis project Ga0247608, IMG submission 193490) | Sheep rumen microbial communities from Palmerston North, Manawatu-Wanganui, New Zealand - 1766 DNA GHGlow gp2 | ecosystem: Host-associated > Mammals > Digestive system > Stomach > Rumen ... | reverse complement strand
AGTATTCGGCCCTTGTGCGGCGCTTTAACGGCCAGGTCATAAAGATAAGCCCCACATCCGATCAGTACATAAATCCTATGGATATAAACATGAACTATTCGGATGATGATAACCCGGTGGCGCTTAAAGCCGATTTCATCCTGTCGCTGTGCGAGCTCATCGTAGGCGGCAAGGACGGGCTGCTGCCCGTGGAAAAGACGGTGATAGACAGGTGCGTAAGGCAGATCTATCAGAAGTACTTTGAGGATCCCGGCCCTGATAAGATGCCCCTTTTGGAAGACCTTTATAATGCACTCCTTACTCAGGAAGAGCCGGAGGCAAAGCATGTGGCCACAGCCCTTGAGATATATGTGTCAGGCTCCCTTAACGTCTTTAACCATCGGACGAACGTGGAGCTTACCAACAGGCTGGTGTGCTACGACATAAAGGACCTGGGAAAGCAGCTAAAAAAGATAGGCATGCTGGTGGTCCAGGATCAGGTCTGGGGGAGGGTCACCGAGAACAGGAGCCAGGGAAGATCCACCAGGTACTATATGGATGAGATGCATCTGCTCCTCAGGGAAGACCAGACCGCGGCCTATACCGTGGAGATATGGAAAAGGTTCAGGAAATGGGGCGGTATCCCTACAGGAATCACTCAGAACGTAAAGGATCTTTTAGCATCAAAGGAAGTGGAGAACATCTTTGAGAACTCAGACTTCATCTACATGCTCAACCAGGCGGTAGGCGATAGGTCGATCCTTGCGAAGCAGCTTAATATAAGCCCTCACCAGCTCTCTTATGTGACGCATTCGGGAGAAGGTGAAGGGCTTTTGTTTTACGGGAACGTGATACTGCCCTTCGTGGACAGGTTCCCTACGGATACGGAGTTGTATCGCATAATGACAACGAAATTAAATGAGGTGTCTGATAAGTCAAATGTCTGCGGTAAAGATAAGGAGTGATAGGAAAAATGGATGAGATATATGAAAGGGCATCCCCTGAAGAGATAAGGCGAAAGCGCAGGAAAAAGCAGGTCATGGACGCTGCAAGGAAAAGGGGAGCAGTGGAGGATAAGAAGCAGACCATAAGGAAAGCTTCGAATGCGGATAAGCTTAAGAACGAAAAGAGCGCCGCAAAGAGCATGAGGGAGAAGTTCCTTGATATGAAGGCAGAAACAGCACTCTCACCACATGCAAAGCGCAAGCGCCGAATAAAAAGGCTTAACCGTAAGATGAGCTATTCCATAGCTGCAGCAAAGAGGGCGGCAGAGGAAGTAAAGACAGCCGGTACGGATGATAGCGCAGACTATGGCGGCATCAATACGGATGTGGCTCTGGGAGCGACCGGCGCCAGCACAGAGGCTGTAGTAAGAATCGTAAAAAATGCTACAGGTTATGACCATGTAGCAAAAAATGAAAAAAATGCTACAGACAGTAGCCATAAGGAAAGGGATGGCCCCGTACATAAGCTTCACAGGTGGCAGAGGCTCAATAAGCCTGATCCTTTAACGGATGAGGAAGAGGATGTATCAAACCCGATCTCAAGGTTCTATCAAAGGAACCTCATGAAAAAGGAGATAGAGCTTCGGGCTGTAAAGGAGAGCGAGAAGAATACATCAAACGGCATAGGCAGCATCGGGAAGAAGTTCGTGGATAAAGCTGAGGATATGGCCGGTAAGGTAGCGGAATTCGTGGCAGAAAACTACGAGGCCATCGCATACGGCCTGCTCATACTCATAGTGGTGCTGATCATAGGCGCCGCAGTGGGGTCATGCTCGATGATGGCAGGCGGGGTGCAGGATGTCACCATCCAGACGTCCTTTACGGCGCAGGATGAACAGATCGTGGCGGTAAATGACGACTACCTTCTCATGGAAAAGAAGCTCCGTTATGACATCAACCACTTTGAAGTGACTCATCCGGGGTACGATGAGTACCGGTACATCCTTGATGAGATAGGCCATAACCCATATGAACTGGCAGCCATCCTGACAGTGCTGTATGAGGATTACACCAGGGAAGAGGTGCAGGAAAAGATAAAGGAGATCTTTGAAAAGCAGTATATCCTGCGCACTGAGGTGGTGGAAGAGACCAGGCATAAGGAGGTGGACGGTGAGGATGTGGAATACACCTACCGTATCCTTAAGGTATACCTTAGCAATAACGGGATAGACAGGGTAGTCCGAGCCATGGGCCTTAGCGAAGATGAGCTTGAAAGGTATGAGCTTTTGTTAGCAACCTATGGGAACAAAGGGTATCTGTTTGAAGATGACATCTATGCCCATGAGACGGAAGGGGATGATTACCATGTGCCGTCAGAGGTCATGACGGATGAAAAGGTGGCCAACCTCATAAGGGAGGCCCAGAGGTATCTTAACACCCCTTATGTCTGGGGCGGATATTCACCTGCAGGCTTTGATTGTTCAGGGTATGTAAGCTATGTGATCAACCACTGCGGCAACGGCTGGAACATAGGCAGGAAGACGGCCAAGGGGCTCTTAGCCAAGTGCGAGAGGATATCAAAGGATGAGGCAAAGCCCGGGGATCTGATCTTCTTCCAGGGGACATATGATACCGCTGGAGCCAGCCATGTGGGGATATATCTCGGGAACGGGATGATGATCCACTGCGGGAATCCCGTGCAGTATTCAAGCGTTAACACGAACTACTGGCGTAACCACTTCCTGACTTACGGAAGATTAGATTTTTAACAAAAAACACACTTGAGGAAAGATTCTTCGATGCGCTCAGAATGACGCCGACAAATGTCATTCTGAGGGCAAAGCCCGAAGAATCTTTTTAATTTCAGAAAGGAAAACCATGAAGAAACAAGATTTGAAAAACTCAAAAAACTCCGCCTGGACATAGAACAGGAAAAGAGGCGGATAGCAAGGACAAAGGCCGCTTTTGAGGAAAGGCTGGCAAAGCAGAAGGAGGAATTTAACCAGAAGTTAAAGAAGCTCCAGGAGGGCCTTAGGGTAAAGGAACAAAGGCTCAGGGAAGAAGAGAACCTTACGGTGATCGGGGATGTGGAGGCTACAAACATAAGTCCCGAAGCCCTGGCAAAGCTCCTTGAGATCTTAAAGACCGGGGCGCTTGATGAAAGCCTTAAGGGCCTTGGCATGAGGGCGGATGAACTTAAGCCTGTCAAAGCGGCAGCAAAAAAGAAGGGAGGAAACGGTAAAAATGAAGAAGAGGATACTTAAGATGCTTTTATCGAAAAAGGCCCTGCGCAGGATGTCGGCGGCCCTCATAACGGCGATGGCCCTGCTCATGTGCATGTCACCTGTGAACGTGCTTGCAAATGTGGATCCTAAGGAGGATGAGTGCATCTGCGAGCATAACTGCAACACGGACGGGATAAACACATCTTGTAAGGTCTGCATGAAGGACATCAGCAGATGCGAAGGCTATTGTGATATCGAGGAGATCGAAGAAGAGGAAGAAGATGAGGATGAAGAGGAGATCACTGAGATCGAAGAGCGTATGGGGCCTCTGACTCCCAGCGGGAACATGACCCTGGTGGATGACTATGGCAGCCCTGAAAAGGAGGGCAAGCAGTTCATCACGGTGGTCACAAAGTCCGGGAATTATTTCTATCTCATCATAGACAGGGATGCACAGGGGGATGAGACAGTCCATTTCTTAAATATGGTGGATGAAGCAGACCTCATGGCCCTCATGGATGAAGAGCCAAAAGAAGAGATTACAGAGGTACCGGAGCCTGTCATAGAGGAAGAGTCGGAAGTGGAAGAGGAGCCCGAAGAGCCTGTGAAAAAGAAGAACCCGGCAGGGGGTCTTGCACTGATCCTTCTCATCGCGGCAGGAGGCTTTGGCGGATACATGTACTACAAGAGTACAAAGAAGCAGAAGGATGCGGCAAACGCCATTGATCCCGATGCAGACTATATCGAGAATGATGACGACTTCCTTGATTCCCTTGATGACGAGGAGGATGAGGAAAAGCTGGAGGAAGCGTCAAAGATCCTCAAAGAGGAGATCGAAAGGCAGGAACTGGAGGAAACCAAGTTAAAGGATAAGGAGGCTAAGGAGAAGAATGGGTAAGAAGACCAGGTACATGGAGTACGCAAAAGGTATTCAGGCTGTGATGGATGGATGCAGCGAGATCGGAGATGTCAGGGTGGAGAAATCCATCCTGGCAAAGCTTAAGAAACTTAAAAACAAAAAGAACACTAAAAAAGTAAAGATGTAAAAGAAAGGAAAGGTGATCTTATGGATAAGAAAACTTACAGAAACGACAATTTTGATCCTAAGGCGGCAGCAGAGGCAAGGAAGCAGGAGATGGATGCCCTTATGACAAAGCTGGAGGCAGGAGTAAAGGATGTGTTCAAGAGCGAGCACTTCAAGACCTACCTTCAGTTCTGTGCAAGGCTCCCCAGGTATTCCCTTAACAACCAGCTCCTTATCATGATGGCAAAGCCCGACGCCACCATGTGCATGTCCTTCAATAACTGGAAGGAGATGGGCAGGAGCGTCAAGAAGGGAGAGCGGGGCATCAGGATCATGGCGCCTGCGCCCTATAAGATGATGCAGGAACAGGACAAGAAGGATTCTTTCGGCGCGCCTGTCCTTGATAAGGACGGCGAGCCTGTGAAGGAGATGGTGGAGGTGGAGATCCACGCCTTCAAGCCTGTGAGCACCTTTGACATAAGCCAGACCGAAGGCGAGCCTGTGCCGACTCTGGGAGTGGATGAGCTCGTGGGCAGCGTGGACGGATATAAGGATCTCTTTGATGCCATCGTACAGGTGGCAGGGATCCCCGTGGAGTTTGAGAAGATCGACTCCGGCGCGAAGGGCTACTATAACATGCAGGAAAACAGGATTGCGATCAAGGAAGGCATGAGCGAAGTGCAGAACGTGAAGACAGCCCTCCATGAGCTGAGCCATTCAAAGCTCCACTCCAGGGAAAAGTATGATGAGAGCGCAGAAAAGAAGAGCAGCAACCAGAAGGAGACGGAGGCAGAGAGCGTGGCATATATCTGCTGCGCCCATTATGGCCTTGACACTTCCGAGTATTCCTTCCCTTATCTTGCAGGCTGGGCAGGTGATCAGGATACGACATGCCTTCGTGCATCACTTGAGACCATCAAGGGGACTGCCTGTGACATCATAAGGAAGGTGGATGAGATCTTAAAGGCGAGGGTGGCAGATAAGTTCATCGATGAGCACGCTGAAGAGCTGCCTTTTGATAATCCCTTCGGTGAAGTGGATGAGCGGCCGGCAGGCTTTATTGTGGTAGAGCCTCCCATAGATGCTGCGGACATCGCCGAGCTTGATAAGAAAAATGAGATAGAGCTTACATCCGGTGACGGTCAGACAAAGCCTATAGGAAAGGAAGATCCTGCAAAAAAAAAGTCCGTGATGGACAAGCTGGCCAGGGGTAAGGAGAAGGCAGCAAAGACTCCTAAGAAAGAAAAAGGAGATCCGGAAAAGAACAAAGGCAAGCTTCAGGAAGCCATCTGAGTAAAGAAAAGAGGTGATCATCATCAATCCGGAAAAGAAATGCATCAAGACATACGTGACCATAGATGAGCTGGGAGCCATCAGGTCGCGGATGAAAAATGCAAACATGAAAGTGATAAGTGCATACATGAAGAAGATGGCGCTGGGAGGATATGTCCTAACCCTGGATCTGTCCGACCTTAATGAGGTGGCCAGGCTCCAGAGGATAAACAGCAACAACCTGAACCAGTATGCAAAGAAGGCAAACGAGACCGGGAGCATCTACCTTACCGACATCGAAAACCTGAAGAAACAGCAGAAAGAGATCTGGAATCTTCTGACAGAGATTTACAGAAAACTGGCTTCGCTTTAGTAAAGGAGGTGAAAAATGGCAGCAACGAGACTGATCCCCCTTCACAAGATCAATACCCGGTCCGCGGCCAGATGCCTTAAGGATAAGACGGATTACATCCAGAATCCGGATAAGACAGAAGGCGGTGAGCTCATCAGCAGCTATGAGTGTGATCCGGAACTTGTGGAGGATCAGTTCGCTGTTGCCAACAGGATCTATCGTCAGAGGACCGGCAAAGATTCCAAAGGTATCATCGGATATCATATCAGACAGTCGTTCAAACCGGGAGAGATCACCGCCGAGGAAGCCAACCGGATCGGATATGAGACCGCCATGAGGTTTACGAAGGGTGAGCACGCATTCATCGTGGCCACCCATACGGACCGGGCGCATATCCATAATCATGTCATATATAATGCGGTCAACCTTGGCTGTGATAAGAAGTTCAGAAATTTTTATAACTCATCCTTTGTTCTCCAAAGACTGAGCGACATGATCTGTCTGGAGAACGGACTGTCAGTCATCACTCCTAAAAAATCCGGAGAGAGGACAAGAAGGAGCGGGTATCCTAAGAGGAACATCAAAGAGCGTCAGGTTAATCTCCTCGTGGACATTCAGAAAAAAATCTCCGAAGGCAAAGGCATCGGCTACGAGAAGTGGGCCAGGAACTTTAACCGTAAACAGATATCAAAGACACTCCTGTTCCTTAAGGACAAAGGCGTGACTGATTATGAGACACTGGAGCGTCTGACCGGTGATGCCACCGGCCGCTTCAGGGAACTGACCGACATAATGAAAGAGTCGGAGAAGAGGCTTAAGGAGATCACAGGACTTAAGAAAGCTATAGTGAATTACTCGAAGATGAGACCGGTTTACGATGCCTACCGCAGATCGGGATTCAGTAATAAGTTTTTTGAAGACCACAGGGAAGAGCTCACGCTTTACAAAGCGGCAAAGGAAACTTTTGAAAAGATTGAAGGGAAAATCCCAAGCTACAAAGAACTGACTGCCGAGTATGAAACTGTGCTTTCTAAAAAGAGAGAGGCCTATGCGGGATACAAAAAGATCAAGGAAGATATGCAGGATCTCCTGATCGCCAAGAGGAACATAGACATGTTCCTTGGAAAAGAATCTGAGAGCAGGGATATGGATAGGGAAGAAGAAAAGTCGAAAAAACGAAACAGAAATGAGCGGTAAAACGCAAAAAGGTACAGGGCACTTCGTCAGAATTATCTGATGAGGTGCCCGCTTTTTTTATTTTGATGGATCGTCTTATCCAGGAAAAAATGAAATCAGTTTTTGTCATCCTGAGCGAAGCGAAGGATCTTTATTCATGAATTTTTGTAGCACAGCCTGACATTTTTAATGTCAGATCTTGGAGCGAGAAAGCGCAGCTTTCGGAGTGGAATTTGCCATCGTGGGCCCACGATGCATTGCTTGCGCGCACAGCGCACCTGGTAAATTGGGTAATGGTGAAATAACCGTTTTTGTGGAAGAAAATGACAGGTCTATGGTATACTTACTCAATAAATCTTCCAAGGAGATGAAAAGATGAGACCAGTCATTGGAGTGATGCCACTCGTGGATGAAGATAAAGACAGCTTATGGATGCTTCCGGGATATCTGAACGGCGTGTTAGAAGCGGGAGGGATACCGGTAATATTTCCGCTGATAAATGATGTTGACATCATCAGACAGATGGTCAGTTCGGTGCAGGGTGTCCTGCTTACCGGAGGACATGATGTCAACCCGGCACTGTATGGAGAAGAGCCGATCCCTGAATGCGTAAAGAGTAACCCTGAGCGTGACTTTATGGAGAGGATCATACTGGATCTGGCCCTGCAGAATGACATTCCGGTCCTTGGAATATGCAGGGGCATCCAGTTCCTTAATGTATTCCTTGGTGGGACTCTTTATCAGGATCTGCCGACCCAGCATCCTTCAAAGATAGAACATCATCAGATGCCGCCGTATTCAAAAACGATCCATAGGGTGAAGATCAAAAGTGATTGCGGACTATCTGAGCTTCTTGATGTAAAAAGCTTCAAGGTCAACAGCTACCGTCATCAGGCGATAAAGGATCTGGCAGATGATCTTAAGGTCATGGCTGTATCGGAGGATAAGATCATCGAGGCAGTTGAAATGCCCGGGAAGAAATTTGTATGGGCAGTCCAGTGGCATCCGGAATTTTCATATCGCAGGGATGAAAGAAATAAAAAGATTTTTGAAGAATTCGTAAGACACTGTTCTGAGTTGATATAAGAATACAGATAATGTTAGAAAGATATCTTCCGGGATTATTTTTAAAGGGGATAGCATTGATAAAACTTGAAAATGAAAAGGTAAATAAGGAAAAATATTACTCCGTAGGATATTCGTTAGAATTGAAAAAATATATCTTAGTGGATGTCGTGACATGGGTCGCTTGGTATAACAGATATTTCGAGATTACCGAGGAAGAATACAATTCATTTGGAACAGTAGCGCTTGATAGTGTAGCAGACTTGATTCATAAGGAAGGAAAAAATTCAAGAAGATTTTTGTTTTCCGATAAAACAGAAGAAAACAATGAGGAACAAAAACGATGCGCACAGAGATGTGGCATTCTGTGGAATGCTGTTTAGTTATATTTCGAAGAAAAAGTTAGTATGAGTTTTACAGCACATTATGAAAATGGAGCAGAAAGATGAACATCCAGATTTTTGGAACAAAGAAGTGTAATGATACAAAAAAGGCAGAGAGATTTTTTAAGGAACGAGGCATCAGGTACCAGTTCATCGATATGAGAGAAAAGGGTATGAGCAAGGGCGAATTAACATCTGTTGCTCAGGCAAATGGCGGACTTGATAATATGATCGATCAGAATGCGAAGGATAAGGATACGTTGGCTATAATAAAGTATATTGCCGAGGAAGATAAGCTAAATAAAATCCTGGAAAATCAGCATGTTATAAAAACTCCGATTGTCAGAAATGGAAAGCTGTCTACATTGGGCTATCAGCCGGAAGTATGGAAAGAATGGGAGTAAAGCCAATCAAGATGATTTTTGAAGGAATAAGCAAGACGTTTTCAACAGAAGAAGATAAACAGTATAATACGATTGGAGCATTCTGGGATGAACTGTCAGCAAAGTATGGCAGGGAAAATCTGCGCGGATTAGGATATAACTGGACTGATAATACGATAGAATATGTTATCGGACTGAAAGAAGGTGTCATAGAAGGAGCAAATTGTTCTGTCCGCTTGCCTGATGAGTGCTGGTCGGTAGTAAAAGGTAAAACTGAACAACTTGATCAGATATATGATGATATTTATCTGGAAGGCTGCTTAAAATATGAGATAGAAACATTTAACGATAAGGGAGAATGCGAGATCCGGTATTGTCGTTAAGGAACTATTTGTAGATGCGCTTACTATATGGCGGTGGCTATAGATCGGAAAGGATTTATGGCTACCGCTTTCTTATTTTTGTAAAATATTTTATACAACTTGACACAAAGTTAAACTATACGCAATATAAAGATATACTTTGTTTTCTTTGTTGATATGTTTTGCTAATATACGGGTGATGGATATGCGAGATTATATAAAAAACTGTAGAGAAGAGGCGGGGCTTACACAGTTGGAACTAGCTGAAAAAATGGGCGTGTCAGTTGTATCTGTTCAAAACTGGGAGAAAGGAAGAACAAAAATTGAAATGAGCCGAATGTCGGAGCTCGCTTCAATACTCAACGTGCCGGTTGAAAACTTGATCAAAGAGATTTTGATAGAAGAGGATAAGTTAAGACCGGACAGGTGGCCGGATTTCCTGTTTGATCAAGAAACAAATAGTATAATTGATTCTTTACATTTGAACCATGCTCAGCAGGAGTTATTTGGTCTTTTGTATATATATGGTAAAGAATGTTTGACGAATATCGATACAGAAGAAGGCAGGAACATATTTGATGCCAACCTGAGAAAAATCCCGTTTGGGTTCATCGATAAGGTTGGGAGCATTCGCTTTATGAATCAGGCAGAAGGGCTTTTTCAGGTTATACAGTATGTTAATGCGGATTTTCTGCTGAAGATATTAAAACAAAATCCTTATGCGGAGTTTAATATCAGGAAACTAACAAAAGATCAAATTATGGAGTTTGTTGATGAAGGGTTTAAGAATACAGATGAAGGATTGAATTTCCGAATATCAATGAAGAAAGCCAGAATCATACTTCCGGTCTTACAGGAGAATAAAGCGGTTCATATTACAGATGGTGATTGGTTCAATACAATAAGGAGTGATATCCCGGAAAATGTCTTATCATCAATATTAAAGATGTGTGGCTTTAAAAGAGATTTGTGGCAACGGGGATATTATAAAGATAAGAATAATATCGCATACATAAGACATGGGTTGGAAGAATTGACAGAATATCATAATATTTCTCCGGAAGGAGATGTACAATGCTGGATGTGGGAACTAAATGATAAAGGTAATATGCTACTTGAATGGTTTAGTAAAAACTGAAAGTAATACGATCAAATATGCATAATAGAGAGAGGTGTTATTATTATGAGTGAATGGGATTTTTTATGGGGGCTATCCGGTCAGGAACTAATGGATGCTATTTCTACTGGCGCTACAGCAGATGATTGGGATTACATTGAGGAAAAAGATAAGCAGAGAAAAAGACAACTTAAGAAATCAAATAAGGCGAGAAGACAGAAAGCCCATAGTGGATTAAAGATTCATGAGAAAAAGAAAAACACAGTGCTTTTGATCGATGGGGAAAATATCAGCCATAATAAAGCTGAGTCTATTGTGAATGCAGCCAGATCGCAGGGGACTCTTTTTGAAAGCAGAGTATATGGGAGACAGAAGGATTCGTTCACGAGGGGTTGGACCGGCAAGGCACGCGAGTGTGGTATTCAGGATATTCGGTTGTTTGGAGAACCTGAAAAGGATAAGGCGGATAAAAAGATTCAGAAGGATGCACGCAGGTTGGTGGTTCAGAATAAAAATGTAGATGTTGTATGTCTCGCTACATCTGATAGCGGTTACATTGAGACAATAGAGAAATTACGTTTACAAGGGAAACGGGTTGTTGTTATTGGTGAAAAGAAATCATCAGTGGAATTACGAAGATCTTGTAGCAGGTTTATTGAGGTGTAAGTTTTCTCATAAATATGACATTAGTTAGAAAAAACAGAAGAACGCTTATTTCATTTGAGCGGAGCCTTAAATGTGCTATACTTTCCCTTGTGAAATATATTGGTGGAGGTAGTTTATGAGGTTGAGAAATGTGCTGATCGTGGTCAAGGATATAGAGCGGTCTAAGAGATTTTACAGGGATCTGTTTGGTCTGGAGGTTGTGCTTGATAATGACGGGAATATTATCCTTACAGAAGGCCTTGTGCTTCAGGATGAAAAGATATGGAAGGGTTTTCTTAACAAAGATATCATTCCTGAGAACAACGCAAGCGAACTGTACTTCGAGGAGAAGGATATTGAAGCATTTGTAGAGAGGCTTGAAAAACTGTATCCGGAAGTGAAGTATGTGA
>Ga0247608_10007328_pt1 | contig 11337 bp, 16 predicted proteins | sample 176DNAGHGlowgp2_FD_193490 | JGI IMG/M metagenome (GOLD analysis project Ga0247608, IMG submission 193490) | Sheep rumen microbial communities from Palmerston North, Manawatu-Wanganui, New Zealand - 1766 DNA GHGlow gp2 | ecosystem: Host-associated > Mammals > Digestive system > Stomach > Rumen ... | reverse complement strand
TTGGGGGATGGGGATTGGGGATGGGGGATTGGGGATTGGGGATTGGGCCCAATCCCCAATCCCCAATCCCCAATCCCCAATCCCCAATCCCCATTATTATTATTTTTAAATATAATTTATAAAAATAAAAAATTTAATTTAACGTAATTAAAAAGAGAAAACCTTTTTTGATAAAATAAAATTATTTAAATGAGATTATAACTTAACATTATAATTTTTTGATAAAGATGAATACAAAAATGCCTCTCAATTTTTAGCAGAAAGCGAATATGACAAAATAATAAATTTCTTTGCTAGAAATAATGTGTTTGAAAAAAAAACTTTTAGAATTAAAATTAAAAGGAAGTTGATATAATTTCTTATACTGTAAAAAGGAAAATAATAAAGAAATATTATTTTGTTTTCTATTTAATAGATAGATTATCCTATTTTTTAGAATTTGTGAGATTAAATAATATTAATAATAATCAAAATTTTCAAAATCTAGAAGATAAATCTGTTAAAGATTTAATTGAGCATAAAGAAATTAAAAAAGCAACTGAAATAAATTTTAATTTAATTAAGAGAAAAAGTTATAATGGATTAGATAATGTTGAAGCTTGCTATACGAATGTAACATTTCAATTCTTTGCAAATAAAAATCAAATCACTGAATATTTATTAAATCAAAATAATTATGATTTTTTATATCAAAATTATGATATATGCAAATTGACTTTGCAATATATACAGGTTTTTATTGGATTATTTTGTAGTGAACCAACACAAGGTTCATATTCCCCAGAAAATTAAAAAAAAATAATTAGTGAATTAAGTACTTTTTTTAGAGGAGTTCAAGCTAATAATTCAAAAGATTTTATTATATTTTTATTAGAAATAATGAATAATGAATTAACAAAAATTCATAATATAAAGCATAATATTAATAATGATGAAAATGAATCTTATCAAAAAATAGATATATCAGATGGTTTTGAATAATCTTATATGACTGATTTTTAAAATAAATAATTTAGATGTAAATTATTAATAAAAATTAGTTATTTATTTCAAAAAATTTGAATTTTTTATGACAAATTATACTGAAAAAATAGAGTAATAAAATATTTAAAGTAATTATAATCTAAATTTGAGAAAAAAATTCAAGAATTTTCAGCAAAAACTAAATATACAAATTCATTCAAGGATAAAATAAAAAATAATCAAAGGCATATAAATAAATCTATATCAACAAAGAATATAAGTTTAGAAAAAGCTGGATATATTTCAGACACAAAACTTTTAATGATATTGTAGTAGAATAAACTTTTAAATAAGCAAAAAAATTTAGAAGAATGTAATAAAAAATAGATGGTGGAATTATGATAAAAAAAGAGAATGATGAATCTGAAGCAAATGATAAAAAGAAATTGGCTTCTTTTTTTGATTATATTCCTTTGATTTTACAGCATATGAAACAAAAAGAAGCAGATGATGAATTAAATAAACAAAATGAATATTATTGGCTATATAATAAAATCAAAAATTCATATAATGATAACTTACGTGGAAACACAAAAAATTCATCATTAAAAAGTATAAATAAAAATCCTTATAATAGCAATGATATATTTCAAAATCAGGTATTTATTCTTAAAAAGAACAGTTGCTAAATTAAGAAACAGAGTAAAGTCATTGATGCAAATAATAGAAAAAATTTGGAAATAAAAATATTCATAGTTATGAGAGAAGAATATGATAAAATCAAAGAACATCATGATATAAATGATTTTATACTTATGTATTTTTTGCAATTGGATACACATATTTTTCAATCATTTTTCACTAAAATAAATTTGTCAAATTTGCATTCTTTCAAACATAGCTTTGTATTATTTTCTGAAGCCAAAGGATAAGATTCATTACAACCTTTATTTATACATGTATTTGGGTCATCAATTGTATAAAATTTATCACCACAATCACTTTTGAATATTGTATATGATTCTTCATCATATTTAGGAAAGCTTTGACTGCATTTTTTGATACAAATTCTTAGTGTTAATAAATCTTCATATGGAAAACTATCTGGGCTATTTATTTCATTTGATTTATATTCTTCTGGATATCCATCTTTCCAGCATTTAAATTCATAAGAATTATAATAATTATATTTATTTCCATTGCATTTATCCAAACATGGAAGACATTCATAAAATGTATATTCACTACCATCTTTTATATAAGCACAAAATTTCGAAGACAATTATCTTCATCAGTACAATTAGAAAAGGAATCAAAGAAAAAATTGAAAATAAAAAATATAAAATTTATAAAAAAAAGAAAAATATCTCTCAAAAAAATTAATTTTTATGAAATTAAAGAAAATTCTTTAAAATATGAAAAATATTTAGGAAATGGAATTGTAAAAGAATTTAAAGAACCGATTTATATAAATTATCAACCATTAAAAGATATGCTAAATAAACCTAAATTTTGTGAGTATATTTTTGATGAAAATAAAAATTTAAATTTGCGTGTTGCTTTTATGATGATACATAAATATTATGAAATATATAAAAAAATAACTGATAAATATTATGTGATTATGGTGGATGAGTAGTATCTCAAGAAATTTCAAATCTATTGGATTATATAAGCCTATAAACCAATGTTTTAGTGCTGATTTTTATAATATTTTAGATAAAAGTCCCATTCTTCCTTATTCAGATAATAAATCTAGATATAGTCACCAAAATTTCTATTTTTGAGGGAAAAACTCAAAAAAAATTAGGAGATTTAAATTTATTTCTTATAGGAGCTGGTGCAGTTGGATGCGAATTATTAAAATATTTTGAAAAATTAAAAAATAATATTCTTGAAGAAATGGAAAAAATATTAGATAATTACAAAATAAAACATCAATAATATAAAAAAATGAACATTGAAATTCCTATTATGTCAAAAATTCCTACATATAAAAAAACATATATACCATATAAATTGAGCAAAATGGAAAAGAATATATTGAAAGAGCCCTTCCTTTATTGACATCCATATAAATCTGAAATTAGAACTAGATTGTTAATGATATCAAAGATATGAACTTAGTAAATGAAGGTAAAGCTAATTCTGATAAAGAAGGATTATCAGGAAAAATTATGATAAATAGATCATCACCTATGAAAATAAGAGCATTTAAAAGTAATAATCTTTATCTGCTTCACCCATATAGAAATAATTTTATATCATAAAAATATGGATATCTTTATTTTAGTTTAGAGAGAAAATTAAAAGCTAAAAGTGAAACAAGAAATCCACAATATGATTTCATCAAAGGTAATTCTGAATTAAAAAACAAAAAAGAAATTGATGAATTGTCCAAAAGTGAAGAAAATAATGAAAACATTGCTTCAAATGATAATAAGATAAGCAAATATGAAAATGAAATGGAAAAAATTTCTCAGGCACAGGAGGAATCGTCTCAAATTTTGATAATGAAGAATTAAAATAAACTCAGCCTATTATAAATGAAGAAGTAATTATTATTTTTAATTTAAGTATTAAAAATGTTTTTTAATATAATATTTAAATATTAAATAAATTATATTAAGAATTCTTCTCCTTCTATTTTTTTTATAAAATCCATATATGATTCTTTAGAATTGGATTTAAAATCATATAATCCAATTATTACAAAATTATCATTAAGTACTATTTTGCCCTTAAATTCTAAAAGTATCCAAAACCTATATCCATTATTAACCTTTTCCTTTTTTGCCTTATACTTATCATAATTATAATGATTTATCCCATAATTAATAATATACTCAGCGTGTTTTTGGCTTTCTACCATCAAAATAAAACATTTTCGCCTATAATAATCGTTTTTAGTATTATCAATGCCTTCTCTTTTAATTGCATCTAAAATTTTTTTTGACCTTTTTCTACCATATTGAACAAATTCCTCGTTATAAATATTTTCTATATTTTTATATCCTTCTTTAATAGCATCATTTATATCTTTTATTAAAGCTGGATTATCTTCAGACAAATAGTTATTTACTAAGCATTCAATACTATGAAAGCATTCAGAATTTTCTTTAACAGCTTGAGATAGAAATTTTATAGAATTCATATTAAATAAAAAAAAAGACAAATTTTTTAAATATAACGAAAAAATTAAATAAAATAATTAAGTAATGAAAGAAAAATTATATGAAAATTAGGAGTTATTGATTGAAAGCCAAGACAATAAAGCATGCTCAGAAGAAAAAAGGATCAGAAATTTCAAAAGTAACTATTGCTAAGGTTGATAATGTTGAAAAAGCTGTATCAATAGACATTACACCATCCGAAATTGAAGAGAATGCTAAGAAAGATGTTACTATCATCTATAAAGAACTCAAAAATTACCTTCTTGCTCATGCAAAAGAATCCAAAATCAATGAGGATGAGATTGAATTTGAAGATGAGGAAAAAAAGATTCATCATCTAACAGATGAAGATAGGATTCTATTATTTTCAATTGCCGAAGGATATTCCGAAAGAAGTTATCTTAATATATATATCTATAATCTATAGCCATAATTGAGTAGTATCAACAGATTAAATCTTCTATGGTTGATTCTGGAGATGCTGTGGAAGATGATATATCAAATTATGAGGAACTTTCTAAAGGTTTCTAAATTGTAAAGATCTTATTAGCATCAATTCAAGTTGAATCTTGAGCTTTTGCCATTCTTTCAAAGAATCTAAAGTTTCTGAAGAATTTATTAAATAAATTACACTTAAATCAATTCATTATTTCTTTATCAAAAGATTTAAACTTACTGATACAAGACATAAACATTATACAGCTGAAGACATTACAAAAATTGATAGTTTAATAAATATTGAAGATATTTTTTTCAACAATATGCATGCATTATTAATGTTCAAAGAATATATTTATAGATATTCTGTAAAACAGAATTTTAATTTAGACAAACCTTTAAATGCTGCTCATATGATTTTATGTATATTGGTCTTAATATGTTATAGATGCTATTAAGAAGGATTCTGATTGTCTTAAAGTCAAATCAAATAACGATCTTGCTTCAATCATTGTCAGAGACTTTAAATTTATAAAATGTGTAAAAGCTTCATTGATTTATGCTTAAATTAGAAATAATCGTTCTATTGGAAAACTTTTTTCTGACAAAGAACTTTTGGAAACAAAATTAAACATAAATGAATTTTTCAATCAACTTTATGATAAAATGTATGAAATTTTTTTAGATTTTGTCAAAGTTTTTATAAATCATGATAATCCTAAAGATATTTTTTCTGATTATGAAGAAATGATTGCAAAAGATCTTCTAATTAAAATTATTGGGCCTGAAATTGGAATTAATAATTATAATGATTATAAAGCAATGATTACTGATATTTCTAACCATATTCCTGATATTGAAGATACTGATGTAAGGGATTGAGCTAAATGGCACTTTTATATATGAAAATATGAAAATTATTATTGTATTTGCATTCTGGTTTACGAAGAGCCTACAAACTTTATTGAATCTATTGGCAAAGAATCTTCAAACGAATATGAAAAATTTGTAGTTAAAGTGATTATGGGTATGCTTAAAGAAATCTTTAATTACATTTATGATGAAATGATCATTGATATTTCAGACTTTATTAACATGACTTTTATGGATAAATCTGTTAGGTCTTTCTTATTTGAAATCATTATGAAAATTTAAGCCTTCGACACTATTTTGGATATTTCAGCATTAAATATTGGTGGTGAAAATGATAATACTAAAGGTGAAAAACTATATGACTTTTCAAATTCACAAATGGATGAAAAGAAATATGAGTATCTTATTGTAGATAAAGAAAAGGATATTTTGTTAAAAGATGCTGATCTTCTTGATGCATGTAAATCTTATATTAATTTTTCAATAGATATTATCAAAACTATTGCAAATGATATAAAAAAATATACTTCGAATGTTTTTATTGAAACTCATGAAGTTGTTAAGACTCCTAAAAAGAAAAGTAAAAGAAATCGTATAAATCTAAATAATGTATAATCATTAATGAATGGGGACATATTCCACTCTTTTTTTTATTTTACTCATATATTATATTAATAGAGAAAAGACTTGAAATATATATCTTTTAATAAAAAATCCCCTTATACAGAGTAAAAACTATGGATGATTATAAAGTAATTCTAACTCCATATGGAGTATTTGATTGTGCTCATTTATGTTGATGGGATAGTTACTGATTCACCATAACTAAGTTTAAATCGTTTAAAATCATATATAGCTTTCATGAATTTAAATAACAGACTAGGATTAATTTCAATAAAATAATCCTCTGGATGGAAACTATATGAAGTGTCACCAATATTCTTATGATGTTCAGATTTAGGTGTAGTAATGTATACTACAGTTTCAGAGAACATCTCTGGATATATTTTAGCCAGCCAGTTAAATAATTCAAAGAGTTATTATTTGTCCAATATATTTTACCCAAACTTTAGAATCATTTGTATTATAATATGTTTGTTCATAACAATTTGAATTCAAATTCAGCAAATTATTTCTAAAGGCTGTCTTTTGTTATTCAATTATTGTGTGTGAAGTTTTATAATAAATGTAGAATGTTTAATCAGTTACGGCATCTTCATTTTCCCAAGATACTTCATAATTAGGTTTAGAACCAACATTACCATTTTGAACAATTTCTGGTGAAACACTTTATATTTTAAATTCAACAAATTCCTTATAATCTCCTATATTCATTATATCAAGCATAGGTTGAGTAAATTGTTTTTGAACTTCTTTATTTGATGCAATAAAATGTCCTGTTTCAAGATCATCTTCATCACAAAAATCTTTGAATAATCTCTATCATAGTTGTTGAAAAGAATTTCTTTATAATCTTGGTATCTTTCATTCATGTAACGGGCATTATAATTCCACACTTTAAACTCTCAAACAGATGCAAATTCAATAAATGTATCTGGATCAAAATTCAAATTGAAATTGTATGTTATTTTCTCACTTTCATAATATTCCTGATATTCATTAGAAAATATCATCTTTACGATATTATTTTCATGTTGAGATCGCTCAAAAGGAGCTTTACCAGGTTTATATTTAATATTCAATCCTACTTGATCAGCATCTATTGTTTTCCATAATAGTTCTTAAGTTAAATTTACTTCTTTGCAAATAATATAATTTCCAGTCACATATGTTAAAATGAAAAGGTTTTGATAAACAGCTTTATTTCTTGAAGAAAAGTTATCTGCTCCTACAAATAAACCAATAAATTGGCCTGATGAAATTCTTTATCAAGTGAATTTTTTAGAGAATCTTCTCACTAACTATCTTTATTTTTAACATAAAGACTTGAATAACTATCTTTAATATCATTATCAAGAATATCAACTTCAACATTTTTGAGGAATTCAAAAATAGTAAACATTTTATGGCAGAAAATAGTTGCTCTTGTTTGAATTTATTTGCTTCAGATTCTATAGCTGTGAGAATGTTATTAAGAACTGTATAATCAAAATTTGGAAAAATATTTTATACATTTCATTTTTAACTGTTGGATCTGATATAGATGCTTCTCTAATAAGCATTTATGGAAATATATTCCATGTTTCTATCTGTTCTAGTAGAAGTTCCTTCTAAACTTGTATCTTCTGATCCTGGAAATGATGATTTAAGAATCTTATTATAATCATTGCTTGCAAGTAAAGAATAGATATTTGATACTTCTGTAAGAGTTTTATTCTTAAAAAAAAATCTCTAATAGAAAATTGGAATACTTCTTTTTCAGTAGAAACATTATGATAACCTTTTTTAACACTTGCTCCATCAAGAGTTATTTCATCAAATATAGTATAGTCAAAAACAAATTTATCACCTATAGATAAATTATTAGGATAATCTTTGAGCCTTTTATATAGAAGAAAAGGTTTATTAAAAGTTTTTTACTTTGTTCGTTAATTTTGATTTCTCCATGCTCAAATTTCTTTCTGTTGAATCAGATTCTTGGCAAGGAATTTCAAATTCCCTAAATGCGTGTTAATAGTTTTAATAACAAAATTATCCATAATCTTTACCCCTTATATTATAATAAAAAGATTATATTCCAAGTCTTTTCTCTATTAATATAATATATAAGTAAAATAAAAACAAAAAAAGAAATCACACACATTCTATAAAAGCTCACTCTTTCACAATACTATTGTCATTCATGAATCATATTGCTTATTTCTGCATTAGAATACCATCACCTTTAGGCTTCTATATAAAACTATCATCAGACTGCGGAATTAGTCTAACGGGAGGCTACCAAACTTTCACAATTGTTGATCGATCCTACGCAAAGAATCAAGCAATTACTTATTTAAAAATGTTGAATTCTGATCCATATGCATGGACTTCTTCTAAGCTTTATTCCCATCTTACAACACCTAGTATGGACAACTTTCATGTTTCATTTACCATCTTATCAATAGATACCGAAGAATTCAATTCATGTCTGAGCATTCAGATATTTTATATCTGAATTCTTGAAGACTTATTCAAAATATTCTCTGTTTCTCATAATATAAGGTATAAATGGTAGGTTAAACAAAAAAATATAGTGGATATATCCCACTCTTTATAAAAGATAACTTAACTCATTAATTGATGATTTATCTACTGTTTTTGTGCCAAATCTGCTTGCAAGTTATGAACCACTATTCTTAATAGAATCTAACTTCTAGCTGAGTTAGAAGTAGCTTCAGCTTTCTTGCCATTTGTAGATTCAATTCATTAAAGTTGATAATCAGAAAGATCTCCAACAATAGTTGCCATAGATTTCCAACTAATAAGAATGATCAGCACTGATTGATTCACATGACAAACCTGATTTTTCCACATCAAAGAATTTTGGTATATAGTCAACATAAGTAATATCTAATTCTTAATGAAATTGTTTACTTTTTTTCTTCTTCATCCTTTTGATCATACTTAATTGTTGCGATTTTTCTTGTTATAGATTGTGCATGAGGAGCAATGTCTGATACATGCTCTGTTTAGTAATGAACATAAAATTTGAACAACCCGAAAAATTCAAAGAATTAATTTTATCTTGAAAATCCTTATATTTAAAGGATGAATTCATTTCAATTTCCAAGAATTTCACAAATGGAGAAACAATTCTTGCATTAATGATACAATAAATTTCTTTGTAGATGAATATTTGACATCATCAAGATTATTTTCTTTAATAAAGAAATGCCCAATACCTTTATCAACATAACTCTGAATATCCAAGAAACATTTATGTGTATTCTGGATATTTGCATCATTTCTATTACAAATTTCACTTTTTGACGTAAGAGCAGCAACAACTGGATTTATCACGGAATTTGTGATATCTGTTATATCTTTTAATAAGTCTAAAGAAACTTAATTATTAAGTAATTTGAATAATTTATCCAATATATCAATAAATGAATTAATTTGATTATACAAATCATTTGAAAAAAAGTTTCTAAAGGATTATCTCCATATTTATTCTCAAATTCAGATATAGATTCTTTCATTTCTTTAATCAATTCTTCATTATAGAATATATTTATATAAGCAACTTTAAGATCAATATTTATTAAATTATCATTTTAGCTTAACATTACTTCTGTAGCCTTTATATCTGAAGGAATTAATGATTTTTTATTATTTTTTAAAATTTTTTTGAATTAATTCTCTTCAATATGATTTAATTCAATTTCTAAAAAATCTAAATATTTTTTCTCAATTTCATATTTATTTTGAAAATCTTCTAATTATTTAGAGTGAATTTTATCAATATTTTTATATTTTTCATAAAATTTCTCTTTTCATTACATAAATCTAAAAATTTCACTCTTAAATCATTTAATTCTTGGTAAGATTTAACTCCTGAGAATAATTGTTCATTATATATGGATAATTGTCCTATTTTAAGTTCTAATTATCTGATAGATTTTTGACATTAGTTATTTTTGAATTAACAAAGTTCAATTCAAGTTCATAATTTATAAAACTCATATTACCAATTTGTCTATTATATGAATCAAATACTTTCTTAAGTTTAGTTAAAATCTTTGAAGGAATTCTATAAGCATCAAGATAATCAGATATTTCTGGCATCTATTCAAGGATATAAGTACTTCTTTCTGCACGTTTCATAGTAACAAAGTTTTTATTTTCACCATTTCCATATAAATTGCCTACATTAATATAATTCTTTTTCATATGAAGTTATATTTCACTAATTTAGAGATATGATTCAACATTTCTATTCAGATTTAAATCTATTTCTTTAATCAATAACTTTAGTAATAAAACATTTTATAGTTTTTGATGGATCATAAATAATTTTAATCTTATAAAGAGTGTATTTAACTATTAAATTATCTATTTCTTTTATACCAACTTCATTTGGTAAAATTATTGATTTATTTCAAGGTCCATGTTCTCCAATGGAAATTGTGTCATTTCTCTTATAAAAGAAGATTTTCAAGATCTATTATTATCAATCATAAGAATTATATTATTTTTTGAATTACTTCTATTGATTTCAAATTCAATTAATTTTAATCTTATCAAATTTACCATCCATTTCTCCTATATATCACTCATAGATATAATATAATTCATTTGTAGAGTTTTCTCAAGCTTCATTAGAAGTTGCTACAGGAACATTATTGTTCCTTTGTATGCTCTCAAAATTCGTCGTTTATTTATCATTAGTTGTCACAGTTACTTCTGAACCATTGTTTTTAGAGAATTCTGTTTCACTAACAACAGGTGTTTCTGCCACATAGTCATTATCATCAGCTTCAATCTTTTCATCAGTAGTATTAGATTCAAAAGGCATTATATCAGAGGATTTGCTATCATTTTCTTTTTTCCAACTATTTGATATATACATATCATTGGTATTTCTATATTTTAATAAAATTTCATTGTAAATTATTATTTTTTCATATATTTATATTATTTAAATGACTTAAACGTCACCCTGGAATTTTTGTCAGGTAGGTACCTGCAAAACTTTCAATTTTTTGCAAATTTTTTTAATCTATTTTTAATAGAATCATTTTCTTTACATTACATCTTTATTATTAATCTCCTTCATAAATAAATTTAATCCAAATATTCTCCATTTTTAATATATTAAATAATTTTTATTTTTTATTATTTTATTTTCAAAAATTATTAAAAAAAAATTTATTTAACAATTAAAACAAAAATGGGGATTGGGGATTGGGGATTGGGGATTGGGGATTGGGGATTGGGGATTGGG
>Ga0247608_10007326_pt1 | contig 11338 bp, 13 predicted proteins | sample 176DNAGHGlowgp2_FD_193490 | JGI IMG/M metagenome (GOLD analysis project Ga0247608, IMG submission 193490) | Sheep rumen microbial communities from Palmerston North, Manawatu-Wanganui, New Zealand - 1766 DNA GHGlow gp2 | ecosystem: Host-associated > Mammals > Digestive system > Stomach > Rumen ... | reverse complement strand
ATACGCTACATACCCTAATATTATGTACAGTTGTGCACATATCAGTAACAAAAATATTTTTAAAATCATATAAAACCTCCTTTTAATTTTATATTTTGTACCATTATACAAGTAGAGATTTTAGCGAAAAAAAAATAAAAAAAGAAATAACCCACGATTCTAACGTGGTCTACCGGGTGCTTTTCATCCTTTTGCCTTTTCTCGTGACTCTTTCGAGTAATGCTTCCGATCGTATTCTCTACGGATTGGATTTACATCAAGTAAATGCAAGCGGCTTGACTATTTCTAGTTTTAGCTTTTATTTCTTTCCATTATATAACATTAGTTTTACGCGAAGTAAAAAAAATAGAACTATAATATCTTTCGGAATTAGCCAGGGTCGTACCATAAGATACAACCCCAGCCTATCCAAAAGGAAAAGTAGTGTATGATCAATAGTTAGATATGAGCGTAGTGAATGTCTAGCTTATTAACCAATAACTGTGTCTGATTTTTAGACACTGTGTATGCAAGTAAACGATAATTGACTATGCGATCAAATCTTCTTCTCTTTTAACTTATTTTCTGTTAAAACATTTTCTTTAAGAACATTCTCTTTAAGAATATCTTCATAAAGAGTTTCACCTTTTATCCCAGGTTTTAATATTCTTAGAATTATCCCAAGTTTCGGCATTATCCATATTTAAACTTCTAAACATTCTTGCCAAAGAATCATATGTCTTAATATCACCATTTAATACTTTCTTTACATAAGGATTTCTCATTATAAAGTAAAGATTATTAGGAGTAGCATTATTACGAATATATCTAATAATATCCCAGCACATCTCTTGAGCACGCTTAGCTTGATAATCATTCTGTATTTTTGTCATTTCAGCACGAGCATTTGAATAACCAGGATCATCAGATTTATAATTAGCAACATGAGCGTTATATAACTTTTTCCATTTAGGATCGTCCATATAACCGTATTTATTCATTTCGCCTTGCATATCATATTTGCTAACAATTTCTTTAAATTCATTCTTGTCTCCGCTGCAATATGTTTTAACATCACTTATAAAATCATTTAAAACTTTATCTGTATTATTACCTACACTTCTTACTCGTAAAGACTGTTGAGTTCTTAAAGAGTCAGTACCTTCTTTAATTGCTTTTTCTCTAGCTTCCTGAGCCTTATATACATTAGCGTGTTTTTCTTTATCTGCTTTTATTTCTTTACCATATTTAACTTCATCTTTAGCCTTCTGATACATAGCATCTTTTTCTCTCTGATAAGCATCCCACTCATCTTTCGAATAGAAATACCTAGACTTACCAGGGCCGTAGAAGTTGTCAATCTTGTTGTAATAACCATAGTTCTTCATGTTATTAAGACCAGTAGCAAGTTTCTTGTATGAAGCAGGAATACTAGCATGAGATAAAGTATCTTTATATTGCTGTAGTTTACTGTAGAATTCAAAACTATTCATTATAGACCTCCTTATTAACCAAGTTCTCTTATTTTTGCATTAATCTTGTTCCAATCAGAATCTGTAAGGTCTTTATAATTAATATCTGAATAACCTAACTCATTAATCGCTTGATTCAAATACCACCAACCATATTCTTTATTAGAGCAGGTATCGTTCACTTTATTAAGTATTTTTTTAGCTTCTGATAAATTCTGTTTAATCCTGTTTGAATAATCAGCATTAGTATCACCAGATTCTTGCAATCTATAAGAATACTCATTATAATCATTAGCATCTTTATTTATCAAGTTGCTTCTACTTCCATTATGCAATGCGTTTCCTAATTGTTTTCTTACTCTTTCATTTGTTTTACCCAATAATGGATCTTTACTAATAGATAAATCTATATCATTTTTAAATTTTTCATTATTATCTCCATTGGTCTTACACATATTTGTCATATCATCTTTAGTATAACCCTTATCTAACAAATATACATGACCCGAACTACCCGTACCTTGATCAAAATCATCATATACATAACCAAAAATCATGTTTGCCATATCTCCGACTTTAGTATTACCGAATACTAATGAATTTGCAAGTCCAGTAAGTGCATAATAATATTCAGAATTATTGTCATAATCTTTGTATAAATCTTTTAATTTATTTAATTCTTCTGAACAATTCTTATTAAAAGACTCATTTGCTTCTTTTCTTATTTGTTCTGTTTTGTCCGATTGTAATAAATTAAGAGTTCCAATATCACCTTTTGCAAATGCTTTATCTATCTTATCTGCTTCTTTTTGTAAAGCTTTTTCTTCTTTAGAATCAATATTTTTAGAATTCTCATTATCTTTACTATATTCATTATACAAATCCATATCTATAAGAGCTTTTGCCTTTATTTTATTGGCTGCTTTTTCATTACCATTTTGCGATTTTGCAAGTAATTTCTCGCCTTTTTTGGTTAAGCTGCCATCAGCATTTTGATAACTATCGTTATGTACTCTTCTAGTATCATCATTCCAGAAATATGTACTTCCAAACTTCTGTTTCTGATCATTCTTATCATTCTTATACTTAATGTAATCTTTTACACCAGTATCAGATGAATTTTCTTTTTTACTCTTAGTACCAAAATATCTTTCTTTACCTTCCGGATTAAATCTTCCGTCAGCATATTGCCAACGACGTTGACCCCACTTCTGGCCGGTAATACCATAGTGAGCAAGTTCATCATCTTTCTGAGCATGCTTAAACATCTCTACCCTTGAATAAAATTCCCAGCTATTCATTGTTTTCCTCCCCACTATACTCTTCATATAAACTAATCTGATCTTTATATGTCTTAGGAGCCTTTGAGTAATCAGACTGGATTTTATGAACTTCCTTCTTAGGAATGTCATAAGAATCATGCTGAAGTACATCCTTAGGTTTACAGTTTCTATAGTTTTCAAGATTCATCATAAATTCGAATTTATTCATTGTTTTCCTCCTTTAAAATAATAAGAGGGCTATAGTCTAAAGTTAAGGTTTCTATAGCCCTTATGTATTTTTAAATTAATTAAATTAGTTCTCTATAAACTGCAGTAAGGTAAGGCAATACCTTAGCATCACTTTCTTTCTTAAGTTCATTCATTTGATCTCTTACATTTTCCATCTGATCAAATAATTCACTAGCATGCCTATTAGCTTCAGCTATTGCATCAAAGTCACGCATTGCCTGCGCATTTTGAAGTGTAGTTGAGTATTCATTCTGCAAATCGTTATATATGCTATTAAGTCTCAGGTTTTCGCTAGCATAATCCTGTATATATGCTGCCCAAGCATAACTATTAGCATCGTCATCTTTAAGTTGGTATTCGTACTTTACATTATTAGGATTATCAACTTTACCGCTATCAATTACTTTAGCAGTATCTTTTATTAACTTCTGCCATGTCTTATTTACTGCTTTGCTATCAGTTGGATCAAGTTTATCAAAGCCATACTCTTTATCGATTTCTTTTGCAACTTCCTGATAATCCTTAACAGCTTTATTATAAGCCATTGTTGTCATGGTTCTCTTAGTAGCTTCTTTTTCTGCAGCTTCTCTACCAGACTGAGCTTTCTGTACAATTTCAGGAGTATTATCTTCAACAATAACGGTTGTAACAACCTTGTCACTAGTACCTTTATTATTAATAGCATCTATCAACTTATTGGCAAATTTCTTAACTGGATTATTAGAAGAGCTATTAGCAAGAGGACTAGAATTATTTATAGCAGCCTCACGTCCAGACTGAGCCCGATTTAAAAGATTATTCCTATATGCTTTCTGATAAGCATTATCAGCAGCTTCAGCAAGACCTTTATTCTTTAAGTCATTTTCAAATTTCTTATCAGAATAACTCTTAGTTTCTATCTTAGAAGCTTCTTCCTTTTCTTTCTTGGCTCTATCAGATCCGGCCTGAGCAGCACCCTGTTTATTTCTCTGATATCCATCCCACTCTTCCTTAGAATAGAAATATCTAGGTTTTCCCTTACCCCAGAAATCATCAAGCTTAGCATAATACTTATTAGTCATACCAGCATGAGAAAGACTCTCACCATTCTTAAGAGCCTGATTAACAGGAATAGTCATAAGACCTCTTGTCATGCCGAAGTGTTTTATACCAGCTTCGACTCTTGCTCTGAAGTTAAGGTATTCCTGATCCGGAGTAATATCATCAGAAGTAGTTATGCCGTCTTCAAGAGAGGAGTGTTTTATTCCTTTTTTAGAACGATTTATAGCACCTTCTTTACTCCATTTGTTATATAGAGCATTTGTTGTTCGGCGTGCATCTAAATGATCCTTATCTTCAGGAATGTTTTTACCAGTTGCATTAAATACAAGATAATTAATATATGCTTCTTCCAATCCGTATTTATTAGCCAAATCTTTAACTGTAGCACCAGGTTTCTTAGCATCTTTGACAACATCTTTCTTTATCTGATAAAATTCTGGTGAATTAAGATTTTTAAGCGATTCTTCTTTTACCCAATTAATATAATCTTTACCAGCTTCATCTAAAGAACCGTCATCATTTTTACTAGCTATATCCTTTGCAGCATCAGTATATTTCTTAACCTGCTCAGTATAGCTTTCAGTAGTTTTTGTTCCGGACTTAGCAGCTTCTTCTTTCTTATTTTGCTGTTCTTCTAACTTCTTAGCTCTATCAGCTGCTTTTGCTTCTTTTTCTTTTTCCACAGCAGATTCTTTAGCAGCTCTATCAGCTCCGGCATTCTTAGTAGCTTCATAATTCTTCTTTTTTCCAGGGAATTTCTCTTCAAGAGCAGCTTCAAGATCATTATAAAGCTTTTCTACACCACCAGGATAATTAACAGCATCATCCTCAGTCTTTATATTACTGAATCTTTTATCCTTAGAAATCTCCTTTAAATCTGATTCACTATAAGCTCCCCATCTATCTTTATCTTCCTTAATAGATTTAGCCTTTTCAAGTTCTTTCTGATACTTAGGATCAGATCTCTTAATAGCGTTTTCTCTACCTGACTGAGCTTCTTGCACAATTTCAGGAGTCTTTGATTTTTCATTATCACTCGATTTTACAAATGATTCGGAGTTATTTATAGCTGATTCTCTTCCGCTCTGAGCTTTTCCTAAGCTGGTCATTCTATTAACTATAGCACCATTTTTTCCTTTTAAAGCTTCAGAAGCCAAAGCTTTATTATATAAATCTTTCTGAGATTTCTGAACTTCTTCTTCTCTTCTCGACTGTGCAGTATTAAGAGCAGAATTTCTGTTAGTATTAGTAAAAGCCTGTTGTGCCTTATTAGCTAAAGCTTTATTTTTAGCATCAGCACCTTCTTTAGCACCTCTCTGAGCATTTGCCTGTCCAGCACCCTGCATGTTCTTTCTATAATTATCCCATTCAGTCTGATCGTAGAAATATCTAGGTTTTCCTTTACCATAGAAATCATCGAGCTTTGCAATATACTGATTGTTCATACCAGCATGTATAATGATATTCTGATCCATGAGATCCTGATGATACTGTTCATTTGCTGCAGTTACATTAAAGAGATTGGATTTGTTATTCTCTCTCTGCATTCTCATTCCAGCAGCAACCTTTTTCCTGTATTCAAGGAAATCATTAGTAGCAGAATGTGCAATAGGTTCCTCATTATCATTCTTCTGAAGCTGAGGCATCTTATTTCTGTTTGCATAGATCTGGAACATCATTCTTTTTCTATTAAGTTCATCACGTGTCATTTTGTGACCTCCTATTTGTGTTAAACATTTGTTTTGATTTTTTTTTGTTTATGATTGACTTACTTATTTCTCTGTTTTGTTGTAAATTAAATATTCATTTTTCAGTACTTTATTAACAACTTCAAAATTGTCTATTAAAGTAAGTCCATCTATATTGCCGTCCACATAAGCATAGTACGGATCCATTTCGGTCTCCCATTTATTGGGATTATGAACTGCCAAAATGATACTAAGCTTATTTTTATTCCAAATTTTCATTACCGTTAATTCTGGTTTAACTTTTTTCATACTTTCAATAATAACACCAACTAAATTATTTCCCATAATCTGTTTCCTCCTTAATACCTAATAAGATTATTCTTCTTTAAATAATCTATATTAGGTTCAAGATTATCAGTTCTTACATACCAAGTCTTACCAGGTCTTGAATCGAAATATGCACCTGTAGTATTAATAAAATGGTTATCTATATTTTTTATTTTCATATTAACCTGTGCATCATAGACTGCTATTTTTCCATTTTCAACTCTAAAGAACATACTATGACCACCACCACTTGTCCAGCAAACCATCAAATTACCGTAAGCTCCTTCTGGTAGTGATTTTATCTCTTTAGCTATTTCTTTGTATGAACCATTTTTTACTTCAGCATTCTTATACCATTTCTTAATGTCATCAGCATCGTATCCATCATTAGACTTACCTGCTCTCACGTCATATCCTTTACGTTTAAGATCAAGAGCAGTAGTACATAACATACAATTTTGAGTATAGCCATCGCGCTTCTCATTATATTTACCACTTGATATTAATCCAGCAACTACTCCAACATCTGAGAACATATTATATCCATGTTCCATATTAATAGTTTTCATATCTTCTTTAATATCACTATCAGGATTGGACTTTAATCTTAATCCCGTTTTCTTATCTACTTCTTCTGTTTGAAGATGTTCTTCATATTCTTTTATTCTTTTGTTAACTTTAACATTATGAATAGCATCAACACCTCTAGCAGTAACTGCTGTGGCAGCTGTGATTCCAGCCCATACAGCTAAGGCAGTTGCAATATCTCCCATTTTTTCATTGGATTCTTTCTTACCAAAATATCTTTCCTTACCTTCAGGAGTAAAACGTCCATCAGAATATTGCCAGTGTCTTACTCCCCATTTTTGTCCAGTAATACCATAATGTTTTAAAGCATCTTGTTTGCGCCTAGCATCTTCAAGGTAACCATAATAATCTTTAGCGTTCACTTCGTTACCTCCTCATTTTGATAAATTAAATTACTTTCTTTTACTATTTTATCAAACTTTTTAAAATCCTCATTGGGAGTAAATGTTATAATGTTGCCATCTGATTTAAGATTGTATATTGCATCATATACATCAAGTGGACCATAAATAATTCCTTCTTTAATACTATTATCAAAATATATTTTAGTTGGAACTATTGGTTTCTTTCTTTTTTTACAGAGATATAATATTAATTTAACTGTATTCTCTTTATCCATAATTATACCTCCTTAGTCATAAACTATATAACCTTTTTCTTTTAATTTCTTATAATCCGGTGTAAGATTATCTGTACGTACAAATATACAATCAAGAATGCGATCTGAAATATCAGCATATGTTTCTACTTTATTTAATTGTGATTCATATAATGTCATATTTCCATTACTATCTACTTTATAATAGATGGCATGACCGCCTCCACCAACCCAACTTAATGACATTATTCCTGAAGTATTTGGATGTTGAGACATATATTTATTAATTGATTCAACATCATAACCGCTATGTCTTACTGGCCAATATGCGTCTGCTTTTTCAGCATCTGTATAAAGTTCAAAAAATTCATTATTGGTATTATTTATACGTTCATGTACATCTCCAGAATTTAAAAAACTACGATTTTCTATTTTGTATTCCGTTCCAAAAGAACCCTTTCTATAATTGTCATCATCCAATTCATTACTATTTGGAGCAGATACATCTAATCCTCTTTGCCTTAAATCCATACAAAGAGAACATAACATACAATTACCATCTCCATCTTCCCAAGAATCTCCATTTTTTCTCTGATAATTAACCCATTTCATATCTTCTTCTGGAGTCATTTCTTTTGCTTTAACTGGAATGTAATTAGCTTGTGGTAATTTTATCTCTGTTTCTCTTAAATCACTGAGATAATCATCAATAATTTCAGTATCAGCTACAGTTGCATATTTACTATTCCAATAATTATCTACCTTTTTATTAACAACATTTAATACTGCAACAGAATCTTTATTTTGTAAAGCAGTCTGATACATTGCATCTTGTTCCATTTTTCTTCTTTTATCTTGATAAATTTGCATTTCAATATTTGCATTACTTTCTTTAAATGCTTTATCATGTATGGCACTTTCAACAGATCCAATTAACCACGAAGGTAAACCATATTTTGTATAATCGAGATCTTTATGAAAATTGGAAGCAAGTTCAAAGTATTTTTCATTTCTTGAAGCACGATCATAAATATCTTTAAGGCCGTCTTCAAGATACTTTATATATTCTTTAATTTCTGGAGTTTCCACCATAGTTTTTACAGCATTATCATAATCATTATTATTTATATAATTATTTATTTTTTCACTAAGTGCTCTATCAGCTCCAGCTTGTTTAGCCGCTTCGGCATTTTTATTATAATTATCTCGCTTAGCAATATCGGCTTTTGCTTTTTCTAAAAGAGCATCCTTTTCTCTCTGATAAGCATCCCATTCTTCTTTAGACCAGAAATATCTTGCTTTACCAGGTCCATAATAATTTTCTATTTTCTGATAATGCTTTTTACCATAATCATCTGAATGCGCTAAGAAATTTGTTTTATATAAATTAAAATCAAATACATTCATACTTTGTACCCCATTTTGATTATCCGGCCCTATCAATTTTACTTTCAAGTTTATCAATACGCTTTTCAATATTCTTGATATCAGCTTTTATTGTAGGAATCTCTTCAGCAAAATTATTATGTTTCTTAACCTCATTAGTAAGAGCATCCAACTTCGTCTCTGTTATAGCTTGCTGCTTATCTAATTTTGCATCCATTTCATTTGCATGCTTATTATTTGAAACAATATTAGAAATTATTGTTCCTATAGCTCCTATAAGAGCTACTACTATTACTACTATATTTGCTGCATCCATGATATCACACCCCTCTCATTCTTTCTTTTGCAAGATCTTCGACTGTCATATTGTTGATCTCATCTTCGATTTTTACTATTAATTTGTCATATGCATTTTTAATATCTTCTGAAGATAAAGAACCATCATTAGTAAAATTATCAATGATAGATACAAAACCTTCATTTTCTTCTTTTAAATATTGCTCTAAAGCTTGATAAAGAGCAGATTTTCTTACAGAACTTTTAGGTAAATAACTATTGTCTCTTGCAATTTTACGCAGGGCACTGTTAACATCATATATGTTTTCGTCGAGCGCATCAAGTCTTTCTCTCTTAACAACATTTAAATCTCTTTCGAGTTCATACTTATGCTCGTCTACATAATCCTTAACTTTCTTGTTTTCACTTTGCAGCTTTTTAGCAGCTTTATAAACAGGAATCTTATCCTGAACACCTTGATCAATTGCTTTCATAACACCATCAACAAGTTTCTTCATTGGGTTATTCTCTTTAGCAGCCTGTTCAGCAGCATTCTTATCTCTTGCCTTAGCAACATCAATTCTTCTTTGTGCTTCTGCAGCTGTAGGTTCTGCCTTCTTAATAGCAGCTTCTCTATTAGCTTGATTTGCTTCAAGAAGTGCTTTACGTCTTAAGTATACACTTTCTTCTTTAGCTTTCTTTTCAGCATTCTCTTTTTCTTTAGCTGCTCTATCAGCACCGGCATTCTGAGCATAACGTCTATTATTTGTATATTCCTGTTTTGCAGCACCACGGTCACGTCGTGATTCATTCTGATAAGCATCCCATTCTTCCTTAGTGTAGAAATATCTTATTTTACCGTTTGGAAGTTCGGTTTTAGTATAATATTTGTGGGCTGTCATTTTATCCATCAAATTGCTTAATTTGTATTTCAAACCAGCATGTGCAATTTCATCATCTCGTTTTCGATACTTAAAGAAGTTACCATAGAACTCATATTGGTTCATAATATCTTTATACTCCTTTCTTTATGTAAAGCGGCCCCTGTTATTTATTGTGGGGTTTTACGTATGAACATGTCATTGGCGCTATGAAGGTTACAAGGGCCGCTGTACAAACTTATTCAGGTTTCCAGGGAGAATCAAGGTAACAATCAGTTCTTAAGACAAGCTTAACAACTTCATGTAGGTTGCCAAGGACTGTCAAAATACCTGATATTAAACCCGAGGCGTTTACCAGTATCTTTTCCAATAATACCATCGGCCGTTAACTTGTTATCCTCTTGGAATTTCTTAACTGCTTCTTTAGTCTTCTTTCCAAAATCTCCATCGACACGGCCGCAGTCATAGCCTTTCTTGTTGAGCATATCTTGTGCAAACTGAACGTCGATACCTTTTACCCCTATTTTGATTATTCTAGTCAGCATAGGTTTCGTTTTCTTTAGAACAGTATCATAGTCTATAAAGTCTGCATATCCCCAGTAATACCAACCGTGCTTGTCAACAGACTCATATACACAGTTCTCTTTACTGGACTTCATGTGAATAGCCATACAGTTTCCAATATATGCTCCCGTATGACTAATGTCAGTAATCTTCTTAGCATCTTCAGGTAAGAATGTTCCATCAGATCTTACTGGAAGGTCTTTGAGCGATTTACCTTTAAACAGTAGTACCACACGGTCCCTAGGAATTGTATGAAGAGGACCCTTTGCTGTACACCTGTCAAAATAGCCTTGAGCAGTTGTATCATAACCAGATAACTTGTGATGAGCACCAGAACAATCTGATCCAGGTCTCCCTTCTCCTTCCTTCAGTTTATTTTCATAGTACTTTTTATCATACTTACTAGAAGCATATCGTTTGTAAGCTGCTGCTATTGACTCTCTTGTTATTGTTGTATCAAAATTCATTCCCCAAACATATACAGTCAATAAATCTCGTATACTTACATAACAGCTTTTAGCTTTCTGTTGTGTTACTTTCTGCATTCGTATTCTCCTTTTTGTACTGCATTGTTGAAATACCAAGTAATGCACCTAATAAAGCATCAACAGCAGTAATAGTCCCAACGATTTGTTCTGCATAAGGCAAACCCCAAATCGATGCTATTGCAAAATAGAATGTACCGAGAGCAGGTAATACTATCTGTGCAATAAACTTAAGAATGTCATATAACTTGTTTGAAATCTTAGGCATAACTTTATCCTCCTTTTTATTTATAGTAATTTTGTTTCTTATTTATTTTCTTATGTTTTACAGAACCACTTTTATTATATTGCTGGAAGGCAGTTTCTTTAGTACATCCTGTAATTATGTTAGATGTTATATTAATGTTTTTACATATACCATCTCCAGAACTAGCCGAAACCTTATCTCCATTTAACAAGAAACTGTAGTTCTTTGAGTAGATACGAGCTACTCTATTACAATCAAATGTATTTTCATGAATATCAACATATTCCATTGATGT
>Ga0247608_10007324_pt1 | contig 11343 bp, 11 predicted proteins | sample 176DNAGHGlowgp2_FD_193490 | JGI IMG/M metagenome (GOLD analysis project Ga0247608, IMG submission 193490) | Sheep rumen microbial communities from Palmerston North, Manawatu-Wanganui, New Zealand - 1766 DNA GHGlow gp2 | ecosystem: Host-associated > Mammals > Digestive system > Stomach > Rumen ... | reverse complement strand
ATAACCAGCGACAATCTGCAAAGACTCCCGCAGACTCGTATCGACTCGATGGTAGTCTACGAGAGCCCGTTACATTCTCTCATGGCTGGCGAACTATTTCAATCCGGCCACAGGTTTGACGCTTACAGAGAATGAACAAAACAAGCATGATACTATATAGGGCTTAACCGATAAGAAAGGATAGACATAATCAACTGTAGAAATCTATCAAAACGGTTGCCGACAAGAAGCCGGAGAGTTGGGTACAGAGGTGTACACAACTCTCCGGCTTCTTAATGACCACTCATTACAGCTTTTTCTTACTATAATGTAATTCCTCAATGTCATATACATCAACTGATATACATTGAAACAATTCTGGATTGAATATTGCTAAATTGAAGCCGCCTGGATTTGTCGTACTATTATACTCAATGCCATCATATTCTGGAGCCCCGTCGTGTTCAATACTCTTTATGAAATCGACGATATACTGCGTTGGAATATAATCTAAAGTGCTATCACTTCTGCGGAGAGGACGACTCATTTCAAAATTTAGCTTTTCTAAGTACTGCTTGTTAATTGCGTGGTCTACAAAATCCAAACCTTCAATAAAAGGACTAATTGTATCTAACGCTTTTAAGTCCACAATAGTGATGTCTCGTTTTAGCTGGAATGTTCCGACGGTTACGTAATCAAAGACACCCGCACGAACCTCATGCAAAGTCGTATCAATGTCATTAGCCACATATAGGCATGTAATGCCTCGTGCATTTGCACGTCCTTCTGAACTTTTCCCAGCTGGAGGTGCCGACATTTCTGCTACAGGGAAGCCCCGACTATCTGAGATTCTAGCACGGTAAAAACAATCACCGGTTTTATACTTCTTTCGAATAAACGAGCAATACTTTTCTAAGATGCCAAAGTTTACCAATTTGGAATGATACCTGTTTTTAGTCTTTATTTCGTCTACAAATTCCTCCCAACTACTATTCTTGAGAAGGGCGTGATCACGCAAATAGGACGAGTCATGAAGCTCAGGAATACCAATCAAGTCATCAAATAATGCCGGTGCAGTAGAGTATAAATCATGACAGATTGCAGTAATGATTTCATATTGAGATGCACGAGATATGCCTGAAAAAACACTCCATCGATCATTGAGTTCATCAATAAGTGTGCGTCGTTCAGCTACTGGATAGTAGTCAGGCAATGAAGAGGTTGGAGAATAAACACTTATTAAATCCTCAAAATATGGCGTCAAATCATTTTGCAAAGCAGTATCATAAAGAAATACGTCATTGCTGCCACAAACAGGGCATTTCCCTTTTGTTCCACCAGAAACAGCTCCAATAATTGAGGATATTTCTCTATCTTTAAAACAATGATCACAGAAAATCATTCTTTTGCTCCATCCAGAAACCTGCTCATAAGCTCTAAGTGATGCATAATTGAGTATTTTTTTAGAACGCCTAAGCCGGGATACGTTTGGCTCCAATACGCTGACTCAAAGGCTTTTATTCCAGCAGTATCTAATCTCATCGTTTGATTCCAATCAACGAGTTTTTTTGCTGCCTCAGAGAACTTCCTGGCGGGGTCAGAAATATCATCGTTAGAATCAGAGACAAAATGAGCTATGCGAAGAGTTTTTTTGTCATCAAAGAAAACAATGTGAATTGCGACTGCATAAGGAGCAAAACCGGTCTCACTATATTCATCGCCTACTACAGAGTAGTCAGAGAAACCTTTGTATCCGTCATCTGAATAGAATAAATGATCGTTGGAAAAAAACTCTGTTTCGATTCCTGAATAATCTACATTTCTGCTTTGCTTTGGAAAATGATCCTCACACAGGACGCGATTTGGCCGAATTCGGCGTCTAAAATCCCCTTTGTCTGGAATTAGATTATATAGAGGAATTGCATCACCAATAGCATTCTCATAAAAACCAATACTATCAGGGTTGTTGCAAATGAGTATCAGATTTTCGCGATTAAGGCCTTGCTCTTTCATTTGCTCAACAAAAGATTTCAAGCGAGAATCAACATAAAGCGCTGAAATTAAATGTTGATCAGCCATAAGCGCAGAAACAGCATCTTTTATTCCTTGATTGCTTTCTTTCTTCAAGTCTTTAACGAAACTTCCTACATGTGGGTTGCGAATAACAGAGACTCGCCTATCGGCACGAATAAAAGAGTCTAAGGTTTTAACAAAAGTTGAAGATGCCTTAACTGGCTCAATTATCGGAAGTACTCTTTCGCTCAGCAGATTCCCCGTAATGCATTCACGCAGAGCAAGCAGTTCAAATTGACGACCACGTAAAATGGGAAAATACATTTTTATCCTCCTATGTACACAAGAAGCTTTTTAGCCGGGAATAATCAGCTTTTTTAAAGTTCGAGAAATAGATGAGAAACTTCAGTTCATACGGCGCTTTCTCAAATTCGTCTATTTCTATTTTAGATCTTCTTTTCAGTGTTTGCGTAAAAAGAGTGTAGGCTTCTATCACAGGAATAGATTCAAACCAAGACAAGCAAGTTCTATAGTATTCAAACTGAGATACGTTGGGTAACCTACCAAATTTGGATAGAAGAATGCTTTCATATTCATCCTTCCTAAGCACCTTAAACATCGTAGAAAGCGAAAGCTTCTCAGTATATTCCACCGGCTTCTTTCGTTCGCTAATAGTGTCCCTCTTAGTTAGAATATATATGCCAACAGGCGTGCCCTCTAAGCGACTTGAAATCTCTTCAAAATTGCTTTCAGAAGTCACGACAGCAACACGTGAAAAAGCTTTATAGTAGTCGGCTATCTGCCCGTCAAGGCGCTCAAAGTTATCTAATTCAGTTTTTATCTCATATACAACGGCTTTTCCATTAATCAAAATGAAATCTGCTTTTGAATTTCCTATTGGAACTTCGGTGAGAGCCGTAGTGGTATGAAGATTATGAATGCCCAGGAGGAGTTTGTTTAGAAGCGTGTTTTTGTAGTAGTATTCATTTTGATATTGTGATTTCAGGAAAAAGTATATTTCGCTAATACACTCCAGATTTGATAGATTAGATGAGTCGGCAACATAGCGTCGAATAGCGGCAGAATAAGTTGCACTTTCTCCTTCATTAATCAATTCTTTTAAGGTGTTTCGTGTAAAAAAGCGATTAATCAAAATTGAGTTGTTGCCGTCCATCCAAAACACCTCCCTCTAAAAGAATTCGATACAGAAATAGTCCTCAAAATCACATACTCTTTCAACTTAAATATATTCGTTTGAATGAATTATGTCAAGTAAAGAAGGGCGCTACAGCTAAAGCTAAATGCTTTCTTCCATAATCATTTACGTTTCGGCTTGTTCTTCCCGCGCTTGTTCGGTTGGACTTTGAGCAGAGAGGATTTCTTGAGGATATTGATCAGACTGACGAACTCTTCCTTGCTCAGCTTATCGTAATTAATCCCAAGCTGCTTGCAGAACAGGCGGGCTTGGCACTCTTCTGCGCTGCCCTCGTAACTCATGGCTGCTTCCAGCTCCTGCCGCGCGGTGTCGGAGGGATTGACCACATCCGCTGTCGTTGAGTCTTTCCTGTGAGCTTCCCGGATATCCGCGATGATCTTATCCAGATCATCATGAACGACCCGGCTGAAATACTCGCCCTCGTCGATCTGGGCCAGCTCCAGCGTCCGCATATACAGATCGTTCTCGCCGGGGTCGTGCTTTTCCATGATGGTTTTCCGTGCCTCGGCCAGGACGGCATTCATATCATGAACCCGCATTGCAGCGATCCGATCCACGCAGATCTCCGTGTCCACTATCAGGCGCTGAAAATCAGGATGCGTGGCAATCTCACACAGCAGGCGGTTGTTGATCTTTCCGCTTGCCAATAGCTTCAGCATTTCATCACTCAGGTGCAGCCCGGCCAGGTCTGTATCTGGGTGATTTTTTATTTCCGAGACTCCCAGCAGATAATCCGTGGACACACCGTAATACTCCGCCAGCGTCACGATGCTGAACGGGCTAATGTCTTTATAATCATCGGCTTCATAGCTGCCGAGGGCGGATTTGGAAAGGCCGGTGGCTTCGGCCAACTCTTCCAGGGTCAAATGACGCTCCACGCGCAAGTCCTTCAATCGTTCGGGAATGGACAGTTTTACATACATTTTCGCTCTCTCCTTCGCCGGAATACATCTTCCTTCGGTATTATATCACATCATTTCCACGAGCGCGGATTTTTCGCTTTTCCATGCTGTTTTCCTACATCCTGGATATACGGGAGGAGGCCAATTATTTTGGTACGATACGGTCAGAACAAGTGAATGACCGTCCGAGCTGAGATAAACCGCCAAGACCTCGAAAGAGCGAGCGCCCCGTACAGGGGACGGCACAGCGCCGAGCAGGGTTGCCTGTCAGAAAACAGCGAGGTTAGAACGGCAAAACGGCTGCAGAATTCAAAGGACGTGAAAACCGCGAACAATCTTTCGGTTTTATGCCGAAAACCACATGAAGCAGCGTCGCGCCAATCCGCGAACAACGTGTGCGGAATAGTGCGGCTTATCACCATTCTGTGTACTATCACACGGAGCAACGAAATAGAACAGCCGCCTATGTGACCAGATGGTCATGGGCGGCTGCGCTATTTCATGACAGCAAGAATAATTATTGTGCTCTGCGGCGAAGCCGGTACGCATGATCGCGTATTTGCTTCATCCATGAGCGAACATGAAACGGAGGTGTTATTACGGATATACGAAATGAGATCAAAGCCTACATCGTCCGAGAGGGCATGACCATGAGCGAGGTCGTGGAGCGGCTGGCCGAGGAATATGCATGGAGCGAAAGCGTTCCCAATCTGTCAGGCAAGCTGCGCCGGGGCTCGCTGCGTTACGGCGAGGCCGTGGAACTTGCAGATGTGCTTGGCTACGATATTATCTGGCAGAAGCGAAGATAAATCTCCCAGCTATTTATTGTTCCGCACTCCGAAGGCGTTCTACTACGCTTTGCTTTATTGCGCTCCTATAGAACAGCGCCGGAATCAAACAACCAAGAAGTGCAAATATGGGAATGGCTGCAAATGCAGGCAGGACGGTAAAACGATAGCTGAAAAACCAAAAGGCTTTTTCCAATGCTTTCCCAGTTAGAGGGTTCAGTAAAACAGATAAGAATAGCGCCAGAACACCGGAGGCAAGTGCATAAAACAGCCCTTCATAAATGAGCATTGTTTTGAGCTGTCGATTCGTCATGCCCACTGCCTGTAAAACAGCAAGCTCTCTGCGGCGGGAGAGGATACTGATCATGATTGCATTGAGGAAATTGAGCATCCCCACCAATCCGATGATTGCGCACAGTGCCCCGCCCAGGAGCAGGAACAGCTTCTGAAACCCCTCAAAATCTGTCCGGAGACTGGCCTTACTCTCATACATCAGTGTGGAGAGAGGATCGTAAGTCATTTCGGACAAAACCCGCTCTGCCTCTGCTTCGGCCTTTTCATCCGGGGTATCAAAGAGATAGAAAAGCGGAATGGCCTTTGCACCACTGTCCCGCTCCAGCGTCTCGACGGGAAGTACCGCCTCATAGCCTACAGTCCGATAGCGAAAGCTCATAGAATGCGGTATAGCAACCAGTGCGCAGACGGTATAATCCACCTCATGACTATCGGGAACCGTCATTTTCATATATTCTATTGGGGTGTTTTCATCAATCAATTCACCGCTGCGGCTGTCAACATAAGGCATGTTATTCCCATAGACCAGCGTCAGTGTGTCACCGATGGCCGGATAATACTCCGGGTGCTCCAGGTTTCCATAGTCATCCAGGACAGCGGAAATGGCAATGCAATGCCCATCTTCACTGTGTAATGGAGCCAGATCACCGTCAAGCAGTATCAGCTTGTCGAGCAGAGCATCGTCCAGGCCCTCAATTGTGATAATTTGCAGAGCAGTATCGTCCCGATGATCCTGATTAACAAACATCTGCTCTGCCTGTTCAACCCCATAATAATGCGAGTTATCCATGAGCCAGGCGCTTTTTGACATCCAGGCAGCAGAAGCTCTCGAATTACGGTAACCGAATCCGGCAAGCGATGCTTCCGTTTGTGAATTTAGCTCCGCAACGAGCTCCTCGGACAGGTATTCCTCTGCACCTATGTTGGATCGAAAATAATCTGGGCTGCTGACGATGAAATCTGCACAGGACTGAGCAGCAAGATACTTTTCCATATCAAAGCCGCCTACGAATTCGACCAACATGTTCAGTAACACCACCGCCAAGGCAAGGGATATCACTACCAGCGCGGTTTTGCTCCGGTTTCTGTCAAGATTGGCCCAAGCCATTTGATGAACCTTGGCGCCTCGCCTGCCGAGACGCTTCTTTTTGCCGGAGGAGCCCTCAGTATAACGGCTCGCTTCCACTGGAGAAACCCGGCCTGCCTGTCTGCCTGGCTTTGCACAAGAAAGCAGCACCGTTCCAAGTGCGAAGAGGGCAGAAAGCAGAAAGATCAGCGGGGATGTACTGACAGTCAGCGCTGAGTCGCTGAGCGAGCTGCTGGCAATGACCGCAGGCATCACCAGCGCCCCAAGGCCAAAGCCAAGAAGGAGCCCAATAGGGATGCCGACCGCGCACAGCGTCAGCGCCTGAAGGCGGATGATGCGTTGCAGCTGCCGCGGCGTCACGCCGATGGTTTTCAGCAGCCCGTAATAGCGGATATCTCCGGCGACAGAGATCTGAAAGATGTTGTAGATGATCAGATATCCGGTAATGATCACAAGGATCAGGAAGGCCGCAACCGCGGCGATGGTCCCCGCGTCCATTCCCGCGCCGAGCTGCGATGTGGTATAGCCCCAGTTTACGCCAATGCGCACCGCATTGTCCGCATTTCGATCTTCCCAGGTATAGCCGAGGTCTGTATCCACCTGCTCCATCTGTCCGCGAATGTCTACGGAAGACGCCATTATGACGTTCAGATCAGCCCGGAAAGGATTCATTCCGGCAGACAAGCCCAGTTCCTCCATCTGCTTGGCGTAATCATGGGAAATATTGATATAGTGGACTGGTATGAGGCCATCATACTCCCACCAGCCTACCAAGGTGAAAGTGTCCCTAATCTCTGGCCCGGTCTGCATTTTGTCATGGAGGGTAAAGCTCAATGTAATCTCAGCACCTAATTCTGGCGTCACACCGAGTAAATCCAAGGCTTTTGTGTCCATCGTGATCTCTTTGCCGGACGTCGGGAGCCGCCCTGTTGTCGGCAAAGCATAGCTCCAGCGGGTGCAGTTTTCATCCATATAGCTGATTTCGGCAGGAGTTTTGGCAAAGACGCCCTCTGCTGTGGTTCCGACGACAATTCGGATGCCAGCTGCTTTTACCAAGCGATGTGCGCTGATGTCCGCGGCCTGCTGCTCTGTTACCTCCTTGAAAGTACCGTGAGAATAGCCACCCAGCTGCCGGAACTGATAGGTCTGGTAGCTGGCGTTAATGGACATCACCACTGTAAAAAGGGCGGTAAAGAGCAGTGTAGTCAAAACAATCGCAGCTGCCGCGATCAGATTTCTCTTCCGCTGTGCCCACAGTGTTCGCACACTTAAGCGGCGGATACATTTTCCGTTTTTCACACGCATGTCGCCGTCTCCTTTCACCTGCGGCTTACGATGCGCCCATCTTCGATGCGAATTGTGCGATCCGCTATCTGTGCGAGTTCCTCGTTGTGGGTGATCATGACAATCGTCTGCGAAAACCGTTCGCTGGTGATCTTCAATAGCCCCATAACGTCCTGACTCGTCCGGGAATCCAGATTGCCAGTAGGTTCATCCGCTAAAATGATCGCAGGCTTTGCGGCGAGGGCGCGAGCAATAGCAACGCGCTGCTGCTGGCCGCCGGAGAGAGTGTTCGGCAGGTTTTCCAGCTTGTTGTCCAAGCCAAGGGTCTGGACGATCTGATCGATATAGGTTTTATCGAGGTTCCCTCCGTCCAATTCCACCGGCAGGACAATGTTCTCCCATACGCTCAGTACCGGAACAAGGTTGTAACTCTGAAACACGAAACCGATCTTGCGCCGACGGAAGATGGTCAGTTCCTCCTCCTTCAAAGCGGACAGGTCCTGCCCGTCTACGGTCACGGTTCCGGATGTTGGACGATCCAGTCCTCCCAGCATGTGAAGGAGAGTCGATTTCCCGGAGCCGGACGATCCGATGATGGCGACAAACTCACCATCATTTACAGTCAGATCTATACCATCGAGGGCTCGGACTTCTGCTTCGCCGGAGCCATATACTTTTCTCAAGTCTTTTGTCTCTAAAATTGTCATAGATACCTCCATAGTGAAAAAGTCTGTATTGCCTTATGACAGTACAGACTTTAACACAGGAATCTTTCCAGGTTCTTTCTCAAATCTAACAGTTTTGACAGATTCTATTCTCTGGGCAGAAAAATGGAAAACGTCGAACCCTCATCGGGTTTGCTCGTCAGCTTGATATAGCCGCCCTGCCCGGTAATGATCTGTCTGGTGAGATACAGGCCAATGCCCACGCCCTCCGCATCTGCAACGGATGGAGAGCGAAAGAAACGCTGAAACACCTTTGCTTGTTCCTCCTCCTGGATACCACGGCCATTGTCAGAAATATCAATCCGGCAAAACAAATTGTATTCTGATACATGTACGGAGACTGCGCCGCCGCTTGGCGTGTACTTGATAGCGTTATCTAAAAGATTCCCGACAGCCTCCGCTGTCCACTTAGAATCAAATACCGCCGAGGCATCGCTTGGTTCCAGATTAAGCGTGATATGTTTCTTCTGCGCCTTGGGAAGATATTGCTTGACTGCCTCTGTATGCATGGGTTCTATCTCAGAGTTCTTTGGCTGAAACTGAAAAATACCAGTTTCCAAACGTGAGGTTTTCACAAGCGCTTCAATGAGCATTTTCAGCTTTTCGGATTGTCCGATTAGCGCAGTAACCAGTGGCTTGGTTTCTTCCGGTATATTCTGTTCTTCCAAAAGCTGGGCATATAAAAGAATATTGGCGATCGGTGTTTTTGTCTGATGCGAAATGTCTGCCACCAATGTTTCGATTTTTGCTTTCTGCTCCCGAAGATTACGGGCAGAGGAGGCGGAACTTTTCAAATACCTTGCCAGCTTCCCCTCTACAGAAGAAAGCATGCTCTCGTCCCAGGTGTTCTCCAGAAAATCACCCTTAATGGCTTCATCGAGCATCTTATCAATCTCATTCAAAGTTCTCTTTGTTTTGTGGCGATCATAGAGGACCACGATTCCCGCCGCTGCAACGGCAACAACAGATAAGAGTATCGGCCAGATTTGCATCTCAATTCACCGCCCAGGTATACCCAAGCCCGTAAACCGTTTTCAGATATGTCGGTTTGGACGGATCATCCTCCAGTTTGTCACGCAGTCTTTTCATGGTGACGGAGAGTGCGTTCTCATCGACATATTCCGCTCCGTCGCTCCAGATACGATCCACAAGGACAGCGCGACTCACGGTCATTCCTCTATAGTCCAGAAGAATGCGCAATAGCTTTTGCTCCGTTTTGCTCAATTCGATCCGCAGACCTGATTTCTGGAAAACCATGTGGTCAAAATCGAACAAAAAGCGATCTGACTGAAAGACGGAAGGCACCCACTTTTGCTCTCTGCGCAGCTGAGCATTTACACGTGCTCGCAGAATCGCGAGCGAAAAGGGCTTTGTAATATAATCGTCTGCGCCAGATTCAAGCCCGACCACAACATCCGTTTCCATGTCGTTTGCTGTCAGGAGGATAACAGGAACAGAGCAGTGATTGGTTCGCAGATCACGCAGATAATCCAGTCCACTCCCATCCGGAAGATTGATGTCCAGAATGAGGAGTGCATAATCGGATATGCGTTGATTCCGTGCTTCACTCAAAAGCCGGAAACGATCAATTTGCACCCCGTCACTTTTCAAGGCGAGACAAATGCCCTGACCAAGTGCCAGATCATCTTCTAAAAGAAGCACTTTTTTCATTTTCTCGCCTCCAAACTCTTAAGAGCTTTTGTTGTTAGTTTATCTCAAAAAGCCAGCAATTTCAATATCATGTAAGGAGGGACCATATGAAATCAAGAGCAGAGCAGTTGGACGAGATGAGCAAGGCGATTCTGATCGCAACGGACCGCATCCGCTATTCCAAGCAACAGGACAAAATGCTTCAAAGCGAGATCAAGCGACTGACGCGGAATGAACGAACACATCGCTTGTGTACGCGCGGCGGCATGCTTGAAGCTTTCATACAAGAGCCGGAGAAGCTATCAGACGATCAGGTGATGGAGCTGCTGACCGTAGCGTTTCGTCAGCCAGCGGTTTCAGATCTTTTGGAGAAAATGTTGGAAGAAACGAAAGCGAACCCCTTGCCCGAAGGGTAAGGGCGCAATTATACACCGGTTGGCTTCCAAGTATTGTGCCGGATGATTTGTTTGAACGGGTTCAGAAGAAGTTGGAGATCAATAAAAAAGCCCCGGCCCGCCATAAAGCCGAGGACGGACTATCTGCTGACCACCAAGATCTTTTGTGGCTACTGCGGCGCTTATCTTTGCGGTGAAAGTGGAACCGGGCGCAATGGCGTCTACCACTATTACAAGTGCGTTTCCGTGAAAAAGAAGCGTACGGAATGCGAGTGCAAGCCTGTTCGAAAAGCCTGGATTGAAAATCTTGTCCTTGATTCCATCATGGAGTTGCTGGCTGATGATTGCACCATAGACGCGATCACTTCGATGGTGCTGGCCATGCAGGATCAGGAGAGTGTGGCTCTGCCGATGTATGAGCAGCAGCTGCAGGAAGCCAACACTGGAATCAATAACCTGCTCAACGCGATCCAGCAGGGCATTCTGACGAAATCCACGAAAAGCAGACTGAAAGAATTGGAAGCCGCCCGTGACGAGTTGGAGAACAAGATCGCATTGGAGAAACTGGCGAAACCCCGCATCAGCGAAGAGTTCATCCGTTTCTTCTTGGAACGATTCCGAAATCTCGACCTCTCAAAGCTGGAGCATCGGAAAATGCTGATCGAGGTTTTCCTCAACGCCGTTTATGTGTTCAACGATAAGATCGTAATCTCATGTAATTACAAGGACGGAACTAAAACTGTAAATTTTAGTGAAATGGAGAGCGCGCTTACCCTGCGCGCCTCCACTTCCGGTTCTGCATGGGGAGAGCGCGAGAGGGGACGGGAATCCCCTCTCGCGTTTGAGCGCAGCGGATCACTCCGCGCCGAAGGCGCGGCACCAGAACAGGGGCTGTGAAAAAAGTCCCTAAAAAAAGAAGGACGCTTCCAAGTGAAAGTGCTTGGAAGCGTTCTCCTTTTTTGGTACAATTTTTGTGTGAAGAAAATTAGCACCGAAAAGAATTATAGTCC
>Ga0247608_10007323_pt1 | contig 11344 bp, 10 predicted proteins | sample 176DNAGHGlowgp2_FD_193490 | JGI IMG/M metagenome (GOLD analysis project Ga0247608, IMG submission 193490) | Sheep rumen microbial communities from Palmerston North, Manawatu-Wanganui, New Zealand - 1766 DNA GHGlow gp2 | ecosystem: Host-associated > Mammals > Digestive system > Stomach > Rumen ... | reverse complement strand
AACCATCATCATCGTAAAGTCTAATAAATCTGTGCGAACAGCCTGCACATACCACAAAACGGCGATGTTGGCTATGACGGCAATGATAGCCCACATGCAGACTACATTGCGGCGATAGCGCTGTACGAGCCACGAACAGAGTGTACCAAAGACATACAGTCCTAAGCCAAAGACACCCATTGAACGCCCTGCCTCAACAGCTGAGAATTGCTTCTCTTCCATGAGCCAGTGCGGCATCACTGGCAGCAAGATATACATAGACATCGTCAGCAATAACGATGCCACGGACATCAGCCAGAAGTCTCTGTGCCACAGTTTGATATGAACAGGGGTATTCTGTGTATTCATCCATTAGTACGATTCGTTCGCATTGGGGAAGTCGCCGCTCTTGACGTCTTCCACGTAGTGTCCTACGGCATCGTTGATGACCGTGTTCAAGTCGGCATAGCGACGCAGGAAACGGGGTGAGAAGCCCTGTGTCATACCCAGCATGTCAGCAATGACCAGCACTTGACCGTCACAGCCGTTGCCGGCACCAATACCGATGGTCGGACACTTCACCGCTTTCGTCACCTCAGCGGCGAGTGCTGCTGGCACCTTCTCCAGAGTAATGCCGAAGCAGCCAGCCTCATCCAACAATTGGGCGTCGTGCATCAGTTTCTCAGCCTCAGCCTGCTCCTTGGCGCGCACAGCATAGGTACCGAACTTATTGATTGACTGGGGAGTCAGTCCCAGGTGAGCCATTACGGGGATGCCAGCGTCGAGGATGCGCTTCACGGTGTCGAGAATCTCCTCGCCACCCTCCATCTTCAAGGCATCGCAGCCACTCTCCTTCATGATGCGGATGGCATTGGCCACACCCTCGGCAGCATTCACCTGATACGAACCGAAGGGCATGTCGCACACCACCAGAGCGCGCTGTGTGGCACGTACCACTGAGCGGGCGTGATAAATCATGTAGTCCACCGTCATCGGCAGTGTGGTAGCATTACCTGCCATCACGTTCGATGCTGAGTCGCCAACGAGGATAGCATCGACACCAGCCTTGTCAACGATGCCTGCCATAGTATAGTCATACGATGTGAGCATGGAGATCTTCTCGCCTTTCTGCTTCATCTCCATGAAACGATGTGTTGTCACTTTGCGATTGTCGCTAACTAGATATCCTGACATATTTTTAGATTTTAAACTATAAACTCAAAAACTCATAAACTCAAAAAGTCGCTGACGACTTCGTCACACAGCGGACGAATAGCATCTGCCGGGTTTGTAGTGGCCAAGCCGACGACATACATACCAGCAGCCCTGCCCGACTTCAGACCATTGAAGGAGTCCTCGAAGACTACGCAGTCCTTGGGCGCCACGCCAAAGCGCTGGGCTGCCTTCAGATAGCAGTCGGGATCGGGCTTCGAACGTTCGAAATCCTCCGACGTCAAAATAGCATCGAACAACCCACGAAATTCTGGGTGATGCTGGTACACAGCCTGCATCTTAGGCTGGTTCGAACTGGTCACTACAGCAGTCTTCACGCCTTGCTTGCGCAATTCTGCAATAAACTCCTCGAAACCAGCAACATACTGATAATCCATCTGTTGTTCAAACTGATTCAATCGCTCAGTTATCAAAGCCTGTTTCTCCGTCAAAGAACCTGAGAACCAAGCATCGTAAATCTGCACCAACGTCTGACCCTTGATTTCGTGCTCCAGTCCGGGATGCTCTGGATGGAACTCACGGCACTGGCTGCCCCAGAACACCGTGTACTGTGGCTCCGTGTTAAACACGACACCATCCAGGTCAAATAATGCAGCTTTTATACTTTTCTTTTCCATTTGCGGGTGCAAAGGTAGTGCAAACTGAACGAAAAACCAAATTTATTTGGGTTTTTCTGAGGTTCAGTCCCCCTTCACTCTCCTATTCCACTGCTTAGAAACATTTTTCCACAGCCTGGAAAGATTATTCCACAGCCTGGAAAGATAAAAATACAGCTAATAACGGGGCTATAACTGCTGTCTGAGCAGGCTTTTGACAACGCTGACTATGTAAAGCAGACTTTTGACAATGGTGGCTATGTAAGATACATTTTTTATCTTACATTACGCAACTCGCTGAGAATCAGCAGAGAATGTAGGCATGTAGGCAATTTTCCCAAAAACACTTTATTTTTTTCAATTGCAACATCTTTTCTATTTCAAAAAAAAATGTTTTTTTTTCGCAAAAAGAAAATAATTGAGCACACTCAAAGTCCGTGCCGTATTGGCCTTCTAAGCAACTATAGGGAAATCCCCCTGAGGGTTTAGGGATAATCCTTTGCGCTATCATCATTTTCTTCATACTTTTGCAACGTAAACATTAAACACTTGCAACTATGAAGAAGATGATGATAGCCCTTTTAGCAATGTTGACGATAGCAACATCGGGCAAGGCAATGAGTTACGAACAGGCTCGCAACGAGGCGCTGTTCCTGACCGATAAGATGGCTTACGAGCTGAATCTTACTGACGAGCAATATGAGGCCGCCTATGAAATCAACCTCGACTACCTGATGGGTGTGACGAGTTACGATGATGTCTATGGCAACTATTGGGAGCGCCGCAACCGTGACCTCAGCTACATACTGCTTGACGCACAGTGGCAGGCATATATCGCAGCCAGCTACTTCTACCGCCCACTATACTGGAGCGCAGGTTATTGGCACTTCGGCATCTATGCCCGCTATCCACACCGTGATTATTTCTACTTCGGACGTCCGGCATTCTATGCAACCTATAGAGGTGCTCATGCCTGGCATCTGCATGGCAGCCACGGCTACTATTACAGCTATCGTCACCATTACCGCCCGGCAGGACGCACACACTATGGTATGTTAGACCGTTGGAATCGCGGTGACTACCGCCGTCATCATGGTGGCACCATTGGACGACATGGTAGCACGATAGGACATCATGGCGGTCTGGACAGACACCACGATGGAAGACTGAGCAATCAAGGAACGGGCCATAGCAGAGGAAGCCGCGGTACATTCGGACACGGTGATACTCATCGCCACTCAGATAACTTCGGTGGTCCACGAACCAGTTCAACTCGCACTACCGTCAATAACGACAGAGTTTCCCATCACAACAGCAGCGGTTCGTTCAGCGGCAGCGGAAGTCGTAGCAACAGTTCATTCGGCAGTAGCCATAGCAGCGGTTCGTTCGGCAGTAGCCGCAGCAGCGGTTCATTCAGCGGAGGCCGTAGCAGCGGTTCATTCAGCGGAACACGCAGCAGCGGTTCATTCGGCGGAGGCCGTAGCAGCGGTGCCGGCAGCGTCAGCCGTGGTGGAGGCTTTGGAGGCGGAGGCAGCCGCGGAGGTAGCAGCCATAGCGGTGGCAGCAGAAGTGGCGGTTCGTTCGGCAGTCGTCGATAAGATGCGCACCTCAGCATTCATCATCCGCTGCACCTCACGCATCGTACATCCTGCATAGACAGCTAATATTGCTTTGTTGATGATGCCATGACCAACGGCCACCACCCGCTTGCCGGGATAGGTGGTCGTTATGTATTGTAGGAAGTCGGCAGCTCGCTGCAACAATGCGGGTTCACTCTCTATGTCATCTGGCCATACCTCTCCTTTCAGGTCGGGAATAAAACGCCCAGTGAAACTGCCCCAGTCACGCTCGCGGAGCAGAGGAGTGGTACTCACGGGTAAGCCGTGAGGCACGGCGATGATTTCTGCGGTCTGTATGGCACGACGCAAGTCACTGGCAATAATGGCGTCGAAAGCCTCATCAGCCAAACGCAGTGCCACCTGCTGAGCCTGTTCCCTACCCTGCTCATTGAGACAGCCCTGCGTCTGGCCCTGCATAATTTGGCGGGCATTGTCAATCGTCTCACCATGACGTACCAGATAAATCGTAGTTTCTTCCATCATCGTTCTATAGTGACATAAAAAACGCCCCCTCCATATGGAGGGGGAAGGGAGAGGTCAAACATTGGTGACAATACCCTCAATATAAGTCTTCAGGATATGGATACCCGTCTTGTTGTCGCCACCCCAAGGAATGATGAGGTCTGCAAACTTCTTCGTGGGTTCGATGAACTGCTCATGCATGGGTTTGAGGACTTTCTCATAGCGGTCAAGCACCATATCGACGGTACGGCCACGCTCTACCACATCTCGGCGGATGTTGCGGATAAGGCGCACGTCAGAGTCGGTATCAACGAATATCTTCAGGTCCATCATGTCGCGCAACTTCTTGTAGTGCAGGGTCATAATGCCCTCCAGAATGATGACGGGCTTAGGCTCTACACGCACGGTTTCTGGCAGTCGGTTGGAGATGATATAAGAATAGGTAGGCTGTTCCACGGCCTGTCCATTCTTGAGCATCTTGATATGCTCAGTAAGTAACTTCCAGTCGAAGGCATCAGGGTGGTCAAAGTTGATGGCCTTACGCTCTTCGTCAGTCATACCTGTGGTGTCGTTGTAGTACGAGTCCAAAGGGATGATGGTTGCACAATGTTTGGGCAGCACACTGGCTATTCTCTTTACGACGGTGGTTTTTCCAGAACCTGTACCGCCAGCAATTCCGATAATGTACATTTATTTCTGTTCTTTTACGAGGTATACCAAGGTGGGCAAGTGGTCGCTATAGCCATTGAGCCATACGCCACCAGCATGGGTTCGCAGGGTGTTACCCTTGTAGCGTCCTTCCTGTTGGAAGAGGTAGTCGCGACGGAAAATCTGGGCTTTCCAGTACTTCAGCGTCGAATAATCTTTCTTGCCCTTCTGATCCAACAGCGAGTGCGACAGGATAATCTGGTCGAAGAGGTTCCACTTGCCATCGTACATCAGTGTACCTGTACCACTGGCATGGATATCCCAGAACGGATTGAACAGCCCGTCTTTGTCAACATCCTTCATCTTGCGCTTAGCACCGAGGGCAACAGACATAGAGGGGTCTGCCGGATCATCGTTCATATCACCCATGATGAAGAGCTTAACATTTGGATCATCCTTCAACAGCGAGTCTTTGACGACGCGAATCTGCTTGCCGCCCAGCTCACGATAATAGCTGGTAGCTCCACGCGAAGGCAAGTGGTTGACAATGATGGTGACATGCTCGCCAGCCATCGTACCACTACAGACCAAGAAGCCACGGGTAGCACGGCGTGCATCCTCTGGCTTATCATATATATATGGTACCAGTTTGACATTGTCCAGCTTGAACAAGGCAGGATTATACAGCAATCCGCAGTCTACACCACGACGGTCGGGTCCCTCCAGCAAGACATACTGGAAGTTGCGTTTCTTCAGCGGTTCCATCTCGCAAAGATCCTTCAGACAGCCAGCATTCTCCACCTCAGAGACACCTATGGCGGCAGCACCAACGCCAGGCAGCACGTCAGTACCCATTTCGGCCAAAACTCGCGACATATTCTTCAGTTTGTTGCGATACTTCATACCCGTCCACTTATTCCTGCCATCAGGCAAGTATTCGTAGTCGTTATGACCTTCGTCATGCAAGGTATCAAAAAGATTCTCAAGGTTGTAGAAACCGACTGCATAGACAGAGTATTTCTTCTCTTGTGCCAGTGCGTTCATAGTTCCCAATAGGAACATCACGACCATTAAGGATTGTAGTTTTTTCATAATCTTTTAGATTTATTGCTGCGAAGATACACATATTTTTTGATATTCAACAATGTTTTTCAAAAAAAAACACGAAAAGATACTATTTTTTGCATTTTATTCATTATCTTTGCACCGAATCTTTGAACCGAAATTACAAAAACACAATTTAAAATAAACCAGTATTATGCAAAAAAAGCTTCATTTAGCCGTGTTGGCTCTATTCGTTGCTACGACTGTGTTTGCTCAGGAACCCCAAACTACTGAAAGTGCGGAGAAAGAAGAGCAGGCTGTCCTCAACGAGCAGGCCTTCACTTTCACGGAAGCTCAGTTGGGCGAAGACGACGATATGGCACAGAGTGTGTCTCTCATCTCTTCTAACCAGAACATCTTTGCCAATTCGGCAGGATTCCAGTTCAGCGCTGGCCGCTTCCGCTATCGTGCTTTTAACCAAAAGTACAATGAGATCTACATCAACGGCGCTCCTATGAACGACATGGAGTCTGGACAGTTCCGCTTTGCACTGATTGGTGGTCTGAACCGTCAGACCAACAGCAGTCGTGAGACAGCACTGCCCTTCGAGTTCAACAACTTCTCCATGCCCTCTATGGCGGGCTCCAACAACTACGACTTCCGCCCCAGTCGCATGGCTACCGGACAGTATGTTTCACTTGCCGGAGCTAACCGCAGCTACACCGTTCGTGGCATGTACACCTACAACACAGGTCTGCGCCCAGACGGATGGGCATTCTCAGGAGGTCTGACCTACCGTTGGGCACAGCGTGGTTATGCCAAGGGTACGTTCTACAACTCTCTGTCCTACTTCCTCGGTGCTGAGAAGAAGTTGAATGACAACCATTCTATTGCCTTCATCACTTGGGGCAGTCCCACGGAGCGCGCCTCTCAGGGTGCTGCTACTGACGAGGCATACTGGATGGCTAACAGCAACTACTACAACCCCTACTGGGGCTATCAGAACGGAGAAGTACGCAACTCACGCGTTGTCAAGGACTACTCTCCCACTGTCCTCATCAACTGGGACTGGAAGATTAACGACCAGATTAAAGTACAGACAGCTCTGACCGGCCGCTATTCTATGTATAAAGGCACCAGCCTTGGATACAATGGCGGAGAGAATCCCGCTCCAGACTATTGGAAGCTTATGCCATCAAGCTATTTCGACGTATGGTATAACGATGATGCCAATACTGAAGCAGGCTATTTTGACTTCTATCGTGCACGCACCTATTGGATGAGTGGTGAGGACGCACGCCAGATCAACTGGGATGGCATGTACTACAGCAACCGTCAGGGCAATGCTACCAACAGTGATGCGAAATATTATGTTCAGGCAAAGAACATCAATGCACTAAACCTGACCCTGGCATCAACGCTGAAGGCAGAGTTGAGCAAAACAACCATGTTGAACATCGGCTTCAGTCTGGGAACCAACAGAGGTGCTCACTACAAGACGATGGAAGACCTGCTGGGTGCCAACATCTATCACGACATCAACACCTACGCTTTGGGAACATACAGTGCTGACGATCCTCGTATCCAGTACGACCTGAACAACCCCAACGCAGTAGTGAAAGAGGGTGACAAGATGAATTACAACTACAACCTGATTGTCAACAAGGCTCAGGTTTGGGCAGCAATGAAGTATCAGAAGAATTCGCTGGCTGCCTTCCTGGCTGGTCGCGTAGCAGGTACTACTATCCAGCGTGATGGTAAGATGCTCAACGGTATTGCAGAAAGCATGGGACTTAGTTCTTTTGGTAAGAGCAAGACTGCCCGTTTCCTCGATGGTGGCGTCAAGGGTGGCATCACCTATAACCTCGGTGCTGGTAATGTTGTCAGCATTGGTGCAGGCTATGAGTTGAAGACACCAAATGCCAATGCAGTATTCGTATCTCCTGAGATGACCAACGAGTTCTGTGCAAACATGAAGAACGAGAAGATTTTCAGTAGCGAGTTTGGCTATCAGTTCTCTACTACCTGGCTTAAGGCCAACGTCAATGCTTACTACAGCAAGCTGAGCGATGTCACAGAGTGGCAGAACTTCTTCGATGACGACATCAACTCTTTCTCTTACGTATCAATGACTGGTATTAAGAAAGAGTATTATGGTGTTGAGGTCGGTATCAAGGCATCTCTTAACTCTAATTGGAGCGTCCGCGGTATGGCTGCTATCAGCGAGGCAAAGAACACCAACAACGCCACAGTGCGCTACATGAGTTCTGCAAAGCCCATTAAGGGCGAGGACGGTCAAGAAAGTTTCTATGCTGAGGAGACCGTATTAAATAAGAACATGCGCGAGGCAGGTACCCCACTGTCAGTTTATGGTCTGACCCTGAGCTATAATGGTGGTGGCTGGTTCATCGACCTGAGCGGTAACTACTACGACCGCATCTACCTCTCCTACTCGCCTACTTATCGTTACGAGAGCGTCATCGTTAATCGCAACAAGGCTGCCATAGCACGTGGCATTGCCGAGGAACGCACCATGGATGACGAAGGTAACGTAATCCAGAGTGCACTCGACCAGACCAAGGGTAAGGGCGGTTTCATGCTCGACCTGAGCATTGGTCGTTCCATCCGTCTGAAGTCGGGCCAGTTGTCTATCAACCTGCAGCTCACCAACCTGCTGAACAATACCAACTTGTGCACAGGTGGTTACGAGCAGAGCCGCAGCAACTACTCCATCAACTCTGATGACGGTGGTGTTAACACCAGCCGCCTGTATCGCTTCGACAAGAACCCGAAGAAGTACTATGCTTGGGGTATTAATGGTATGCTGAACATTGGTTACAGATTCTAAAACACTGAAGCATTATGAAGACAAGAAATATTATCCTATTAGCACTGACAGCCATCTTTGCCGCATCGTGCCACACGTGGGACGACCCATCGGTAATAGATGGACGTAACAGCTACGGCAACCAGTACCTTCAGGAGAGCAATGTTGTTACACTTGCCGACCTCAAGGCTGAATTTAAGGACGTTATCAGTAGCGGAAGTCTGAAGCAGGTGACGAAGCCTACCCAAATCAAAGTTATCGTAACAGGTAACGATGAAGGCAGCAACATCTACAAGACGCTCTATGTAGCAGACAAGACGGGCGGTATCAGCCTCAGCATCAACAAGGGCGGTCTCTTCAGCGAGGCTCCTGTTGGACAATGCATGCTGATTGAACTCAATGGTTTATATATTGGCGGCTACGGACAACAGCCACAGATTGGAACCTTGTACCAGAAAGACGAGAGCACCCAACAGGTTGGCCGCATGGATCGCTATACATGGCAAGAGCACTTCAAACTGATTCCTGCAGTGAAGGGACTGTCCACCAAACCTATCAAGACCAACGACATGGGCATGCTTGACCTTGACCGTGACTTTGGTAAGGTAGTAACGCTGGTTGGAGTCACCATGAAAGAAGCCGACGGCGAAAAGGTCTTTGCACCCAGCGACGGTAGTGTGAAGCTGAGTGGCGGCTGTGCAAACAGAGAAGTTGCCAATCAGAGTACTACAGTGTATGTTCGCACCAGCACATTTGCCAAGTTTGCCAATATGGCAATGCCTACTGAGAAGATTAACATCACTGGTATCCTGTCACGCTTTGCCAACGACATCCAGATTATGCCACGTACCATCGAGGATATCCAGCCATACGACGGACTGGACTACGAATCGACATGGGAGCCCACAACCCCTCAAGGTGATGGTAGCGCTAATAATCCTTTCAATGTCACTGCCGCAATCGCTAAGTGCATGGAGGTAGGAACAACCACTTCCTCTCAGAAATTTTATATCAAGGGATATGTTGCTGCCGATGTCGCTGTTGACACAAAATATGGCAACATAACATTTGAGATTGCAGACAGCAAGGATGGTGGTCCACGCTTCACCGCCTACCAGATGGCTGGCTCTGACGGCAATAAACTGGCAGACAATTTCAAGCTCAGCAAGGGCGACGAGGTAGTCATCTGTGGTAAAGTAGTAAACTACAACGGTTCTAAGCCCGAAACAGAAGGACAACGCAAGTCCATCATCGTATCTGTCAACGGCAAAGACACTAATGGTGCAAGCACAGGAGGCGGTGACAATCCCGGTGGTGGTGGCGATACGCCAAGCGGCGACGCTCAGGCTATAACCGTTGCCCAGTTCAATGCAGCAGCTGTCAGCAGCGACGTATGGTATCAGCTTTCAGGTACTGTCAAGAACCTGAAAGATGGTGACCTGTATGGCAACTTCGACTTGGAAGATGCTACCGGTTCAGTATACGTCTATGGTCTGCTCTCAGAGAAGGGTGGCGAGAAGAAGAAGTTCCAGGATCTTGTAACCGCCAAGGGAATTGCCAATGGCAAGAAGATTACTATCATCGGCAACCGCGGAGATTTCAATGGCAAGATTGAGGTAATGAACGCATATTTCGTAAGCATCGAGTAACTACATATTTCCAACTGACAAACAAAAAAAGAAAAACAATATGAAAAAGATTTATTATCTGATTGCGATGGCCGTAACGGCTTTCACATTCACCAGTTGTGAGGATGTGCCCGAACCATTCGGACAGCCCATCAACCCCAACGCAGGAGAGACTGTCGTTGTTGAGCCTGTAGGTTCTGGCACAGAGGCAGACCCATACAATGTTGCTAAAGTTACAGAAGTCACCAAAGCGATGGCTGATGGTGAGGTCAAGAACGATGTCTACACAAAGGGCTTTATCTGCCAGATTGACGATATAGACACTGAAGGAACTTATGGAAACTCTACCTATTGGATCAGCGACGATGCTGAAGGCAAGAGCGGGAAATATGAGGTTTTCCGCGGTGTTGGTCTTGGTGGACAGAAGTTTAACGAGGCTGGCGCAACCATCATCAAGGTTGGCGACGCTGTTACTATCAAAGGTAACATCAAGAACTACAAGGGCACTACACCCGAGTACGACAGTGGTAGCATCATCGTTGAGCTGAACGGCGTGAAAGCTGGTGGCGGTGGTAACGCCGAAACTATTGGTACTAAGGAAGCTCCTATTACCGTTGCTAAAGCATTAGAATACATCAATGCACTGGCAGATAATGGCACAACAGACAAAGAGGCTTATGTAGAAGGTACTATTAAGCAGATTAAGACTACAGACGAGAATATCGCTAAGTACAAGAATATTGACTATGTCATTACTGACGGCACTAACGATATCACCGTATTCCGTGGCAAGAACTTAAACAACACCGACTTTACCGCTGCTGGTGAAATCAATGTTGGCGACAAGGTTGTTGTTTTGGGTAAGCTTACTAAGTATGTCAAGGACAGCAACACTACACCTGAGATTGCTCAAGGGAACTATATCGTAAGCCTCGTAAAGGGCGGTAGCTCTGGCGCCGAGACTATCGGTACTAAGGAAGCTCCTATTACTGTTGCTAAAGCATTAGAATACATCAATGCATTGGCAGATAATGGTACAACAGACAAAGAGGCTTATGTAGAAGGTACTATTAAGCAGATTAAGACTACAGACGAGAATATCGCTAAGTACAAGAATATTGACTATGTCATTACTGACGGCACTAACGATATCACCGTATTCCGTGGCAAGAACTTAAACAATACCGACTTTACCGCTGCTGGTCAGATCAATGTTGGCGACAAGGTTGTTGTTTTGGGTAAACTTACCAAGTATGTCAAGGACGGCAACACCACACCAGAAATTGCTCAAGGCAACTATCTCGTTAG
>Ga0247608_10007318_pt1 | contig 11346 bp, 12 predicted proteins | sample 176DNAGHGlowgp2_FD_193490 | JGI IMG/M metagenome (GOLD analysis project Ga0247608, IMG submission 193490) | Sheep rumen microbial communities from Palmerston North, Manawatu-Wanganui, New Zealand - 1766 DNA GHGlow gp2 | ecosystem: Host-associated > Mammals > Digestive system > Stomach > Rumen ... | reverse complement strand
TATTGATTCTATCAAGTTCTGTGTCGATATCCATTGTTTGTCTTGTGTCTTTAACTATTTTAGCCATATAACCCACCTAACCTTTTTTCCAAAATAAAAACACCTTTTCGTGTCTAAATAAAATTTAACACAAAAAGATGTAAAAGTCAATTATTTTAAGAAAAAAAGAAATTAATCAAGCTTAATTGCTTCTATTAAAACTGTAAGTGGAAGATTGGTATCAGATGATCCAATAGTATTTTCTTCCATTTCTACAGTCTGTGTTGTATCAGGTAATGAACATTTCCATATTCTAGATTGAACATACAATCTTTGATAACTACCACCATATGTAGTAGAAGGAACTGTAGTAGTTTCACGATCACCTAAAACTTCACAAACTTCACTTGATTGATTGATTTTAGGATGTGTACCTGTTGTACTAAATGAAGTAGAACCAGGATTACTAGATACAGGTGAAGGAAATGCTTCTATACCAATAATTATGTAATTACCTTTTGAAAGAGTTAAAGAAGTTTTAGAAGCTTTTACTTTTTCACCTTGATAAGAATTAGATGAAAAAGATAATCTGTCTAAATCAACTTTTCCTACATTACTATATAACTCATCTAAAGCATCTTTTACTGTACCATTACCATAACTTATACTATTAGCAGCTATAGTTGAAGCCAATACTCCAATACTTAATGTTAAAACTATTCCTAATATAAAAGTAAGTATAGGATTTTTAAATAGTTTTTTCATATAAACACCTCTACTTTAAGAAAAATATTAATAATGAACCTATTCCTATTAACATAGAAGCAACTATTGTTGTAAAGAAGAATATATTTCCAAATGCTGCTTCTTTATTATCAGTCATCAATCTACCAGCTTCTGTAGCTTTAATTAAACTTACTGATTGTCCTTTAGAAGTATCATTCTTTTCTTTTTGTACTGCATAGTCATAATAATATGGAATAGCTGGTAACTCACCACTATTTCTAGCATCAACTAATACTGATTTAAAATAATCTCTATCTATTTCATCAAATATAGTTACAAAACTATTAAATCTATCACTAACTACACTTCTTTCTAATAAACCATTAGCTATATCATAATCTGGTAAAAATAAGCAAAATCCTAAATTAGCTAATCCAATAATATTGTGTAAGATAGCTGTATTTTTATCATTTACTAATAAAGGTGATATATCTTTAACTTGTTCAAAATCAAAAGAACCATCTTGATATGTAATATCTTTAGGATCAAAACTTGTTACCATCTTGTTTTGTTCATGATATTGTTTCATTCTAATAGATAATAACATTAAAAGATATCTCTTATCTTCAGCATCATATTTCTGTTTAAATTTTAAATCAAGTAGGTTTTGCTTATCCATATACTATCACCTATTATAATCATAACACTACTAATACTTATTTTCAATTAATTTTTTCTTTATTCTATCTAGCATTTGTCCTAAAGTTCTATAGTTTATATCAAGTAATACTGCTATTTCTCCTCTACGAAATCCATTATAGTATAATTCCAAAACACAAGATTCTTTAAATGGTAATTCCATAAGTTTTTTTCTTAACTTATTATATCTTTCTTTCTTATCTAATTCTACTACTGGTAATACTCCCTTTTTATCTGCTATTAAATCAATTAATTCTATATCATCTTCATCATTAAGCTTAGAATATAAAGATATACTACTATTAAGACTTTTATTACCTAGTGTAGTATGTTTAACATATAGATTCTTCATCTTACTTTTAATGCATAAATCTAGATATGTAAAAAACTTATTATCTCTATATGAATCATAATTTTTATATGCATAAAAAAGAGCATAATAACCTTCTTGGATATAATCATTTAATTCTAATCCACACGTTCTATCATGCTCTAAAAACTTCTTAGCATATTTCACAATCAATGGTCTATATTTTTTAAACATTATTTCTTTAGCATATTCATCATTTTCTTGTACCATATATAGTACTTCATTATCATTTAGATCTTTATAGTCTTTCAAGTCCTCACCTTTTTTGTCTAACCACCTCGTAGATCATAATACCTGTTGCTACAGAAGCATTTAGACTGTTTACCTTTCCGTACATGGGTATTTCAGCTATAAAGTCACATGATTCTTTAACTATTCTACTCATTCCAGATCCTTCATTTCCTATAACTAAAGCTATCTTTCCATGATAATCTAATTCTCTATAGTCAGTACCATTCATATCAGTTCCTACTATCCAAAATCCTTTATCTTTTAAATCTTTGATAGTACTAGCTAAATTAGTAACCATATCTATAGGAATATTATCTACTGTTCCTACACTAGTTTTTATTACTGTAGCATTAACTTCTACGCTACGATCTTTTGGTATTATGATACCACTAACACCTGCAGCTTCTGAAGTTCTAACAATAGCTCCTAAATTATGAGGATCTTCTAGATGATCAAGTATAACTACAAAGCTTTCAGGATCATCTATAAAATCATGATAATCTGTATACCTAAAATCCTCGACATCCATAATTATACCTTGGTGAACACCATTTGCAAGTCGGTCTAATTCATATTTTGGTAAGATTTTAGGCTCAATATTTAATTTTCCTATAGCGGAAATTAAACTTTCATCTTTAAATCCTTCTTGAATATATAATTTTCTAACTTTTTTATTTTTTTCTAAAAATTCTAAACAAACATTTCTACCATATACTAACATAACTATTCTCCTAATATATATTTCATTATTTCATCTATACGATTTTTATTATTTTTTAAATCCAAATATCCAATGACAGCTTCCAAAGCAGTAGCATGTTTATAAGTAATAATATCAGTATTTTTAGGATGAGAATTACTTTTATAATTACGTGCTCTTTTAATAACACTTAATTCTTCTTCACTAAAGAAATTATTATTAATCATCTCTTCTAAAAACTTAGCTTGATTCTTAGCACTAACATAATTAATACTTTCAGTCTGTAAGTCATTAACATTTGCAATACCTTTATTAATAAGATAATGTCTTACATAGTTTTCATATATAGTATCACCTAAATATGCTAAAACTAATACATTTATTTCTAATACGTTCATCATATCACCTACTTATATTTTATCATAAAAAGAAAAAGATAGTTAAACTATCTAAATCTTGGAACCATTTCTAATACAGGTCTAGTAGTATAATGACTAGTAAATTCTATTTTCTTACACTTATTACATTCTCTAGACCACACTGGTATATTAGTACCAAATTCTGTTATTGGAGTATATTCTTCTTCCCACTCATGTTCACATATAGATTGATTTTCTTTAATATATTCCATTTGAATATCTCTTAACACTTCTTTTAATTCTATATAGCTTAATTTTGCCATAACCACTCCCCCTGAAAATGCCTTATATTATAGCACTAACCTCTTTCTAAGTCAAACTTACACTAAAAACTAAGTTGCTTAACTTTCTCTATTTCCATATCTAATTGGCTCTGCATATCATTATTATTCATTTCAAATAATTCAGATAAATTATCTATAGTATCCAAAGCTTCAACATAATTCTTATCATCCACTTTTACTAATTCTTTATTTTTTACAGTCCAAGTTTTCTCAATATATTCTGGTTCATTATTATATTCAGTTAGTCTCTTATATCTTTTGGTATTATCATATTTTTTAATAATTTTCTTCTTTTCATCTACTAAAGAATCAAAAAAACTAGAAAGATAATTAGTTTTAGACAATTCAAATGATTTATATACACCACCTATACCCATAATACCAGCAATTGCTAAAGCAAACTGATCATAGTAAGAAGTAATATTAAAATCTTGAAAAAAAGCACAAATTAATGCACCAGATAACGCAGTTATTCCAGTAACAGACATAATCATATTATCTATATTTAATGATCTTAAATCATATACCTTTTTAAAAGAAATATATTTATGTGATCTTAATACAAAATTTTCATTTTCATCAAGTTTTACATAAACATCCTGAAAACTATTTCTAGATTTTTCTTCATCAATCACATTATCCTGTAAAAGTTTATCCAAATATCTTCTATATTTTATATAATTATTATCTAAGAACTTTTCAACACGTTTATTTGTAGCTTTTACTTCATTATCTATATTAGCCCATTCCTTAGAGGTAACATACCTATATTCTAATTTGTGATTAGGATTATTTACATACTGCGAATGAACTCTTTCTACTTCTTGTTCTTCTTCTATATAACCAGGATATGCATTTACTATTGTATCTCTAGTAATATCTAATAAATCCTTTAAAGATATGTGTAATTCATTAACTAAATCCTTAATATCAATCAAATTATTCTCTTTATCTATAGTATCACCCTTTAATTTTTCTAATTCTTCTAAATGTTCAGCTAATTTTTTAGCTCTTTTTGATAATACTTTAACATTAAGAATATTTGATGCTTTTTCTAAACGTTTTAATAATATATCAATATCACTATTTTCATCTTCATTAAGAGAATTTTCAATATATTCAATTTCACTTAAATACTCATTAAGCATCATTTTAAGTTCTTCACTTCTTTGATTATAAACATCAGGATTATCATCAGATATTACTAATTCATTAACATATTTAATTATTTCTTCAGATAAAGCCTTTTCATAACTTAACAATAATCCAGTATAATTAACAACATTATCATATATGTCATCAGACATAGTAGATGTAGAAGGAATAATATTCAAATCATATGTCTTAAAAGAAGCTATACTATTTTGAATGTTTTTTCTAAATTCTTCTATTCTATTCTTACCATATTTTATCTTTCCTATAATACTTGCAACTTGATAATCACTAGGAATATCTAACTTAATACTATCAAGTTCAGCAATCATATCAGAAAACTCATTACTAATTTCATCATTTTCTAATAAATCTATAGCAATTTTTAAACTTTCAAAATAATCCATTAAATATTTCTCATCAGCTTGTAGTTTATCCCTACGTATCTCAAACTGTAAATAATCTAGGCCATTAGCGCACTCATTACATAAATCATATATATCACTAGATAATTTATTCATCTTATCTTTTATTTTTTCTAATTCCATTTTTATTGAACCTTCTAATTCCAACTTTAAATAATCTAATATACAACCATTTTGATTAGTAGGTACACTTTCTATAAGCTCATCCAGTTTTAGTAATACTAGATTAACTTTTTCTTTATAATCATACAAATCTAAATATTCTATGATAGGGACTAATTCTTGTATTTCACCAATATATTCTATTATTAAATTCTTAAATTCACATACTTTTTGATGATACACATCCATATCATATTGAGTAGATAAAGTTTCTATTATCATCTGATTTCTATATTCAATAAAATAATCAAATTTAGATAATTTTTCTTCTATCTCAACTTTATATACCTCTTTATCAACTTTTTCTTTTGTGTATTCATCATAATCTTTCATTATATCTTCATATGATCTTTCATCCTCTTGTGGTGGATTAGCTAACTGTTCATCATATTCTTTTCTTTTATCAGGATCACTTAATACAGTATATGCTTCCTGTATTTCAGCAAATATAGCTTCATATGAAGGATCATTAGGATGCTGATCAGGATGATTAGCTTTAGCAAGTTTTCTATATGCTTTTTTTATTTCTTTGTCACTAGCATCTGGTTGTACTCCTAATATATCGTAATAATTTTTCATTTTAATTATCCTTTATTTGGTAATGAATATTGATTACTTGCTGTACCAATTCTTTTAACAACATGCTTTTTCCATTCATCACCTAATTCAAATTTAGTTTCTAGTGAATCTAATGCTACTTCAATTGCTTTAAAATTTGATTCTGTATATTCTGGTAAATACAATGATATATTCTTTTCAGGTATTCCCAATTCTCTACCATATTCTATTAATTCATTTTCATCTTGAAGTGCACCTAGTAATATAAAATGATATCCCTTATTTATAGCAGCAGTTATAGAATTTCTAGCTTCATACATATCACTATTACCAGCACAATTATAGCCATCAGTCATAATAGTTATTAGTGTATGATCAATTTTAGGTTCAGTAGTTTCTTGAGCTTGCATTATCGAATCAACTGCATAAACAACCGTATCATACAAGGCAGTTCGTCCACCTGAACAATAGTCTAATTCTTCACTTAATTCTATAGGTGTACGAAATTGATAAGGCGTAATGCGATCATCAAATAAAATTGTACTTACAAGTTCATTTCTTTTTGTTAGTTTTTGTTTTTCAATAAAATCATTATAACCTTTAATTGTAGTTGAAACATATCTAGCACAACTACCTGATCTATCCAATAAGAATGCTAATTCAAAGTTTGTGTTTTTACGTGTCTCTATTATATTAGTAGCTATAGATTTTCTTAAGCTATCATAATCAACACTAGTAGTTTGCATTTTACTTTTTATACTATCTAAATTCTCACTTTTATTAATTAGATTAGTACTTACCTTAAATGAAGAAGCATTTGATACTTGTAAATTAGTAATACCCCCCTTCCCAGAATTTAATTGTTTTTTTAAATCATCTAAATTTGACATATATATACCTCCTAACTATACATATCATTTTAAAAAAAGAAGATACTAAATAATATCCTCTTTTTTAAACAAATATAAATTCACATCTATTGCAAAAAACTGCCCCTAAAGCAGATACAATAAAATCTTTAAGTAACATTATTAATGGTCTAATTAAATACATATTATCACCTACAATTTCACTTAAATTGTATTCTATTCTAACACATTTTAAAAAAAAGTCAAATAAAAAGGTAGATAACTCTACCTTATACCATTTCGTATGTTGTTCCTTCCCTAGAATCTATTAGTTTAATACCTTTAGAAAGTAATTCATCACGAATACTATCAGCAAGTGCAAAATCTTTATTTTGTTTTGCTTGTTTTCTTTCTTCAATTTTATCTAAAATATATTTTTCTAAATCTTCATCAACTAATGTTTCAGTAACAATCTCTTCTTTAAATAAATCAAGAGATAATACTTTATCGAAGTCTTCTATTAAATATAATTTAGTAAAATCAGTTAGTTCTTCATCTTTTAATACATCATATACTAAAGTTAACATACTAGCTGTATTTAAATCATTTTCTATACATTCTTTGAATTTATCTTTATAAAAATCAATCTTATCTTCATGAAGATCTGGAGTTCTATCAAGTTTGGCAATTTGTTTTTTTAATTTTTGATATGAATTTGTTGCTTGATCTAAAGCTTCATATGAAAAAACTAATTGCTTATGATAGTATGAATTTAAACACATATATCTATAAGCAAGTGGATTATATCCTTTTTCCTCTAATAATGAAAGTGTTAAGAATTCTCCACTTGATTTACTCATTTTACCACTTTGATCATTTAAAAATCCTAAATGTACCCAGTGATTGCACCATTTATGTCCTAAATAAGCTTCAGATTGAGCTATTTCATTTGTATGATGTGGAAATACTGCATCTTCTGCACCACAATGGATATCTAAATATTCACCCAAGTATTTAATTGATATACCACTACATTCAATATGCCATCCAGGATATCCGACACCCCAAGGTGAATCCCATTGTAATTCTTGATTATTAAACTTAGAATTAGTAAACCACAATCCAAAATCAAATGGATTACGTTTAGATTTATCAACATCTACATCCTCTCTAACAGCAAGCATTAATTCTTCGCTGTTTCTCCCTGACAATTCATAATAATTAGGGAATTTAGTAGTATCAAAATATACATTGCCATCTGATATATAAGCATAACCATCATCTAATAACTTAGTAATCATTTTTATATACATATCGATATTATCAGTAGCATTACTAACAGTGTCTGGCCATCTAACATTTAACTTAGCACAATCATTCTTAAAACATTCAGTATAATATTTAGCAATCTCAAGTGCTGATTTATGTTCTCTTTGACTAGCAACCAACATTTTATCCTCACCAGAATCACCATCACCAACTAAATGACCAACATCAGTTATATTCATGCATCTTTTAACATCATATCCAAGATATCTTAAACCCTTTTCCAATACATCTTCTGATATATATGTTCTTAAGTTTCCAATATGAGCATAATGATAAACAGTAGGTCCACATGTATACATACGAACAATACCATCATCATGTGTTTTTAATTCTTCTACCTGTTTAGTTAATGTATTATATAACTTCATAAAAATCACCTACACCCATTATAACACATTTAATTATTAATATATATTTCTTTTTTACCTAAAAGAATATTATCAATAATATATTTATCAACAATATCCTCTAATATATAATTTACTTTCCTAGCTCCATATTCTTTATATTTACTTTTATCCACAATACTGTTGATAATATTTTTATTAATATGTATTTTAATATTTTTACTATTAAAATTCTTTTTTATATCGCTTAACTTCGATTTTATGATTGAATAAATGTTATCATAAGACAATTTATTAAAATAAATAGTCTTTTTTATTCTATTTAGTAATTCTATAGATAAGAAATCATTTAGTTTACTATTTACTTTACTATTACCTTCTGTAAACCCAATTTCTTCTTTACTATAACCTATATTACTAGTCATAATAATAATACAGTTATTAAAATAAATAATATTTCCTTTATTATCAGTAATCTTACCTTCATCTAATATCTGTAAGAAAAGATTTAATACATTAGGGCACGCTTTATCTATCTCATCAAACAGTATTAATGAAAATGGATCATTCTTAACTTCTTCTAACTTATTCTTATTATCATCATATCCAACATAACCAGGAGATGAACCTAGTATTTTATTAATAGATGATTCTTCCTTATATTCACTTCCATCAAATCTAATAACTTTATTATTAAAAACATTTTTTGCATATTCAAGTGCTAGTTTAGTTTTACCTACACCAGTAGGTCCAACAAATAAGAAAGATATTGGTTTACTTTTGTCTTTATATTCAAGTTTCATTCTTTTAGTAGCATTAACTAATTCAATTATTGCTTCATCTTGACCAATAACAGATTTATGTAAGTTTTTAGATAATATATCTATATATTTATTATTAATTTCTTCTATTTCATAGATAGGAATGCCACTTTTTTCACTAATAATACTAGTTATATCTGATAACTTTATCTCTTTTATCTTACTTTTATTGGTGTTTTTTGATTCTAAACTATTTATTTTAGTGGTTAATTCTTTTTCTCTATCTTTAACCTTACTAGCATTAGAAAAATCTTGTTTAATTAAATAATTATTCTTTTCTTCTTTTATTTTCATTAATTCATTACGATATAAATTAATCTTAGTAGATGATTTACTATTATTTAAAGATACCTTAGAGCATACTTCATCTAATATATCTATACTTCTATCAGGTTCTTTGCGATTAGTTATATAAGTACCAGATAATTCTATTAGTTTTTCAAGTAAAGAATCATGTATCTTAACATGATGATACTCCTCATAAATACCTTTAATTTCCTTTAGTATTTTATATGTATCTAAAAAACTAGTCTCTTTTATAAGGATAGTTTGAAATCTCCTTTCCATAGCTCTATCCTTTTCAATGGTCTTTTTATATTCACCTAGCGTAGTAGCTCCAATTAATTTTATTTTTCCACGAGATAATGCTGGTTTAAAAATATTAGCTGCATCTATTGCTCCTTCTGCTCCACCTGCACCCATTATAGTATGTATCTCATCTATAAATAGATATATATTAGGATTATCTTCTAATTCTTTGATCATTTTAGTTATTCTTTCTTCAAATTCACCTCTATATTTTGTACCTGATACTAAAGAAGCAACAGATACTGATATTATCCTTTTATTCTTTAACTTATTAGGGACTCTATCCTCTACTATTAATCTAGCTAGTTCTTCTATAATAGCAGTTTTTCCAACACCAGCATCACCTAATAATAATGGATTATTCTTAGTTCTTCTACAAAGTATTTCCATAAGTCTTTTTACTTCTATATCTCTTCCTATTACTGGATCAAGTTCTCCTAGTTTAGCTTTCTTAGTTAAATCTATACCAAATGATTCTACAAGTAATTTCTTCTTTGTATTCTTTTTAGTAACTAGAATATTAGAATATCTCTCTTCTATTTCATCTATATCAAGATCAAACGTGTCTAATATTCTAAGAGCTATACCTTCTTTTTCTTCAAATAATGCATATATCATATGATTAGTAGTTACTTCATTACCAGATGATTCACGACATAATATCATAGATGATTCTATTATTCTTTTTAATAATGGTGTATATAAAAACCAATTATTATCATCAGTACCTTTTCCTACAACACTAATAAGTTTATTTTTAAACTTAGAATATGTAATACCAAGTGAATTCATATAATCTTTAAATTCATTATCTAGTTTTAAAAATGAAAGAAATAAATGTTCACTACCAACATAAGAATGTTTTAACTCCTTCATTTCTTTCTTAGCATTTATTAATACTTTCTGTGCATCTTCACTAAATCTAGTAAACATAATATCCTCCTTATATACTTTATGTATATTAAGAGATTTTTATCTTATTTTTAAACAAAAAATAAAGACTATTTCTAGTCTTTATTTAACTATTCCATAAGTAATATTAGTTGCTTTAGTTATATCTTTATCAACAGATGCTGTTATTATCTTTGTTTCCTCTTTCTTTATACTTTCTCCTATATATCCGATTAGTCTTGTGTTTATGTTTTCTTCTTCTACTATTATATCAATATATTTTAGGTTTAAGTCTTCCCCTTTGTTTTCTACTTCTACTTCTAACTTACTTATTCCATTTTCATAGTCTAGTTTTGCATTCTTAAATACTAAACTTCCTACTTCTTGTTCTCTTAAGATACTTGATTCTTCTGTTGCCATACTCTTTCCTATTACTACTAATAAGAATCCTGTTATTACTATTAGTAATACTAATATCCATATATTCTTATTCTTCATTAGTATCACCTTCTTCTATTGGTGTTTCTTCTTCAGGTTTTATTTCTTCTTCTTTTTCCTCTTCTTCTATTATTGGTTCATCTGGAAGAGGAATTACTTCCTCTTCTTGATTTTCCTTTTTCTTTATACTTGTTACTGTCATTGTACTTGTTGATATTATATTTCCTAAAGAATCTTTTGTTCTTGCTAGGATTATTGTATTTTCACTTAGTTCTAATTCATCTGTATATTCTTTCCATGTTGTTCCTAAGTCTATACTATATTCTCCTTTATATCCTGTGTAATAGTCTATTCTTACTACTTTTGTTTCTGTTTCTTC
>Ga0247608_10007317_pt1 | contig 11346 bp, 7 predicted proteins | sample 176DNAGHGlowgp2_FD_193490 | JGI IMG/M metagenome (GOLD analysis project Ga0247608, IMG submission 193490) | Sheep rumen microbial communities from Palmerston North, Manawatu-Wanganui, New Zealand - 1766 DNA GHGlow gp2 | ecosystem: Host-associated > Mammals > Digestive system > Stomach > Rumen ... | reverse complement strand
CTACCGCCGGCGTGGACATCAAGAGTTCGCAGGGTGCCTTCCTCGGGGCAATCTTCAGGTCCGTGGCCGATACCGGGGGGTTCCTGGACCTGACATCGTCGCAGACCCTGAACGAACTTCGGAAACAGGCCGCGATACGTGACATGGGGGAGTACCTGGCCGAGTGCGACAGGTATGACGCGCTCCTGCATGACGGGAGACTGTACGAGTTCTTCGCCGAGGAGATGTCGATGGATTTCGACCTCGACCGGGAAGTGGGCCGCGACGAGGCGAAACATGCCTTCTTCGTCATGCTTTTCGGGCCGGTATTCGTCGACGAGAACGGGGACGAGGAGAAGGCCGCCGTGAGGCGCGTATGGGCCGAGCATTTCCCGGCCCTACTGCTTGCCATCGAGAAGATGAAGTCCGGCAACTATGCGGCGCTTGCCAGGGAGATGCAGAGGATAGAGAGCGACTTCGTGTTCGACAGGGCCATACCGAGGATTGTCCGGGAGGTTGGCTGTCCATACTGCACTGTGCATGATTCGATTATCGTCGCGGCGGAATATGCCGACCGTGTTCAGGCAATCGTCGAGGACGAGCTGAAGCATGTCGGTGTCCCGACGATGACGTCGGAAGAATTCGGGATGGCCTGGAAATCCGATGACGAGATGGAGTTCGACCGTGAAGTCGAACTCGAGATGCTCGGATTTGCCGAATCTGCTACTGCCTAGAGGGCCGTTCACTAGAACCCTGAGTAAAAAGAGTATGAGAAACGTTTAACATGACGTTTTATTGCCCCGAGCCGTTACATTATCCTAGTGAATACGGCATTGGTAGCGTCATCTAATATGAATACTGCGGTGCATCCTTTTTCTACGGTACCTGTTGTTGTTCCGAGTCCCTGCGTATGACGATAAGTCCAGGTTAACGTCTTTGATGCCGCTGTAACATTTTGATACATATATAACGAGCCCTCAGCATTGTTAGAAAAATCCGATAGGCTAAGCGTATGGTTGCTATTAATCGTCGTGCATCGCGACGAGTATAGTTGGCCAAATATGTACATCAGCATTTTTGCATGCGGGACGTCGCATATTGTTGACGAACTAGAGCCGTCGGGCGTATAAAATCCAGCTAGATACTGTACGGCATTTGAGCCAGATATCGCCCCGCTACCGTAATATGATACCTTAGCCGTTCTAGATGTATTGGTGGCATCCTTTAGATAGGACGCACTGGTAGCCGAGTCTGCCGATGCGGCGTGCTTGGCATTAACAATAGTTACTGTACCTGCTGTACCGGAACCTGCCCGGAACTGGATTGTATCGCCATTTGATGTACTGGTCGTTTTTACGGACCCGGTCAAGGCGACGTTAGTTGCCGAACCAGCCGAACCAGCTGAAACTGCCGTTCCAGCCGTGATTGCATAGTCTGATGAACCATAGAAATGGAACTTTTTGCCACCGGTTATGGCTCCGTTTGCATATGCTAGAATGTATGATGTACTCTTCGTACCGTTGACCGTCTCGGTAAATGTTAGCCCTCCGGTCATCGTGCCATTAACGTTTAATGCGATACCAAAACCATCTCTATTGTTGCTTGCAGTTTTTGAACAGTTGAATCCAAGAATTTCCCCATTCGGCTCAGGTGCAGCCTCGTCCCAACCCCCTGTACTTCCGGTCTTTATCACCTTTCTACCGACGGTAAGCAGTGGTTCTACGTTTGATGAGAGTGCGACATCAGTTTCGAGTATGCTGCTGACTATGAGCTGCCCATCCATACCAACTGTAATCAGCTTACCGTCAGCAGTTTCTGGTGGGACACCATTGAATCTTCCGATTTGGTTTCCGGCCATAAAGCCTTGCATGCCCTTAATCGGGTCATCTACAAATCTAAGAAGAGGGGTTCTGGTTTCCATTTCTCCGGTAAGCTCGGTGTATGATTGTGCATTTGACGCGGCTGATTGCGTTGATGTTGTGAATGGCACATAGTAATTGTGGTCATATGCATGTGATGCTGCCCCTACTCCGACAGTATTTTTTGTGTCGGTTCCTGCAATGGTCAGCGAGCCGGCCGCCGCAGTAAGCGTGATGTTGGAACCCTGCTTGATGTCAAGTGTCTTGGCGGCACTGCCGTCGTAGGTGTAAAGGTTGGTTCCTTCGGTGGAACCGGTCTTTATCTTCAGCGTCAGCTTGTTTGCAACCTTGGACGCCGAGTCTGCACTGGCGGCATGCTTCGCATTCGTAATATTTACCGCAGTGCCGGTACCAATCTGCAACTTGTCGCCATTGGTCGTGTCCGCGGTACGGGTAATATTTGCATTTGTTGCCGAGGATGCTGATGTGGCGCTATATGCGTATTGGGCAATACCCTCGAATAGGTGCATATAACCTGATGCATCCCCTGTTACGGTGTGTATGATATACGAGTTGTTGTATGTCAGTCCGCCACCGGAACCGAAGCGTATACCGTATTTATCGCTTCCACCTGAACCGGAATCACAGTAGAATCCGGTTATTGCTCCATTTGCGGAATCTTGGAGCTTTGCAACGCCGCGCGATTGCGTTAGCAATGGCTCTACGTTTGATGTGAGTGCGACATCAGCTTCGAGTATGCTGCTGACTACGAGCTGCCCATCCATACCAACTGTAACCAGCTTACCGTCAGCAGTTTGTGGTGGGACGCCATTGAATCTTCCGATTAGGTTTCCAGTTATAAAGCCTTGCATGCCTTTTACCGGGTCATCTACAAAGCTAAGTAACGCGGTGTTGGAGTATCCTTCGCCGGACATGCTTGTGTATGATTGTGCATTGGATGCTGATGTTGGCGATGACGAGGTAAACGGTACGTAATATGATGTATCGTATGTATGTGTTACTGGGCCAACACCTACCGTATTTTTTGTGTCGGTTCCTGCAATGGTCAGCGACCCGGCTGCCGCAGTAAGCGTGATGTTGGAACCCTGCTTGATGTCAAGTGCCTTGGCGGCACTGCCGTCGTAGGTGTAAAGGTTGGTTCCTTCGGTGGAACCGGTCTTTATCTTCAGCGTCAGCTTGTTTGTAACCTTGGACGCCGAGTCCGCACTGGCGGCATGCTTTGCATTCGTAATATTTACAGCGGTGCCGGTACCAATCTGCAACTTGTCGCCATTGGTCGTGTCAGCGGTACGGGTAATATTTGCATTTGTTGCCGTAGTTGCGGTAGCCGCGTTGCCAGTACAGGACCCCGAAGAGCCCGAACAGTTACCGGTGACATTACCGGTAAGAGGACCGCTGAACTTGGTGGCGGTAAGAGTACCAGTGCTTGGCTGGAAGGTGAGCCTGCTAGACTTACGGGCAGCTTCGGTTCTCGTAGTATTGTCGGCAGTTGCACTGAACAGCAACTCGAATCCGGTACCAGTGCTGCTGTTGTCGGCGGTCTGTGTAACCTTGGTATCAGTATTTGTGTTCAAGTCTTGCCACGATATCGAAGTATCTCCGTTTTTTATCCAGGCAATCTTGGGCCTATTGGCTTGTACATAACACAACACCACATATCGCCAATCTGATGATGAAACATACCTATTGCAGTATGCCTCGAACATAAATCCAGCATTGGTAGTACCGGTAGGCTTATCGGAAATATTTGCAGAACCGCCGTCAGATGACGTATAGAATCTCTTGTAATGTATTTGGCTAGTCGCCATCGTCTGTACTAGCGCAAGTATAGTCGTAGACTGGCCACTTATATCAACATTTGCGATATTGACTTTCTTATCGAGCGCATTATTTACTCCGCCGCTAGTCACCGCCTTTGTCGAGCTTGCCGTCGGGGTAGTGTCCATCGTTGTCGCGGTAGCAGAAATCTTGCCGTCCGTCTCCGAAATCGCAGATATGTACTTGCCGTCACCGCCAACGGACGACACATCAAGTGCTTGAATTGCTGTCGTGATGTCACCCGGCTTGGCGAAAGTAGACTTAATCTTCGTCCATAGTCCGTCAATTACGGAACTTAGCTTACGCGCGGTAACGTCATTTGTCGATGTAGGAAGCGACATTTAATTCTCTCCTTAGGTCAATGCGGCGAGCAAGTCAGTAACTTCGGTATCAGTCATCTCGCCAACGCTACGGTCTGTACCGAGCAGTGTATAATTCGTCCCGTCATACATAAAGTAGGCTGTATCACCCTTCTGTATGATACCAGCGGTAATATTGCTACCACGGTACTTGATGCTTTTTGCACCCTTTGACGATATATTGAGCGTGGCGTTTGCCGGAACATCCGCAGCGAACTTGATTGCCACTATACCGCCGTTACCATTCAATGCATAATCGGTGATGGTAGCGGTAAATGCCCCAGAACTACCCGTTGCAGCGGCATAGCCAAAGCCAAGCTTGGGTGCCGTATATGTGGTATTTCCCCACGGTACATTGACTGACAGGTAGCCGCTGGCATCCACGCCAATAGCATACTGCCTATTGGCGGCTGTTCCACTTGTTGCCGTGCTCTCTACGGAAGCCGCAGTTTCACTCTTCAGTTTCGCCTTTACAGTTCCGGTACTTGTAATTGCACTGCCGCTTGCCGTAGTAAGACCCACGCCAGCGGCAACGGAGGTAACGGTACCTGTCTTGGCTTCTGTACTAGTGATGGTGATATTACCGGAAGCATCCGTCGTCACCTTCGTGATACCGCCACCGGTAATCTTATGGGTAGACGTGACTGCGCCGTTCTCTATATGGTTCAGGTACGCACCATTTCCGGTAACCTGCCCGTTTGTAGTCGCAGTCGCGGATGTACCGACGATATTCTTGGAGACGTAGTTGATATCGGCCGCAGTCACCACATCCGACGGCGTACCGTTAATCGTCTTGGTAATCTTCTTGTTGGTAGAGTCCCATGCGACATCGGAAACAGTGGCCGACTTGTCCGCCTTGTTGTCCAGTGACGACTTTACTAGCTTTTCACTAGGATAGTGCGCATCGGTTGTCGTAGCCGACCATGCGGTAACCTTGTTATTCTTGTTCTCGGTATTATCCGTAGTGATATTGACAGCCGAAATCAAGCCATTCGCTTCGGTAACCTTTACTTGTATATTGGTTCCGTCCGTGCTAGTCTTCGCCGAATCAAGATTATTTATAGCAGTTGTTATTTCACTCGACTTGGCAAACGCCTCAAACGTTCCCTTTGGTGTAAGAGCGGTTGTCGTCGTAGAACCGTCAAACTCGGTAGACGAACGTGCTATCTTATCGGAGTTTGTAGCGTCGGTAATTACAAGCTTGTCACCGGATGCAATGGTCACGTCATCTGTCTGCAACGTACCATCGTTGTTAATGTTGCCATGTTTATGGCTAGCCGGTTGAACACCCGTAATCGTCACTTCGGTAATGCCGGTCACTTGACCGAGGCTGTTCGTGGTAATCTGTGGTACCTTGGTCGCAGAACCCTTCGACGTATATGCAGTCTGGTTCTGAATGTCGGTAGCGATAGTAATCTTGTCGTTCGTCGCATCCGTAGTAATCGTCACATGTTGTGAGCCGACCAGTTCAACTGTATCCGTCTTGGTGTCAGCAGCAACCGTAGTGCTACCAACCTTGATATTGCTGAAGGCATTCTGGTTGACCTCTGCGCCGGCGGCTATGCCAGCGAGCTTATTCTTCTCGGCAGTAGTATAGTCGTTAGTAGAAAGACCTTTACCGTCCACCTTGTCAACCTTGCCGGCCAAAGCAGTAAAAGCACCACCAGTAGTAAACTTGTCTGTACCGTTTTCAACCGGTGTATCACTATCGCCGGTATTTGCAACGTTACCTAATCCAACATCGCCCTTCTGTAAGGCGGCGCCAATAACTACATGGCCAGTAGCGTCACGGCCAACCTTCACAGCAGCGGCAGGCGCCGTATCGTATGGTGGGTGAGTATACTTATTGAACGTATTCGTTCCATCAGACACGCTTGTAGACGTAACAGTAATCGCCTGGTTTTTAACTTTCTCAAGGCCGGCGGCAGTCTTGATTTCGGTTGAGGTAAGTTGCTTAATCTTGCGACCTGTAGTTCCATCAAAGCCGGCAACAGATGCAGTCGTCACAGATGAACTAGGGCCGATAACAACGCCATCAAGATTTGTCTGAATGTAGTCCCAGTTCTTAACAATGGTTGAATAATTGTCAGACTCAGCCGCTGCCGTGTTATCCGTGTTACAGATAAGCATGTCACCGACTTCCACAGGAACGCCGTCAATTTTTCCTGCGGTAGTGACCTTATATGTCCATCCCTTGTTTGCCTCTGGCGTGAGTGCGCCATAGGAACCCGTGGTTCCGCCAGCCAGGGTGCCTTGGTATACCATGGCATCACCAAGTTCTTCAATCTTTGCATCAATCTCGGTGACGACAAACTCAGTCGTGGCAATCTGTGTCGTATTAGTCCCTTGTGCAGCAGTAGGTGCAGTAGGTGTACCGGTAAGCGCGGGACTATTAATAGGCGCCTTGGAAGCGAGGTCGGTCGTCAAGTTGGTAACTTGGGACTCGGTAATCTGGATATTAGATGCAGTAGCAGCAATCTTACCGTCAGTCTCAGACAATGCCGTGATTGTCTTACCGACCCCAAGATTGGCCGTAATATTCGATACGTCTAGCGCATTAATCTTGTTCGTAATAGAACTTACAGTAGCTGCCTTGTTTGACGTTGCATTGTACGTCCCGTCAAATGCCAACTGGTCTTGCTTGGCTCCCCACGTGTATTTTTCACCGGTCGTCACCAGGGACACCGTTGTTCCGGACTGTGTTGCGGCCTCGCTCTTCAGCGTACTGTTGATTGTGACACTCTTGTCGGCGGAATTACCAACGACAGACGTATGCGTACCGCCTACAATATTCAATGTATCTGTCTTGCTAGACGCGGCGACAGTGGTGCTGCCCACCTTCACGTTGCTGAAAGCGTTCTGGTTGACCTCGGCACCAGTCGCAATGTCATTGAGCTTCTTCTTGTCATCTGAACTCATGGCACCAGCAGTAGCACCAGACGTACCAGTAGCAACGGCCAGAGGAATATCGACTGCCGTACCGGACTTTAGGTTAGTACCTCCGTTAATGCTGACGCTCTGTACGGCGGTATCGGCCTTAGCGCCTTGGGCAGCCGTGGCGAATGACGCCGTAGTAGCACCACTATCCTGTAGGTTACCATTGCCATCCAAACTAGCAAGGTGGCCGCTAGTCGCCTGGGAGACCTTGTCGGCCTTTCCGTCAAGCTTGGTATTCACCTTGGTATTGTACGAGCTGAGCGTATTTGCAAGCTTTCGTACGGTTACGGTATTTAGTGAGTCGGGTAAAGCCATTGTTCTGCTCCTATGCCAACGCATCGATAAGGTCGTCGATTTGCTGATTTGTCATTTCTTCTATGTAAACCTGTGTGGAATCGTTCGGATTGACCAAGTCCTTTGTTCCAGGTACACCGCTGCTGTCGTTGAGTACCATGATGGCGCTCTGCAATACATTGTCACCGGCAATTCCGGAGTCAACCAGGTCGCCGTTCGCGTCGAACCCGGCGAGGTTACCTTCGGTACCTTGCGGAAGGTCAGCCTTGCTGTCCAGCTCCGTACGGAGCGCACTTCCGGGAACGGCCGCCGAGGCCGCTACCGGAAGCCCGTTAATCTCGTGAACGTATGTCTGCGGATTGCCAGCCATCTGTTATTCCTTACAGTTCTATTGTCGAAACCTGTACCACGCCCCACGAACTCGGTGTCCCGGGCTGTTCCGGGGTATCGCCCTGCGCCGGAATTGTCGCACTATAGTCATCCGCCTTCGGAATGGTAGCAACATGGTCGACAACGAGGCTAGATTCCCCGGAGATAAGCACGTTGGTAACCACGTCTGCGGCCGCTACACCGGAATCATCAAGGTTTCCATTCTCATCAAGTTCCGGGATATTGCCATCCGGATTATGACCCGGCTCGAAGGTTACCTTGTCCGCCTTGCCGGCTACGCCTGCCTCCACCGCGGACTTCACACCGAGCGCGGTGACCGCCATAGTCTCGTCCGTCGACAGGGTCCCGGTCTGTGCATCGACCGTACTACTGTTCAGTATGGTGATACCTTCGTCTGTCGTCGTGGCGCGCTGGAACTTTATTGCGGTAGTGCCAATAATTTCCCATTTATAGTGGGTTGGCGGAACTTCCGATGGGTCAACGAGAGTCCAAATCCATTCAGTGTAAGGGTCATCTATCGATAATAGGGTCGGGTCCTTTGTTAAATAAATGACTTTGGTACTCGGTTCAAGCACATCGGGCACCGGATTTTCACCTGTTGTCAACTCAACAATCTCGAATGCGCCGAGATTAGTGAACTCCTCGATGTTTGTTATACGCTGGTCAAGCGCCGAGTTAGGAACAACCGCAGAAGCCGCTATCTGCTTGCCGTTAATCTTGTGTACGTATTCGGCCATATGCCTATATCTCCATCGTCTCCAGCGTTACCGACTGGGCTGGTATGTCTTTTGTAGTCTCGGAGAATCCCCCGGGAGCGTATGTGAATTCCCTGGCGACAATCCGGTTCAGCTGGCCGAATTCCTCGTCCGTGCCGAACTTCGGCGTCCCCCTGAAAGTGAACACCCCACCGACGAAACTGTCTAGCGGGTACTGCTCGATTGACGTCCCGTCGACCACCCTGAGCAGGGGGTACACCGGGGCATCCTTCTCTATGAACTTTACGAGCTCCTGGTACGACCTGTCGGGGACGTACGTCCCGTTGTGCTTCCTGGCGGTCACCTGTGTATGCAGGTAGCCCTTGGCCTTGTCCCAGAAGTGGCTAAGGCCGTGGAAGTCTACAAACTCTCTATAGTCCGTGGTAGGTTCGCTCATACCACGGAGTTTATCTGTTTATGCTTGAAAAATGGACCGATTACCAATCGAACAGCGTATCTATGGTCTCGTCCGGCATCGGACGGATTTTTTCCAGTTCCTGCACGACCGCCCCGGCGGAAACCAGGCGATTATCTGTGGTCGACGACTGGCTGATGTTATTGGCGATGGACGTGCTGCTGATGTTGCTTACCTGGATGACGCCGTCAGCCAGTTTCGTGTTCAGCTGGACATTCCCGGTACCGTCGAACCGGACTGCGGAAGCCAGTACGTCCCCTTTGGCGGAAAATGCCCGCCCGTCCCTGAGATAGTGGTCCCTGACGGGGACCTTTCCCTTGTTGGGCAGTGATATTACGTGGTACTCGGTTGCCATGGCAATACTCCTGTAATTCATAGTTTATGCATATGGAGACACGGTGGTTCCTCGGCGAGTAAAAAATAGGGCCGTATATAAACTTGGGATAAAACGTACCATGAGAGGTATAAGGATATGTCAATGAAACCAAAGCGTACTCTCGGCCCGGCGGCCTTCGAGGCATACATGAATTTCGCCGATTCCCTGAAGAACGGCAGCAACAACGATTCTATAGACCGCTTCAAGTACCGCTTTGCGGTGAAAGAAGGGTACATCCGTCCCAAGAAGGCCATCACCGAATCTGCCGGGGGTCTTTCGCTCGGAGACTTCGAGACCGCGTTCAAGGGTCTCATGAGCGCTTTCCTTCCCCACATGGACCAGGAAGAGCAGGAAATCCTCAGCACTGTCTGCGCCAACCTTGATGAGAAAATCAACGGTGGCGATATGGCAGGTGCGCAGGATGTCATCAAGGGTGCCATGCGTGACGCCGGAGGCGACCCCGATGAATACGAGGATGATGACGAAGACGCGTATGCCGATGATGGTGATGCGCCTTGCGACGACGATGATACTTGCCCTCCGGGCGAGAAGTGCGTCGACGGCGAGTGCGTCCCAGAGGATGACGAGGACGCTGAAGGCGAAACGGACGGGGAAAACCTTACCGAAGCCGCCAAGAGTCTGAACGACTATGGCAAGAACAAGTTCCACCCGGAAGACCAGTGCCCGAATATCAACATGAAGGTCTCGGCTGACCCGTCGAAGACCCTGGCCGAGGATTACGATGACACCGAAGACGACATGTATCTTCCTCCGATGTTGAGCGACAAGAGCGTCATGTTCAACGATGACGAGGGTGACCCGGCTGAGCTGGATTTTGAACACAGGGGATTCTTCGGGCATTCCGCTGACCCGTATCGCGATGATGAGCTGCCCCCGTTCGAGTGCCAGCAGAAACCCGGAAAGAAGGCCAATTCCGGCAAGGCCAACGTTGAAGTCATCAATTCGATGACTCCGGGCTTCAATAACGACGATTCCGACGTGGCCCTGGAACGGGACAACTACGACGACATCGATTCCGTAATCAACCGGAACCACGACTTGGAAGTCTACAACAATCGCATGACTCCTTCCAGGCAGGCGATGTTCAGCGATGACACCGAAGACTTCGGGCCGGCAGAGGATGTCGACTATGATGCCCTGGCCGACATGATTCTCAGCGACAACGGCTACAACAACATGACCGTGGCTAACGGGGGCGTCGGTTCCAGGAACCGTAAGTTCATGAACCGCGGCTAAAATCTAGCCGATGGTACTTTTTTGGGTTCCCGGGGTTTCCCGGGAACTTTTTGTTTTAGTTTCTGTACCGGACAATACGGAGATACCAGTCATGGCGGATTTGGACAAGGAGACAGCCGAGGAGGCATACAAGGCATTTGAGGAACAGGCAGGAGATATCGATGCCTGGGAAGCGGCGGTTGACGATAATGCCGAAGAGGACAAGGAAGAAACCAAGGAAGAACCCAAGGAAGAAACCAAGGAAGAACCGGGAGCTTCCGCTGAACCCGAGCCCGAACCGGAACGCAAGGTCGAACCGGACGTACCCGGGGATACTTCCAAGGTTGGCTTAATCAACAGCAGGCTAACCAGGGAGCAGGCCAAGCGTCTTGCCGTTCCGGACTACGACGAATTCGACGACGTGGTCGACGACAAGGGAGTCCGCCCGGAGAGACTGGCCGAATATACGTCGGTAATCCCTTTCTGGTACAAGTCATTCAAGGACGGTACCGAGAAGATGGGAATGCTTCCGAAGTACCCGAGGTTCCTTGACAGGTTCGGTGTCAGCGAGGCTAGCGGCATCAGCATGGGGGACGTGCTCAAGGAGTTCGCCCCGAAACTGCACGAACGGCTGATGGATGCCGACATGGACGCGGACCGCCTGGCCAGGTCGGGCGGCGAGATTATCGCAAGGAGGGGGCTGGATTTTTCGAGGAAACTTGACGAGGAAGACTATAAAATCCTTGAACGCAACGGGGTGAAGGACTTCAGGAAGTACACGACCGTCGCCGAAGTTACCGGATTGAGCGAAGGCATCATGGACGTTGACCCGGGCGAGGGGTGCGTGTACAATGCCGACTACGCGGAGGCCATGGCCGGGCTGACCGGTCATGACGAGGATGCGGAT
>Ga0247608_10007316_pt1 | contig 11348 bp, 8 predicted proteins | sample 176DNAGHGlowgp2_FD_193490 | JGI IMG/M metagenome (GOLD analysis project Ga0247608, IMG submission 193490) | Sheep rumen microbial communities from Palmerston North, Manawatu-Wanganui, New Zealand - 1766 DNA GHGlow gp2 | ecosystem: Host-associated > Mammals > Digestive system > Stomach > Rumen ... | reverse complement strand
TGTATCAAATCTATCTGCTTCATTTATATCATATGTCATATTAAATTTTTTTACATATCTTGTATTTCCTCCAAAATCAGCTCTTGCTATAACATACTTACTCATAATAATGCCTCCTAATATTATTTTACACATCTACAATAAAATCTTTATCACTCCATATTAAATATGACTTATCTCCATAAGCATCACCATTACGATACGTTGAATGTGTATCTATATAAATTATATTATTGACCAATGATATATTCTCTACAGGAGTATGCCCTACAATTTGATGTTTTATTATAGGTTCTTCAAAAGATGCATAGTATAAATGCTCTCTTTTATCTGCCCATAAAAAAGAACTACACTCATCATTACCGCCTCTAATGTAATTACATAGAGCTGTCATATCTAAATTACTAAGCTTATCCTTATTAAATATATCTAATGTCTCACGCCAATGGTCTGCACCATTTAAAACTTTATTCACATAATCATTTGTAATCCCTGCGTGAGTGCATACATATTCAATTTCACCACATTTTACTATTGTATAAAAATCAAATAAATCTATATTTTCTTTTAATTTTAATTCCATAATATCATCAAGTTCAAATTGATGCCCACTACATTTATAACCAACATAACTATTTTCGTGGTTACCCCAAAGTAGCGTATACTTTTCAGGGTTAGTATTTTTAAGATTTATGACTTTTTCTAAAGTCTCTAATGATTGATGATTAGTTGTATTCCAGTCATCTACATAATCACCTATAAATATAATTCTATCAAAATTATATTTATTATCTAATCTTTCTATATCATCAAACATATAACTGTGATTATGTATATCCCCCACAAATAAATATACCATATTATTACACTTCCCCTTATTCATATGTCTTTAAATTAAATATCCTCTAGTATTATTTTACTACTATAAAAGCATAGACAAGTCTAATACAAGCCTATGCTCCTATATTTATTTACAATTATCTAGTGAACTTATTGCTCCTGATAAAGACCAAGTATTTAAATCGTGCATTGTATATATTAGATTTGTCCCATTTCTTTCAATATCTATAAAATCATCTTCATCTTTAAACTCGGTATTATCTAATTTATTTAAAGTATTTAGTTTTTGTAATAATCTATGATTGATAAAGTCTTTAACAGTACTTACATAATTTCCGCTGTACAATACTCTTCCTCTATATTTATTGTAATTTCTTAAAACAACTTTTATCATTTTAATTACCCCCTACTATTATTATAGCATACTTCTAAATATATTGCAACTATTTTTAATATATGTAAATATTAATGACATAAAATAAAAGAAGTACCTTAATGAGGTACTTCTTATTATATTTATCAGTTTCAAAATTAAACTGTAACTCTTCCTCTGATGTAAAGTTGTGGGTTAACCATTTTCTTACCATAGATTGATACCCATCCAGATTGTGTAGTGAAATCTGCTAATGTTACTGGTTGTGTAAATGTGATTGGCATATAATCACCAACAACATATCCAGCTTGCCAGAAGTCATTTCCAATTCCACCTAGGAAGAAATCGTTTGTTCCGATTGCTGGTGTTTGGTAAACTGTTAAGTTTCCTAATTTACCAGCTAAGAAAGAACCACCGTTCTTTGGAGCTTCATTAGCTTCAAATACTTTAGATTTAGCTAAGTAAGCGATTACGTTTGCACCAGCTACCATAAAGTTAGGTGTTAAGTTTCCACCTGTTCTGTTGTAGATTTCAGCACTTGCTAAGTTAATAGCAATTGGTAAACTTTCTACGTGTTCAGCATCTGATACTCCGTGGTCTTGGTGTGCTTGACCAAACAACTGCGTTTCCACCAGCTGCTTGAGCAAAGATGTCGTTCATTACGATTCTTTCTCTCTCTTTGTTCATTTCATTAGCAACTTGTTGTTCAAATACTAATGGCATATTTACACCATATTCTTTATTGATTTTGTAAGCTGCTGTTAAAGCATATACTGCTCTTAATTTATGTTCTTCAGCTTCGATTAAAACTGGATTAATTCCAATTGTAACGTCACCTACTTGATGTTGTCCGTGTCCATCTAATTCTGGATATAGATAGTTAGGAACGATTGAATTATCATATGTATAAGAAATTTTATCTCCTGCTACTGCTGCAGCATTTAATGTAATAGTACCATCAGCATATACTACTGTACCACCATCTGATAAAGCTCCTGCTCCATCATCTGTAATAACTGTTCCATCAGCTTTTACTATTTTAATAGAACCAGCATCGATTGGTGTAAATGGTGCTAAGTATGTTGTAATACCAGCTCCAATTTCTTGATTTGATACTACTTTGCTATCATATTCTGGATTTGTTTTTCCAGCTCCTGTAGCATCTAAGATTAAATCTCCAGCATTTGTAGCTCCTTTTGTTGTTCCATATTTAAATTCTAATATTGGAAGTAATTGAGCTGCTGTACTCATTGGTTGTACAGAAACGATTTCTGGAAGTATTGTATTTTGAATAGCTAAAGATACAATATTGAATGCATCTCTTCTGAAGTTAGCTCCTACAAAATTTCCTTGTGTATAACCTTCATATAGGTTACCTTTACTTAAATTTTCAAATAATTGTCCAGCATAATATTTTTCAAATGTGCTCATTGGTTTAGCTCCAACAGCTTTTCTTGCTGACTCTAATAACCCAATTCTTTTAGCATATTTAGCTGCTACTGGGTTGCTTGCTACATCTTTAGCAAGACTTTCTCTTGTAATAACTTTTGCCATTTTAAAATTCACTCCTTATAAAAAATTTATATATTTAGGTTTATATTCTACCTACTTAAATTTATTGTGTTTATACAGCACTCCTGTCGTTTTAAATATTTTTTAAAAACATTTATATAATATAATTTATGTCGTTTCATTAAATATCTTTTAAATGGCTTCATAAATTTATTTACTAATAATATTTTACGTAACAACTTTTCAAAAATTAAATTTTTATTATTACATTAATATTTTACGTAAATTATTTTTGAATTGCACTCTCTAAATTATCCTCTAATCCATATATTACATCTTCAAATACATATTGAGCCAATATTGTTTTTATATAATTTTCACCTAATGCATTTATTCTAGCCTCTATATCAGACTTGCATTTATTGTAAAAATCATTTATTTTATCCTTACCACATACATTTATTGCACCTTTGGCTAGGATTTCTTTACATAATTTTAAAATCTCCTCATTATTAGGTGCATTATTTTCTAAATAAGATACTACATATCCATATAATGCATTTTTATCTCTAAAATTATTCATAACATTAATAGCATCTTCTTCGCTCTCTACTTTTTTTGACTCTTTTACATCAAAGATTTCTTGTCCCTTTAAATTTCTTTTGGCTCTATCTAATTTTTTATCTCTAACTATATCACTTGCTCTATCATCCTTTTCTTGTGCATTAGCATTATGATAACGTGCAAGAGTTCTTTCGTTTTCTGCATCTGTTTTATATCTTTTATAATCTTCTATATCATCAGTGCTTTTATTGTATGTATCTAATTCATTTAGGTCATAATATCCCCAGTCAGAGGCTTTTCCCTTATTTGCACTAAATCTAGCTCTTTTAGGCACATCCTTTAAATCTCCATATACTCTACCATATTCACGTTGATATGGTGAATGTTGTCTTCTTGGAGCTACTTTTTCATTATCTTCTTTATGACTTCTTGCTTCTGTTGCTTTTTTATTTGCTATTCTTTCTCTTTCTTTGTTTACTATCTCTTTTGCTTTTTTATCATAATCATCTATATTTTTTTGAATATTATCAGCAGCATTTTTCCAATATTCTTTATTTTCTGGGTTTCTTGCTCTTTTTTCTTTATCTCTATATCTTTTTAAATCTGGTTTTAATGTTTCTCCTTGTTCTTTTTGATATTGATACCTTGCTGTTGCAGTTGCTGGTTCCATTCTATCTGCTTTTGTTGTCCAGTCACCTGTATTTTTAAAAGGTGCTAAATATACATCATAGCCATATTCATTCTTTTGTCCTGTTTTATTTCTTTTACTAGCATATTCACTATGTGTTGTTCCCCAATATTGACTACCTTTTTCATTTTTATATGAATTATTACCAACTGCTGGGTTTGATACATCTACCATTTCTCTGGTTTCAACATCATTTCCAAGAGCATTTTTTACTGTTCTAGGTGCTACTCTTTCATTATCTTCTTTATGACTTCTTGCTTCACCTAAAAACTCTTTAGCTTCTGGGCTATCACTTGGTACAATAGTTATTTCCCACATATCTTGTATAAAGTCTAAGCACTCTTGTTCAGTTTTAAAGTTTTTTAGTAGTGGTTCCTCTGGGTCTGTCCAATCATCATTATATGCCCAGCTATATGCTTCTTCTCCCCACTCTTCCGCTGTCATTGTTTTACCTACGGCAAAATCACCACCTTGCCCATCTTCTATACAAGTATATGTTTTAGATGAACCTTTAGCTTCTAGTATAGCATTTGAGTTCCCAAATTTTTGCTCCTCACCATCTTTGCGTTGCCACAATAAAACGCTATCTAGTGGTTCACTATGTCCTCTATAGTCCCCTGTAGTATATTTTTCACTGCCAGTTACATATACAAATACATTACCTTTATATGTTCTAGCTACCTTAATAGCTTCATTTTCATCTTCAAAGTGGGTATCTAAGAAACCATCATCAGTCTCAACCTCATACCACCTTGTGGTTATACCTTCACCATAATCATCTTCATAAGCCTCTTCCCACTCATTTAATTTACCTCTTAAAGCTAACATTGTAGCTTCTACTAATTTTTCGTTTTTCATTTTTTACCTCCTATTTATTTCCTGTTAGCATATTAAACAATGCTATATCATCTTCATCATAATCACCTGTACCGAAATTTTCTGCTACTGCTTTAACTGTTCCTAGTGGGTCAAATGCCATTTTACTAAACCTGTCTTGAGTCTCTGTCATTTTTTGATTTGCTTCTGTTAATGATTTTACCTGTGCTTCTAGTTCTCTTATCTTTTTAGTTTCTTGTAATTTACTTTCTGTTAATTTAGTTTGATTTAATTTTAATCCTTCTTGTAATTTAATATTCTCATCTTTAAGTTTTTTATTTTCTGCTATAACTTTAGCAAATTTATTTAATCTAATTTGTTTTTCATTATTACTTTCAATTAAGTCTTTAATCTTAGTATCCTTCTCAGCTATATTATCTGATAATTCTTTAATTTTATCCTTATAACTATTTTGAGCATTTTCCACTTTTCTATTAGATATTTGTCTAACTCTTAATAACATTTCTTTATGATTATCTGCTTCTTGTAATTTTTGTTGAGTTAATTCATCTATTCGTTTAGTACTTTCTGTTTTTAAATTCTCTAATTCTGTTTTTAATTTAGTATTTTCATTTGATAATTTAGAGACATTATTTGTTAATTCTGAGATATTAGATGTTTTAGACACTTGTGATTTTTTAGCTTCATCTAATCTATCTCTAAGAACATCTCTAGCACTAATCAAAGATTCTTTTTCTTCAATTAATTTAGCATTTTCTTCAGATAAATCTGCTGATGTCTTTAAAGCTTCCTCTAGTTGAGCTTTACTCTCTTCATATTTTTGCTTTAATAACTTAATTGCAATACTTTTATTAGCTTCTGATAATTTAACTGGTATTTCTTTTACTTGTATTGATTTCAACTTATTCTCAATTAATGTATCTAATTCTTCTCTATTTGATACATTAACACCCTCAATTACAGTTCTTAATTGGTTTATTTGATTTTCAGTTTCACAATCATTAATTTCTTTTTTAATACTTTCAGTTAATTTACTAATATGTTTACTTTCAGTTAATTCCACTCTTGCTTTAGTATTTGCAGGTGTTACAACAACATCAAATGTAATAAAATCATATGTTTCAGGGTCTATAATATTTTGACCATCTCTATATACTTCTTCACCCATTCCTCTTGATGATACACCAAGCTTAGCACCACTGTCTGCAAGTGCTTTTACTATTCTACCTGTTGGAGTATCTAATATATCAGCTTCACCGTAGATAACTCCCTCTTCAGGTCTTTTCTCTAATTTAGTTATAGATATGGCAGCATTTTTAGCAAGTGTCTCACATCTGTCACCCTCAGGATGGTCTAATTCACCGAAAAGTGTCCTAGTTTCTAGTGCTTCCATTACATCTTCACTACCAAAAACTCTATTATCCCATAGCTCTTCAGAATATAATCTATCAGCATTCCTTGTACCGTGTTTGTAATCGGCAAACACTCCTTTTAATCTTCCTAGTATACCCTTGTTATTACCGTTTTCAAATACTGTATTTGAGTTTTGTGCTTCTATAATTGTAGCTTTTCCCATAATTTTATACTCCTTCTTTCTATCATAAATAGAGATATACCATATACCTCAATAATATTTTACATAACCATATTTTAAAAATAGTGTATTTCTCTAATATTTTACACAAAATAAAAAAGACTATCTAAATTTGATAGTCTTTAAATATTAATATCCCATTTCTTTATAAGCTTTTGCTTTACCGTAATCTGTAACATCATACACACAGTTATCTTCAATAGTATCAGTTATTGCTGTTAGTTCTATAATATCTCGTGCTGATTGTTCTTCTGACCAGTCTGCTGTTTGATTACCTTCATCATCATAACCAGTACTAAATAAATCATATAATTCTGACCATTTATCATAAGCTGTTTTTAAATCACCTTTTTTTCCAAGCATTTACAATTTCATCTCTAATTTTTAAACCCTTTTTATAATTTTCAGTTCTTGGTTCATTTTCTATTCTAATGTAGTCATCTCGTGAAAGTGCCTCTGTTTTTTGCTTTGATTGTTTAGTTCTTATTTTATTTGCCATCTCGTCTGCATAATCATCATACATATTCGCAGTTTCATCATCATTATCTCTACTTCTGTAAGCTTTTGCTACATCTCTCATATTTTTATATATTCTTAAATCTTCATTAGGGCTTACTTCATAAGACATTCTTGTAAATGTATTATGCCCAACTTTAGATAAATCAGAATTTTTACCTTTATTTAATTCTTTTTCAGCCTTTTCATAATTACTGTCTGCTTGTTTTTGACTTCTTACTCTATTTCTCTTAGTATTTAAACCTAAATCAATATCTAATTCATTTTCAGGGAAACTAGTATCATCTGATATTATCGCAGTTTTATAGCTATCTCTTGGTGATGCCTTCTCGTTATCGGCTTTATTACTTCTTGCTTCTGTTTTTTGTAACAAAGCTTGCTTATCTTTTTCAAGTTGATTTATATCATTTTGTGCATTGACTATATTATTTTGTTTTTCTGATACATCATCATATAATCCATCAACATCATCTTGAATTTCTTTGATGTCAGCTTTTTTAGATGCTATATCTGCATTAATTTTTTTATATTGTTTAACTTTTTTAGACCCATATGGCTCAGTTACAACTATAGATGATTTATTAGTTTTAAATCTCTTTGGTATAGATTTACCAACAGTTGATGTAAAACCATTTGATGAATAACCTCCATCAGCTAAATCTTTTTCTGATGACATATTTTTTTGTACTTCAAAACCACTATTTGTTCTATCATCCCAATCAGTAGGTCTCTTCTTTGTTAAATAATTATATAAGTCAGCATTTTTATCCAAACCCATCATTTTACCTCTATATAAATACTCATCATTATCCTTATGGTGTATAGAACTAACTTTACCGTTAGAACCGTATCTATCTAAGACAAATCCTAAATCTTCTAAATCTTTAACATATTTAGTTGAACCGTTCAATGTTGTACGTATCATAGCATTTACTTTATCATTCTCTGGGTTTCTTGCCTCTTGTTTTTTATTAGCCTGTCTAGCCATATGTCTATATTTCATATCTTTTGCAAATGATTTAGCTGTATCATTATGTTCTTTTTCCCAAAAATCATCACCACGTTCCTTAGCTTTCTTAGCTAAATCTTTATTATACTTATATGCATCTAATTTAGAATCAGGTAAATTATCATATGACACTTGGTCGTAAACTTGCTTAGCTTGTACTCTTTCATCGCCTTTATTAGCTCTATCTAAATTTCTTTTAGCTTGGTCTAATGAACGTATTTTATCACGTTTGGTTAAATTTTTACCATAATAAGCTCTCTCATCTTCATTATCTCCAGCAGTTGTATGAGATTGTATGTTTTGTGTTTCTATTGCCTCTCTTTTAGTAGTTTTGGCTATATGTTTTGCTCTTATTTTATCTGCAACTTCATCTGCTTCATTATCCCACATCATTGATACCATTTCATTGCGTTCACTTGGTTCTAATTTAGATTTACCATCAATTCTTAAATCTTTATTATACTTAGGACCTTCTCCACTATATATTGAAGCCATATCTTTTCTATATTTATATGTTTGTAAATCTGCATCAGGTAAATTATCATATGATACTTGGTCTATTACTTGTCTAGCATTAATCTTATCATCACCATTATTTGCTTTATCTAAATTTCTTTTAGCTTGGTCTAATGAACGTACTTTATCTCTCTTTGTCATATTTTTTCCATAGTAAGCTCTCTCTTCATCAGTATCACCAGCTGTTGTGTGTGATTGTATATCTTGAGTATTTATAGCTTCTGTTAATAACTCATCCACATTAGTATTATTAATTTTAGATATAAATTCCTCTATAGTATCATACTCTTGTACAGGTGATTCTAATTCATCTTTATCATTTAATTTATATTCTATACGACCGTATGCATACTCTTTAGTATCTAATGTATTTAAATCTATAAATGTACCTCTGTAAATTATTTCATAACCCCCAGTTAATAGTCCACCTATCTCATTTAATTGAAATCTAATTAAAAATGCTTTTTTACCTGATGCACTAACTGTTTTATTTATATACTCAACCTCATTTTCTGCACCATTTCTTTCAACTTTTTTATCTACTTTTGCATTATATGTATCAATTAAATTTTGAAAATCTTTTTTAACTTGAGCAACAGGTTTTTCTAAATTTTGACCACCATAATTAGTAGTTAATGCTTCCTCAGCTTTTATATCTTTGTGGTCTCTAGTTGAATTATAAACTTTTTTGGTTAAATCTCTATATGTATTTAATTCTTCTTTTTCAACATCAGACAATTCATCATAACTACGTTTATCATTTTTAAATTTATCGTGAAGCATATTATACTTTACAACATCTAATTTATATCTTCCTTCTTCAACTTTACCAAATCTGCTTTCATACCAACTATCACCCATATTCCAAGCTGGTGCATACCTTCCGACTGTATATGCTACACTTGCATTTCTTGGTAATTGTATTCCTATACTAGTTCTTACATTAGCTAGTTGTTCTTGTTTAGCTTTGGCTCTCATATTATATTCTATATTACGTGCTTCTGTTGTATCTGCACATAATACTACTTGATAATGGTTTTTACCTTCTGCTCCTCCCCAACCAGATAACATTATATCTCTAGCTATAACACAAGGTACTCTTTTTGTATCTAAATCTTTATTATATGCTTTTTTGTATTCATCATACATATCATCTAAATTTAATGTTGCTTCTGTTACTTTTTTAGTTGATTTAATGTAACCTAAATCTTTTAAATCTTTATATAATTGAGTTTGTTTATTAGGTGATTTTTCATAACTGGTATGTGTTATTGTTCCAGTATCTTTATAATTTCTTATCTTATTTCTTTTAGCATTTATAGGTTCTTTATAGCTGTCTTGATTAAATTTTTTAGCATCTTTATCATTATATATACCAAAATTAGCATTATTATGCATATATTCTTTTTCAATACTTGTTCTAGGTGCTACTTTTTCATTATCTTCTTTATGACTTCTTGCTTCTTCTTCTTTCTCAGCTGGTCGGTCATATCTTTTATACCAACTATCACTCATATTCCAAGCACGTGCATTTCTTCCTACACTATAAGAAACACTACCATTTCTAGGTATTTTAATTCCAAAATCAACTCTTATATTCGCTAATCCATCACTTTTTGCTTTAATTTTCATATTAGAAGCAATATTATTGGCTTCTATATCATCAGCACATAAAACCATTTGATAATGTGTTGTATTTTTTGCTCTACCCCAACCTGATAACATTTTATCTCTTGCTATTACACAAGGTACGGTTTTAATATCTAAATCTTTATGATATGCTTCTTTATATTCGTCATACATATCATCTAAATTTGTTGTTGCTTCTGTCTTTAATTGTTTACTTTCTATATTTTTATTCATTGCTTTATTATATATTCTTGTAGCTCGTCTTTTATCATTTGTAATATCCTTTTTTATTCCATCAACATTTAAATTTGGATTTTTTTCTGGATTTTTATAATGATTATCTAAAACTTGTTGATTTGCTTTAATATGTTTTTTCAAGTCCCTATATTCCCTACTTGTTTTATTCATATCATATTCATCAGCAAAACCTGTTTTTTCAAAATTCATCATATCATCTGTACCTGCAAAATCCAACTTACCTACATTTTCCCTATTCTGTGCTTGCTGTCTACTTCTTACTCTATATCTTTTAGGTTCAGCGTTATGTGCATATTCAAGATTGTATTTATATGTTACTTCATCAGGACTAGTATAATTCGGACTACCCCTTTCAAATGATGGTCGTCTATCCCTAGGTGCCACTTTATTATTTATTTCTGGCTCTCTTCTTGCTTCTTGTTTTTTATTCTCTAATAATAATTCACCATTATCTAGTGCCTTTCTAATGCCTTTATAACTCTTTATAAACCAATCAGCATCCGCTTTAAAATTACTTGTTTCTGTTAAAGTTATTTCAGTATCCCAAACTTCACCATCTTCATAATATGGTTGTGTTAGCCAATCTAAATCAGTTTTCATATATTCGTGAGTTGATGCTATTTTAGCAGCTAATACAAATGTAGGGTCATCCTTTGCGTGTATATAATCCTCATCATTTGGGTCATATCCAGCTGTCCAACCTACAAATATAGCTAAATCTCTATCTAATTCATACCAACCACAAGTATATTCTGATGTGGTTAATACTTTTACTTCATCTTTTAGGAACTCAGCTATTTTATTAATATCTAACTTTGCATTTGTACTTTCGGTTAATATGCCTAAAATGGCTTTCTTAGTTGCTTCAATTAAATCCATTACTCTTCCTCTCCTTCACTACCAATGTATTCATCAATTAACTCTTTAGTCTCTGATGTTAAATTTATAGTATCTTTAAATTCATCCCAATTATCAGCTAAATGGTCTACTATTTCATCCACATAACCTTCTA
>Ga0247608_10007315_pt1 | contig 11349 bp, 11 predicted proteins | sample 176DNAGHGlowgp2_FD_193490 | JGI IMG/M metagenome (GOLD analysis project Ga0247608, IMG submission 193490) | Sheep rumen microbial communities from Palmerston North, Manawatu-Wanganui, New Zealand - 1766 DNA GHGlow gp2 | ecosystem: Host-associated > Mammals > Digestive system > Stomach > Rumen ... | reverse complement strand
ATAGAATAATTGAATTAAGTGATGGAGAAATAAAAGATGATTCTAATCCAGTAGAAGAAACTGAAGAAGATAATTCAGAATTCAAGATTAAAAAGACTGCTATGTCTTTCTTAACAGCATTAAAACTATCATTTAATAATATTAGAACTAAAAAAGGAAGAACAATACTTACTGCATTTGCATCAAGTATAGGTATCATAGGTATTGCATTAATACTTGCTTTATCAAATGGTTTCCAAATACAAATAGATAAATTTGAAAAAGATACATTATCACAGATGCCAATAATTATAAATCAACAAACAGTAGTTATGGATAGTGATACTCAAAGTGAAATAATGGATAATATGAAAGTATCTGACAAATCATATTCAGATAGTAAAGAAATACATCCAATAATAGACCAACAAAGTGTAACTCACTATAATGATTTAGATTTAGATTATATTGATTATCTTGAAAAAATGGATAAAGATTTAGTTGGTGGATTAAGTTATGTAAGAGCAATCAGCATGAATGTACTACACGAAAATGCAACTACAGGAAAAATTGAACCAATTAAACCTAATATGTTCCCAATACCAGAAGTTGATGATGAACCTGGTGCTGTTATGAAAGATAACTTTGAATTAATATATGGTACTGAACCTAAAGAATTTAATGAAGCAATACTATTACTAGATATTAATAATGGGCTTGATCAAAGTATATTTAAAATGTTAGGATTTTCTGGAGAGGAACCTGTTTCATTTGAAAAAATGTTAGATCAAGAATTTAAAATAGTATTAAACAAAGATTATTATACATCTATAGGAACAGGTTTTATCCCAAACGTTGATTATGAAAAATTATATGAAAAAGATAATAACATTACTTTAAAAATAACTGGTATCTATAGAGGAAAAGAAGGAAGTAAGTTTGCTCAATATAGTGGTAATGGTATTATGTACAAAGAAAAACTTGCTAAAGAAATAATGGAAAAGAATGAATCATCTGATATAGTTAAAGCTCAAAGAAGTGCTGATTATAATGTTATTACAGGTGAACTATTTGACTTAACTACTAAAGAGGGAAGAATAGCTAAAGCTAATGTACTTGCAGCAATAGGTGGAGAAACTGCTCCATTTACTGTTCAATTATATCCAAAGGATTTTAAATCAAAAGATAAAATACATGAATATTTAGATAAATATAATGAATCTAGATCTGATGAAGATAAGATTATTTATACAGATACAGCTGAAACTATTTCATCATTATCAAGTGGTATTATGGATGCGATAACAGTAGTATTAATAGCATTTTCATCTATATCACTAATAGTTTCATCTATAATGATTGGAATAATAACTTATATTTCTGTTTTAGAACGTACCAAAGAAATTGGTATATTAAGAGCACTAGGTGCTAGAAAGAAAGATATTAAACGTGTATTTAATGCTGAAACATTTATTATTGGATTATCAAGTGCTTTAATAGGTATAGGAATAGCATTCTTATTAACATTCCCAATTAATAATATAATTGAAAATATTACTGAACTACCTAATGTAGCTAGAGTAAATCCAATGCATGCACTTGCACTTACTATCATTAATGTAACATTAACAACATTAGGAGGATTTATACCTGCAAGAATTGCAAGTAAGAAAGATCCAGTAGAATCATTAAGATCTGAATAGACTTACATTGTAAGTCTTTTTTCTTGCTTTAATGCTATAAAAGTATTATAATTAATATAGAATAGAGGTGTACAAATGAAAATACTTAAATCAAGATTATTTATATTTGTATTAGGTTTTGTTTTAGCTACAACTATTGGGGTGGTTGCTGCTAATTTAAATGCAAATACTATAAGTTTTGAACCTACTGATGAAAATTGGAATGTAAATACTGTGCAAGCAGCTTTAAATGATTTATATGCAGAAAAAGAAAAAAATTGTGTTACAGGTAGTTTTATATGTACAGCTTGTTCAACATCAGCAGGTCAAGATACAGGTGTAGATTTTGAACCATCATTATTTTGGTTTTATGGTAGAACTAGTGGAAATGAAAACACAACATGGTATTATGTTAAAAGTGTTTCTACGTCAACTATTATTTCCACTAATAATAGTGGTTCAGCAAGTATGACTTTAACTAATAGATTTGGTTATAATAGTAACAATCATTTAATCATGCATGATTTACCAAGTCTTTGGAATAATAGAACTATTACATATATAGCTTGTAGATAGAGGTGTTATATGAAAAAAATAACTAAACAAAACATATTTTTCTTTATACTAGGTTTAATAATAGCAGGTAGTGTTGCTGTTGTAGCAGTAAATCTAACTGCAAGTACTATATCTTTTGAACCAGATGATGATGATTGGGAAGTAGAAACTGTTCAAGAAGCATTAAATGATTTATATACAGAAAAAGAAACTGATTTTTCAAAACTAGAATTAGTTTCAAATAATACTGCATCACACAGTAGTTTAACAATACAACCATCAACTTATAAATTCTTTATTATTACTGAGACATTATGGAATTCATCAGGTAAAATATATAATACTGGTATAAATTGGTTAGCTATAAATACAATATCAAATGCTTCATATTATGTTTCAGGATTAACTGGTAAAGATGGGTCAAGTTCAGGTGTTGCTGCTCGTAGTTATGTTATTGTACCAGATGGTAGTGGAAATACAATTAGTATTACATTCAATAATACAGTAGATTCTACTAGTGTATATGGTTTAAAGTAGGAGAAATATGAAAATATTTAAGAATTCAATATTTACATTTATATTAGGATTAATAATAGCAGGTAGTGTTGCTGTTGTTGCAGTTAATCTAACTGCAAATAATATAGGTTTTGAACCTGATGATGAAAATTGGAATGTAGAAACTGTTCAAGCAGCTCTAAATGATTTATATACTGAAAAACAATCAGCTAGACTTATAAAGTTAAGTGATACAACAGTAAGATCAAATACAACACGTACATATGATGTAAGTAATATTGAAGGATATCAAAACTTTACTGCTGATAATTTCATATATGGATTTAAAACATTTGGATGGTTAGGTGCAGCTAGTGCTGAAGGAACAGCTACAATTTCTTATAATAATCAAACAGGCATAGTAACTTTCCCTAAAGTAACTGGTGGAGGAACAAACGCAGTTCTAGATATTTCTTATTACCCAATTTTAGTTTATTAATAAATATTAAAACTTGCTAAGGCAAGTTTTTTCTTTTATAATAAAAGTGTGATGGATATGGATGAATTAAGTATTAGAATTGATAAATTAATTAGTAAATTAGATAATGATTCTAGAATAAAAGAAGTAAAAGAGTTAAAAAATAAAATACTTTCAAATAAAGAATTAATATCTAAGATAAATAAAATGAAAGAATTAGAAAAATACAGTGGTGAATATATTGAATTTAAGAAAGATCTATTTAAAAATGATGAATTCGTAAGATTTAAAGAATTAGAAAATGAAATAGACTTTTTAATACTTGAAATAAATAATCATTTAAAAGAATTGACTAATGAAAGAAGATGTAAAAATGAGAGTAATTAGTGGTAAATATAAAGGTAGAAAGATAAATGGTTTTGATATAGATGGTACTAGACCAACTCAAGATAGGATAAAAGAAAGTTTGTTTGCAATGATACAAGAAGATTTAATAGATAGTATATGCCTAGATTTATTTTCAGGATCAGGTAATCTTGGAATAGAAGCATTAAGTAATGGAGCAGATTCATGTTATTTTGTAGATAATAATAAAGAATGTGTTAAAATAATAAAAGAAAATCTTAAAGATATATCTAATTCATATGTATTAAACATGGATTATAAAGAAGCACTAGATAGTTTTAAAAATAAAAATAAATTTAATATTATATTTTTAGATCCTCCATATAATTTAGAGTGTTTAGATTATATACTTGATAAAATAATAGAATATGATCTTCTATTAGAAGATGGTTTAATAATATGTGAATATGAATATGATAATTTTAAAGAAGAATATAATTCTTTAGAATTGATTAAAGATAAAAAATATGGTTATAAAAATATAAGGATATATAGAAGAGGGTAATATGAAATTATATGTAGTTAGACATGGACAAACTGATGAAAATGCTAGTGGAACTATGCAAGGAAGAACAGTTAATTCACAACTAAATAGAATGGGTGTTATGCAAGCACAAGATGTTAAAAATAAACTTAAAGATATAAAATTTACTGTATGTTATACCAGTCCACTAATTAGAGCTTGGTCAACAGCTATGATTATTGCTGGTGATAAAGTAGAAATTAAACAAGATGATAGATTAATAGAAAGATATCTTGGAGACCTAGAAGGAAAAGATAGAGAAACATATGATGTATCAAAATATTGGGATTATGAACTTAATTCTAATGATAAAGGAGTAGAACCAATAAGAGATATATTAAACAGATGTGAAGATTTTATTAAATTCTTAGAAGAAAATTATAAAGAGGATGATAATATTTTAATTGTTAGTCATAGTGCTATAGTTAAAATGATGCAAAATAAATTTGAAAATAGAGATTATCCAAATAAGCTTATTGCATATGATATAAAGAACTGTTATTATAAGTGTTATAATATATAAAGAGTAGTATTTTACTGCTTTTTTCTTTTGTCGAAATAAAGTGTAAACTTTTTTAGCACTTAAGCTTGACTTTTGCTAATAATAAGAATATAATGATATTAGCACTGAAAAAGTGATAGTGCTAATAGGAGGTAGTGATGCTTACAGAAAGACAAGAAAATATATTAAAACTAATAACAACTGAATATATTAAATCAGCACGTCCTGTAGGTTCAAACCTAATATGTGATGAACTTAAATGTTCTAGTGCTACAGTACGTAATGAAATGGCAAGTCTTGAAGATTTAGGACTCCTAGAAAAGACTCATACATCATCAGGAAGAGTTCCATCAGAAAAAGGTTATCGTTATTACGTAGATCATTTAATGCATCCAAAAGAATTAAATGGTGAAGATATGTTAAAACTACAGATTATATTTAATAATAATCAGTTAGAATTAAATGATACTTTATCTGAAAGTTTGAAATTAATATCAGATATTACTAACTATACATCAATAGTATTAGGTGGAGCATCTCATGATAATAAGTTAAAAGAAATAAGAGTTGTTCCTATAGATATGGAAAACTTAATAGTAATAGTAGTTACTGATACAGGTCATGTAGAAAATAAAAAGATAACACTTAAAAATGTAAGTTTAGATGAAATAAAGAAAACAGTAGATTTAATTAATGAATTAATTACTGGTACACCTATTGACGAAGTTAGTTCTAAACTAGAATTTGAAATTAAACCAATAATTGGAAGATATGTAAAAGAACATGAAATAGTTTATAATACGTTCTATCAAGTATTTAAAGATTTTTCAAATAAAAATATTAATGTTGTTGGTAGAAATAACATTCTAAAACAGCCTGAATTTAATAATATTGATAAAATACAAGATATTTTTGATAAATTAGATAATAAAGAAGAAATGATAAATAGTATTAAAGAAGATAATAATGACATAAAAATATATATTGGAAAAGAAAATAAATTAGATGATGATGTAACAGTTATTCAAACTAAATATAATTCAAAAGGTCAAGAAGGTACTATAGCTATAGTAGGACCTAAAAGAATGGATTATGATAGAGTAGTTACATTGTTAGAGTATATAAAAGAAAATATAGAATAGGAGCTATCGATGGAAGAACAAGTAAAAGAAGAAAAGAAAGAAAAGAAAAAGAAAAGTAAAGAAAATGCTGAAGTTGAAATATTAAAACAACAAGTTTTAGATTTACAAACTAAATTAATGTATCAACAAGCAGAATTAATAAACTATCGTAAAAGAACAGATGAAAGAATTGAAGAATTATTAAAATATAAGAATGAAGATTTATTAATTGATCTAACTGAAATGATTGAAAATATGAATAGAGCAGCATCAGTTAAAGTTGAATCTGATGAAAGTAAAAAGATTCAAACTGGTATTATGATGGTTAATGTACAATTTAAAGACATATTAAAAAAATATGGTGTAGTTGAAATAGAAGCTTTAGGTTTACCATTTGATCCAAATTATATGGAAGCAATGATGATAGAAAATGATGATGATAAACCTGATGAAATAGTTACAGCAGTTTTAGAAACTGGTTATAAATATAAAGATAGAGTTTTAAAACATGCTAAAGTAAGAGTAAATAAAAATGAAGAAAAGAAAGGAAATGATTAATTATGAGTAAAATAATAGGTATTGACTTAGGAACAACAAACTCTTGTGTTGCTGTTCTAGAAGGAGGAACTGCTACAGTTATTCCAAATCCAGAAGGAGGAAGAACAACACCTTCAGTAGTTTCAAGTAAAAAAGGAGAAAGAGTAGTAGGAGATGCTGCTAAACGTCAAGCATTAACTAATAAAGATACAATTTCTTCAATTAAAAGATTAATGGGTACAGCTAAAAAAGTAGAAATGGAAGATAAAAAATATACACCAGAAGAAGTATCAGCTATGATTTTATCTTATATGAAAGATTATGCAGAAAAATATTTAGGAGAAAAAGTTGATAGAGCAGTAATTACTGTTCCTGCTTACTTTGATGATTCTCAAAGACAAGCTACTAAAAATGCTGGTGAAATAGCTGGACTTAAAGTAGAAAGAATTATCAATGAGCCAACAGCTGCTGCACTTGCGTTTGGTTTAGATAAACAAGATAAGAATCAAACAATTTTAGTATATGACTTAGGTGGTGGAACATTCGATGTATCTATCCTTGAATTAGGTGATGGTATATTTGAAGTTAAGTCTACTGCTGGTAATAATAAATTAGGTGGAGATGACTTCGATAATTTATTAATGGATTATATAGTATCTGAATTTAAGAAAGAAAATGGTGTAGATTTATCAAAAGATAAAATGGCTATGCAAAGATTAAAAGAAGTTTCTGAAAAAGCTAAGAAAGACTTATCAGGAATGACTCAAACTCAAATTTCAGCTCCATTTATATCTCAAGGTGAAGATGGACCTCTACACTTAGATATGACTATTACACGTGCTAAATTTGAAGATTTAATTAGTGATTTAGTTAATTCTACATTAGAGCCTGTAAGAAAAGCATTAAAAGATGCTAAATTAGATAAAAAAGATATTGATAAAGTAATTCTTGTTGGTGGATCAACTCGTATCCCTATGGTTCAAGAATTAGTTGAAAAAGAACTTGGTCAAAAACCATCTCATGAAGTTAACCCAGATGAAGCTGTAGCTATTGGTGCTGCAATTCAAGGTGGAGTTTTAACTGGTGAAGTTAATGATATCGTACTTCTTGATGTTACACCATTATCACTTGGTATTGAAACATTAGGTGGTGTTTGTACAGTATTAATACCACGTAATACAACAATTCCAACTTCTAAATCACAAGTATTCTCAACTGCTGCTGATAATCAACCAGCTGTTGATATACACGTACTACAAGGTGAAAGAAGTATGGCAGCTGATAATAAGACACTTGGTAACTTCCAATTAGTTGGAATTCCAGCTGCACCAAGAGGAGTACCACAAATTGAAGTTAAATTCGATATTGATGCTAATGGTATCGTTAATGTTACTGCTAAAGATTTAGGAACTAATAAAGAACAATCAATTACTATTACTTCATCTACAAACCTAACTGATGAAGAAATAGAAAGAATGAAGAAAGAAGCTGAAGAACATAAAGCAGAAGATGAAAAACGTAAAGCTGAAGCTGATACAAGAAATGAAGCTGAACAATTAGTATTCCAAACTGAAAAGAGTTTAAAAGATCTTGGAGATAAAGTAACAGATACTGAAAAAGAAGAAATTGAAGGATTAATAAAAGATGTTAAAGATGCGCTTGAAAAAGATGATATCGATGACATTAAAGATAAGAAAGAAAAATTAAGTGAAAAAGCTATGGCACTTGCTACTCGTGTATATGAAGAAGCTGCTAAAGCAAATCAAGCAAATAATGATAATACTACAGAAGAAGAACCTAAAAAAGAAGAAGATGTAAAAGAAGCTGAATACGAAGAAAAATAATAAGTCATAATAACGTTAGGAAGTTCTAGATTACTAGGGCTTCTCTAATGTTTTATAAAGGAGAAAAAATGGAAAAACAAAAATTACGTAGTGAACTTGATGATAATTATAAATGGGATTTAAGTCTAATATATAAGAGTGAAGAAGATTTTAATAATGATTTAAAAATAGCTGCTGAAGAAATAAAAAAAGTAGTAGACTTCAAAGATTTATTATCTAGTAGTTCTAGATTATTAGAGTATATTGAATATGACGAAAAAACAGAAAGATTATTGTACAAATTGTATTATTATGCTCATCTAAATCATGATAGTGATACAACTAATACTAAATATCAACAAATGGTGAGAAAAGTTGGAGACTTACTAAACGAATATTCGGAATTAGGCTCATATATAAGACCACTATTCATGCAAACTGATTATAGTGTAATTGAAAAATATATGGAAGAAAATCCAAAATTAAAGGATTATGAGTTTAGTTTTCAAAAAATGTATAGATATCAAGAACATACATTAACTGAAAAAGAAGAAAAGATATTATCAACTTTATCAAATACTATTAGTAATCCATCCGATACTTATGAAGCATTAACTGATTCAGATATGGAATATGGTGAAATTACTCTAGAAGATGGATCAAAATTAGAAATGACTGATAGTAATTTCCGTAATTTAATCGAATCTAGTAGTAGAGAAGAACGTATTCAAGCGTTTAATATGATGTATGATACATATGCTAAATTTAAAAATACTATCACCAAAACATATACAGGTGATATGGATGCAGCAATAGCTATTGCTAAATTAAGAAATTTTACTAGTGCTAGAACTGCAGCATTATATGGTGATAATGTAGATACATCAATTTATGATAATTTAATAGATACTGTTAATAATAACTTAGATGTTATTTATAAATATTTTTCATTAAAAAAGGAAGTATTAGAGTTAGATGAATTACATCTATATGATATATATGCTAAATTAATTGATGTTAAAGATATGTCAAATTATACATTTGATCAAGCTAAAGAAATAGTAATAAATGCTTTATCAATATTAGGTGAAGACTATATTACTAATTTGAAGAAAGCATTTGATGAAAAATGGATAGATATATATAATAATAAAGGTAAAAGAAGTGGTGCATATTCATCTGGATTTTATGATACTAAGCCATATTTACTTTTAAATTATGAAGGAAGTCTAAATGATATTTCTACTTTAGCACATGAATTAGGTCATTCTATGCATACATATTATTCATGTAAGAATCAACCATATCAGTATTCTTCATATAATATATTTGTTGCTGAAGTAGCATCTACTGTTAATGAATTATTACTTTCTAAATACTTACTTAAAACAACAGAAGATAAAAATAAAAAGTTATATATTTTAAATAGATTAATGGAATTGTTTAGAGGGACTATATTTAGACAAACTATGTTTGCAGAATTTGAAAGAGATATGTATAAACTACGTGAAGATAAGAATGTTTTAACTAATGATATATTATGTAATCATTATTTAGAATTAAATAAGAAAGCATTTGGACCTAATGTAGTAGTTGATGATAAGATAAAATATGAATGGATGCGTATACCACATTTCTATTATGGTTTCTACGTATATAAGTATGCAACTGGCTTATCTTGTGCATGTTATATTGTTAATGGTATTATTAACAACAAAGAAGGTGCTCTAGAATCTTACTTAAAATTCTTGACTACTGGTGGCTCTATGTATCCAGTTGATGAATTAAAAGTAGCTGGGGTTGATATAACTAAACCTGAAGTAGTAGAGAGCGCAATCAAAATGTTTGATGACACAATTGATGAATTTAAACAGCTAATAAAAAAATAATAAGGTGTGATGTAAATGAATAAGAAAGATTATTATGAGGTATTAGGAGTAGATAAAAATGCTTCACAAGATGAAATAAAAAGTGCGTTTAGAAAATTAGCTAAGAAATATCATCCAGATGTTTCTAAAGAACCTAATGCTGAAGAAAAATTTAAAGAAGCCCAAGAAGCATACGCTGTTTTATCAGATGAATCAAGACGTAAACAATATGACCAATTTGGTCATGATGCATTTACTCAGGGTGGAGCTGGTGGAGCTGGATTTAATGGATTTGGAGGATTTGATTTCTCTGGATTTGATTATTCAGATATTATGGATGAAATATTTGGAGGTCTTGGAGGATTTGGAAGTTCTACATCAAGACGTGGCAAAAACAAAGCACGTCGTGGTAGTGACTCTATAATGGGAATGAGACTTACATTTATGGAAGCAGCGTTTGGTTGTAGGAAAGATATTAAAATTGATGTAGTAGAAGAATGTAGTGATTGTGATGGAAAAGGTGGACATGGTGAATCTACATGTGATAAATGTCATGGTAGTGGAACTATAACATCAGAACAACATACTATATTTGGTACTTTCTTATCTAAAACTACATGTAATAAATGCGGTGGAACAGGTAAGACTTATGAAAAAACATGTTCAACATGTCGTGGAACTGGTAGAGTAAAGAAAACTAAAGAATTAGAAGTTAAAATACCAGCAGGTGTAGATAATGGTACTCGTTTAAAATTAACTGGTAAAGGTGATGCAGGAATTAATGGAGGACCTAATGGTGACTTATATATTGAATTTAAAGTATTAGACCATAAATTCTTTATTAGAGATGAAGAAGATATTTATATAGAAGCACCTATTACTATTACAGAAGCTGTATTAGGATGTAAGAAGGAAATACCTACACTTGATGGAAATGTCACTCTAACAATCCCTGCAGGTGCTGAATCAGGCGATAAACATCGTATTAAAGGAAAAGGTATCAATAACGAAACATTACGCCGTAAAGGTGACTTATATATCGTTATAAAGATAGTTACACCTAAGAGATTATCAAAAGAACAAAAGAAACTATTAGAAGAATTAGATAAAACTAATTTAAAAGATGATGACGATATAAAAGAATTTAGTAAATTTGTTAAAGATAATGCATAAAAAAAGATAGTTTAAACTATCTTTTTTTGTTTTATATTTGATATACCATTTTTTTATTTAAATCCTTTTTTATTTCTTCTTCAATTACAGCTACCATTTGGTCGCGAACCATTTCTAATGCAATTAGTGGTACCCAAGTTCCAATATCAGCTGGGTCAGCATTATTTTCAAATATATTACTATCAGGAATTCCTGCATCAATTCGCTT
>Ga0247608_10007310_pt1 | contig 11352 bp, 5 predicted proteins | sample 176DNAGHGlowgp2_FD_193490 | JGI IMG/M metagenome (GOLD analysis project Ga0247608, IMG submission 193490) | Sheep rumen microbial communities from Palmerston North, Manawatu-Wanganui, New Zealand - 1766 DNA GHGlow gp2 | ecosystem: Host-associated > Mammals > Digestive system > Stomach > Rumen ... | reverse complement strand
CAGCAACCGTTTGGTAGGATCGAGGTCGTTCCATCGTGCTCTCTCAAGGGTCTCCTTCCAGAATTTGTCAAAGTCGTCAGGGCATTTGGCTTTTGGTTGTATCTTCTCAGGTGAGAATCCTGCTGTGCATAGTCCCTCATAGTCCTTTCCGTTCACATGAGCAGTCACCTTCAGACGATAAAAACCAGGAGTCTTCATGCTTGCTTTCCATTTCATCGTGCCGTCTTTCAGGGTTACGTCAGTCTTTTTTGTGTCGGGATACATTACTGGACCGGCTTCATAGTCTACCTTTACGTTGTCGAGCAGCGTACCGGATTTTCTTACGTTTACTATAAACTCTGCGGTTTCGCCCGTCTTGTAGTTCCAGTCTTTGTGATCAGGCGTGACACTCACCTCAATACTATTGCCCCTAATCTGTGCGCAGACAGGTATGATAGTAATAGTCAAGAGTAGTAGGTTAATAATTCTCTTCATGGTTTTGGTTAGTTAACTGTTTGTGGTAGATAGGGAAAACTTGTAATTCTTCCCACCTTATTATTAATAATATAGATATTCATTTGCAAAGATATTCATAAAGTTTCAAATATAATGATACTTTATTGACTTTTTTTGATACATCGTACGTTTAATATAAATTTGCAAAAAAGTATCACATTTTAGCAATAAAAAGTTATGGAGTGTAAAGTAAAACCTATATCTTTGCATGCGTGAAGAAGTATATTGTCTTTTTTTGACATAACAACTAACCAAGAAAAACCAAATATTACTAATCAATAAAAGCAAAGAACTATGACAAAAACCAACACAACCTAAAAGCTAAAAGCTTATCAGAGAAGTACAAACAAACAATTTAACCTAAAATCGGTGCTATGCACCAACTAACCAAAACCAAGTAATGTATGAATAATTGTGGAAAAGTTAAGTTGCTGGCTGCGTTATTCTCATTTATCCTATTCGGAGGATATTTGAATCAAGCCTATGCAGCTGACAATGCTAAGCAGCCATTAGCTGCCGAGCAGACAAAGAAGGTTACAGGTACTGTTACGGATGGAGAAGGTCCGATTATCGGTGCAACTGTACGAGTGAAAGGCAGCACAGTAGGTGCTGTTACGGACATTGATGGTAATTTCTCTATCGACGTTCCCGCAGGTGCTACACTTGAAGTTTCTTACGTTGGTTATGAGACGCAAACTATCAAGGTAGGTAGCCAGAGTGTTATTAATGTCGTACTGAAGCAAGATGCAGAGTCTCTTGAAGAAGTCGTAGTTGTTGGTTATGGTACCATGAAGAAGAGCGACCTCGCAGGTGCTTCTGCTTCAATGGACGAGAAAGCTATTAAGGGCGCCAATATTACCAACATCGACCAGTCTTTCCAGGGACGTGTCACTGGTGTGACAGCTGTTCAGACCTCTGGTGCTCCAGGTTCTTCTTCTTCAATTCGTGTGCGTGGTCAGGCTACCATCAATGCAGGTGCTGAGCCTCTTTACGTAATTGATGGTGTGATAGTACAGGGCGGAGGCAACCAGAGTGGTGCATCTCTCGGTCTTGGTGATGCTCTGGGTAATGGATCGGTTTCTACCGTTTCACCATTGTCTACTATCAACCCTGCCGATATTGTCAGCATGGAAATCTTGAAGGATGCCTCTGCAACCGCTATCTACGGTGCTCAGGGTTCTAATGGTGTTGTCCTGATTACTACCAAGCGTGGTAAGGCTGGCGAGGCTAAGTTTACATACGATGGCTCCGTCAGTGTTCATCGTCAGATGAAGCGTCTTGACCTGCTCAACCTGCGTGAGTTTGCTGAGTTCTATAATGACATGGCAGCTCAGGGCGAGATTTCTAAACCAGACGAGACCTATAGTGATCCAAGCATTTTGGGCAAGGGTACAAACTGGCAGGATGCAGTATTCCGCACAGCATGGCAGCATCAGCATCAGATCAGTGCTCAGGGCGGTACTGAGACAGTGAAGTACTATCTCTCTGGTGGCTTCATGGATCAGGAAGGTACCATTATAGGTTCTAACTTCAATCGTTATTCATTCCGTGCAAACATTGATGCACAGCTGAAGAAGTGGATGAAGATAGGTTTGAACGTGTCTTATACTCGTACTAAAGATGACCTGAAACTTGCAGATTCTGATGAGGGTTTGATCAACTACTCTTTGACCACTCCTCCTGATATCCAGATTTATGATGTCAATGGTGACTACTCACATGTTTCAAAGGAGGGCTTCACCAGTCCTAACCCAATAGCAATGGCGATGATGGACGACATCACTCTGAAGCGTCAGAACCTTAATGGTAGCGTATTCGCTGATATTACTCCAATTCAGCACTTGACATGGCACACCGAGTTGGGCTTTGACTTGGGTTGGTCAGATGCAGAGACATACAATCCTATCGTAGACCTTGGTACATGGAAACGTTCTAACAACCAAGGACGTAACCAAAAGAACTCTTCTAAGTTCTGGTCTTTGAAGAACTACATTACTTATAGTAATACATTTGGTAAGCACTCTATCACTGCGATGGTCGGTCAAGAGGCTTGGGAGTCGAACTATGACTTTATTTCTGTCTTCAATACCAATCTGCCAAATGATTTGGTCCACAACCCTGCACTGGGTGATGGTGATCCACAGATTGGTCGTGGATGGGGCTCTTCTGCAATGGCTTCATTCTTCACTCGTGAGACCTATAGCTACGACGATCGTTATTTGGCAACATATACCTATCGTTATGATGGTAGTTCTAACTTCGGTCCTAACAAGCGTTGGGCTGGCTTCCACTCTCTGGCTGTTGCATGGCGTTTCTCTAACGAGGAATTCATCAAGAAGTTTACAGAAGGTTGGCTGAGCAATGGTAAGTTGCGTATCGGCTGGGGTCAGACAGGTAACTCTAATATCGGTGGTTACAAGTGGGGTTCTGCTATGTCTGTTATGGACACAGGTCTCGGCGTCAGCTACCGTCCTGCAAACCTGAAGAATACTGATATCAAGTGGGAAACACAGGAGCAGTGGAACATTGGTCTTGATTTGAGCTTCCTGCGTGATCGTATCAGCTTGGTAGTTGACTGGTATAAGAAGATGTCAAAAGACATGTTGATGCAGTTGACATTGCCTTCTATCATGGGTACCAGCGGTAACGGTTCTTCCGCTCTCGCAGCACCTTGGGGTAACTATGGTGACATCGAGAATACAGGTTTTGAGATTGCTTTGAATACAAAGCCTATCATGACAAGCGATTTCACATGGAGCTCAGACTTCCAGATTTCTTTCAACAAGAATAAGTTGAAGAGTCTTTCCGGTAGTACTGCTTTGACTGGTTACGGTCAGTGGACTGACGTCGTAACACGTTCTGTTCCAGGAGAGAGCCTCTACAATTTCTATGGTTATCAGGTAGAAGGTGTATATCAGTCATTTGAGGATATCATCAGTTCCCCTGTTAATACTCTTCAGCAGAATAACCCAATCATCAAGACTTACGATGCTGATGGAAACCTGATTAAACAAGAGTGGGATACAGATCCTTCTAAGTTCAACCCAAGAAATACAGTATGGGTAGGTGACCTGAAGTTTAAGGATGTCAACAATGATGGTATCATTGATGAGAACGATAAGACAAATATCGGTTCTCCACTGCCAAAGTTCACCTTCGGTTGGAACAACACCTTCACATACAAGAACTTTGACTTGAACATCTTTATCAATGGTAGCTATGGCAACAAGGTAGGTAACTACATGAAGATGAAGTTGACCCACATGAACTCTCCTTGGAGCAATCAGCTTGTAGATGTTAAGAGTCGCACACGACTTGCACCAGCTGATGGAGTATATGCTGACAACTGGTACTATGACATAACAAATGTCGTAGCTGCTAATAAGTCGGGTATTCCTCGTGCATCTATCAACGACCCGAACGACAACGACGTATGGAGTTCTCGCTATATTGAGAGTGGCTCATATCTGCGACTGAAGGCTATCACTCTGGGTTATACCTTCGACAGAAAACTTATCCAGAAGATTGGTTTGACCAATCTCCGTGTGTCGCTGAACGCTACCAACCTGTTCACCATCACTCCTTATGATGGCTATGATCCTGAAATTGGTGCATCTACAGCTTCTAACAATGTGTTCGGTCTTGATAATGGTCGTTACCCATCTCCAACATCATTCACACTGGGTCTGAATGTATCATTCTAAGAGACTAAATGAAATAACGAATTAGAGTAAACAATTATGAAAATCAAGAATATAAAATATGTAGCAGCAGCCATGCTCCTCGGTTTGAGCGTGACTTCGTGCAGTGATTTCTTGGATCGTCCAGTGGAGGACAACTACAATACCGAGAATTTCTACACTGACGATGCTTCTTGTATCAAGGGCGTGAACTACCTTTACAACTCACCTTGGTACGATTTCCAGCGTGCCTTTATCAAAATAGGTGAGGTTATGTCAGGTAACATGTATTGGGGCTCATCTCCTTATATGAATTTCTCTCTGAATGGTACTGACCAAGACCTTGTTAATATGTCCTACTCTCTTTGGGCAGAGATTGGCCACGCCAATACTGTTTACAACTCTATCAAGGGTTCTGGCGCAAGCGAATCTGTAAAGAATCAGTGTATGGGTGAGTGTTTGGCATGGAAGGCAATGGCATACTTCTACCTCGTACGTACCTTCGGTGATGTACCTATCGTACACGACAACTCTACACATATCGGTTCTGGTGATTACAACGAACTGCACAAAGTGGAGAAGGCTGATGTATATGAGTATATCCTTATGACCCTTGAGAAAGCTATGGAACTACTCCCAAAGCAGAAGAGCACAACAGGTCGTATCGACTATTACTGTGCAGAGGGACTCTATGCAAAGGTTCTGCTGACAGCAGCTGGTGTTACAGGCTCTCTCAATCAGGAGTATCTGACGAGAGCTTCCGCAGCTTCACTTGATGTTATAGAGAACTCAGGTCGTCAGTTGATGCCTAACTATGAGGATATCTTCCGCGGTTCCAATAATGTCAGTGACGAAAGCCTTATCGCTTGGCGTTGGACTGTTGGTGCACAGTGGACTTCACAGAACACTCTGCAAAGTGACCTTATGCCTGCTGGCTTTGATGAGAATGGTGACTGCTGGGGTGGCTGGGGCGGCCCATCTGCCGACTTGGAGGATGCCTTTGGCTATGATGTGAAAGATAACCCCGCAACACGTGTAGAAACCGATGTACGTCGTAAGGCTACCATGATGGGTCCTGGCGATATATATGAGTATTTTTGGCGTGATCATGATCTTGGCAATAATAAGAAGGGTCTCGACATTCTGAAGTTCTACTATGACAAGGAGTACAATACGGCTGCATCAGGTCAGTTCGCGGGTCCTTGTGGTGTTCAGAACGTTAAGCATGCGTATGGTGACAATGCAGATCACCTTGCTGAGATGGGATCATCTGCTGGTCGTATGGCTTACGCACTTGCTACTCATATCCTTCGTCTGTCTGATGTCTACCTCATTCATGCAGAGGCAGAGGTTCTCCTTGGTCATACAACCAGCCAGACAGCACTCGATGCTTTCAATGCTGTTCATGGTCGTGCTGTAGCATCTGCAGTACCTAAGACTTCTTTGACTTTCGCTGATATTTGGAAGGAGCGTCGTCTTGAGTTTGCAGGAGAAGGTGACCGCTGGTATGACTTCGTTCGTCGTGCATACTATGACGTCAACTCATGTATTGCAGAGCTGAAGGCTCAGCGTCGTAATGCCCTCTGGGGTTGTGATGGAGTATACAAGAACTACTTTGAGTCTGGTGGCTCTTCTTGGCTGCCTGAGGGAGTATGGGATGAGGCAAATCAGAAGTATACTCTTGATCCTATCAAGTACGACGTTGAAACACCTGTTCCTAATGTGACAGCAAACAGTTTTGTATTGCCTTACCCAACAGAGGACGTTGCGTTGAATCCAAATCTGGGCAGCGGTGTCGCTCCAGACCATGTTGACGTAAGGGAAGCCTACAGCTATTAATATTGTAAATCATTAAATAGATAAGACAATGAGAAACAACATATTATTTAAAGGACTGTGCTTTGTGATGGTTGCCCTTACCACAATGGTTACAACATCATGCAAAGACGAGCCCGATAAGTTTGAGTCGACAGGCGGTGTTCCCACTGTACATTATATACGTGCTGTCAGTGCAAGCTCGAAAGACCAGTTACTCGTAGAGGCTTCTATGGGAACTACTGTATGTATCGTTGGTGAAAATCTTCGAAGCGTAAAAGAACTCTATTTCAACGACTGTCCAGCAGTGTTGAATACCAGCTATATGACCGATAACACCCTTATCGTAACTATACCAAAAGATATTCCTGGTGAGGTAACTGATAAGATCTATTTCGTTACAACAGGCAAGAAAGAAGTAGAATACGATTTCCATGTCATCATTCCTGGTCCAATGATCACTTCTATGTCTAATGAGTGGGCTTCTGAGGGTGAAGAGGTAACCATCATAGGTGACTACTTCCTCGACTATGAGAATAATCCTCTGGAATTGTCATTTGGTGATTATGTTATCGATCGTGATGATATCAAGAGCATTACCAAGAACTCTATCACGTTCACTATGCCTGCAGGTGTTCCTCACGAGAAGCTGACAGTAACATCTGTCTATGGCTCAGCTACAAGTAGCTTCATGTATATGGACAACCGTGGTATGCTGTTCGACTTCGATACACCATGCTTCACAGGTACCGTACTTGGCAACAATGGATGGCATGCTCGTGACATCCTCAGTGATGACACATCCCTCTCTGGCAACTATATGGTGCTTGGAGGTGCTGCATTGGGTGAAGACGGCGCATGGGATGACGGCCACTTCTCGTTCGAGTACTGGTGTGGCGACTGGGAGACACCACAGGCTTACTCTTCTCATCCACGTATTTCAGATCTTGTAGACTTCAGCAATCCAGATGGTCTCATCCTTAAGTTTGAGATTAATATTCCTGAGGAAAGTGCATGGTCTGCTGCTCCTATTCAGATATACTTTGGTAGCGTAGCACAGATTACAGGTGCTGGTGGCGGCGCAGACATCTATGGTAATACTACTGCTGGAGCTAACAACACCTTCTTCCATGAGCAGGGTAAGCTGAGCCGTGCGCTCTATATGCCTTGGAAGGACGAAGATGACCTGTTGTATGATACAAAGGGTAAGTGGATGACTGTTACTATTCCTCTGTCTGACTTCGTTTGGGATTGGGATGGAAGCAAGATCTCAAGTACTCTAATGAGTCCTGCTGACTTCGGCTCATTCAACATGTTTGTTGTGCGCGGTGGCTACAATGACAAGTCTGCCCTGCCAGAGGGCGTTGCGTGTGAACCAGTCATCAAGATTGATAATATTCGTGTAATTCCGAACAAATAAACTCAAAAACTTAGATTGATATGAAAAAGTTTAAGAATATATTCGCACTGTTAGTGATAGCCCTCGTCGGGCTATCCCTGACAGCCTGTAGCGACGATGACAATCTGAACACCAACCAGTATGGTGGCGACATCACGCTCACAGCCTTTGGACCCTGTCCAGTACTGCGTGGTGGAACTCTCTATCTGCAGGGCAAGAATCTCGATCAGATCGTAGAGATTGACCTGCCAGGTAGCGATCCAATCACAGCCATTGAAGTTCTTGAGAAAGGTACACATAGCCGTATTGCCATTCAGGTTCCTGCTGAGGGCGGTGAGGTTGGTCCTATCACTCTGAAGACTGCAAAGGGCGGCACTATCGTTTCCACATCTTCTATCACCTTCCGTGAGGATATCCGTATCGATGATGTGTTTATCGAGAGCGAAGGCAACCTCACTGGTAGTGTTGGTGATGTCGTAACTATCAAGGGTGACTATCTCAACCTGATCAATGCAGTCATCTTTACCGATAAGGATACCGTTGAGGTTGACGAGTTTGTTTCACAGGATCGTTACACTATTCAGGTGCCAATCAATAAGTTTGCTCAGTCGGGTACTCTTATCCTAACCGACCTTGCAGAGACTCCTACAGAGATACAGACCGAACAGGCTATCGTTGTCAACTTACCTGAAGCAGCGGTTATCTCACCTGCAACAGTAAAGGCAGGTCAGACCGTAACCGTCACAGGTGTGGGTATGGATCAAATCGAGAGCGTTGTTCTTCAGGGCGTCATCGTACCAGCAGAGGATATCACACTCAGCGATGATGAAAATAGTATCATCTTCACATTGCCTGAGACAGCTCAGGACGGTGAGGTGACATTGGTTACATACTCTGGTGTGAAGGTTCCTGCTGGTAGCATTACTACCGTAACTCCAAGTAATCTTGCCGTTGTCGGTACTCCGAAGAACGGTTTGAAGATGGAAATCACAGGTCAGGATCTTGAACTCGTGAAGACTGTAGCCCTTGAGAATGCTGGTGATGTTGATGCTGATAAGGTTACTATCACCTCAAGCAAGATTACCATCTCTGAGGTTCCTGAAGCAGCTCAGGATGGTAACGCAACGCTGACTATGGCAAATGGTAAGCAGGTAACTGTAGCTTATACCCTTGTCAAGCCAACCGTAACAGAGTCTAACCCTGCAGAATTTGTAGCAGGAGAAGAGATACTTCTCTATGGTACCGACCTTGACCTTGTAGCTTCTATTACCTTCCCAGGCGATGGTGCACCAACAGTTGCGGCAGCGAATTTTGCAGCCCAAGAGGAAGAGGGTATTCAGGTGACCACTCCTACAGCCGCAGCTGGTTCTGGACTCACACTCAATCTGAAGAATGGACAAAAGGTTCAGATAGATGGAATCTTCAACATCAAGGCTGCTACTGATCCAGCGGTTGCTGGCGATGTCACAGGAACGCTAGGTAAAGAAGTTACCGTTACAGGAAAGAACTTCTATAATGTGGAATCTGTATACATTGGTGAAACCAAGATTACAAAGTTTAAGAATCGTACAGACAATACCATGACATTTGTTGTTCCCGCTACTATAGCTGCTGGTACATACGATTTCATCATGGTTTCTCCAGAAGGAACAAGATTCAAGGTAAGTAACTTTATTGTCGTTTCTCCAGAGAAGACCTTCTGGGAAGGCGAAGTAAGTACGATGGGCGCATGGGCAAATATTGAGAATATTGGTTCTGATGCAGGTGCTGAACTTAAGGCAATTGATCCTAAACCAGGTTGGGTTATCCGTATCTATTGTGATTTCGGTTCTGGATGGCAGATGAAATTCCTAGAAGGACACTGGGGACCTCTATATTTTGGAGGGGCAGATCCTGCTGCTGCTAAACCAGACGATAGTATGCCTGCATACGATCTTGATGCAAATGGTGGATGTGTTGTTGTTAAAATAACACAAGCAATGCTTGACGCTGCTTATACACAGCAGTGGTGGGGCGGTACGTTCATTATTCAAGGTCAGAACTTTGTACTCAAAAAGATAACAGTTGCAGAAAAATAATATTTGTTATAATAAATTAGGGGCGCAAGCTTTGCGCCTCTATTTTTTTGTTTGTTTACGTTTGCACGTTTGTAGTAAAATACGTATATTTGCACGCATATAGACAAAGAAGTAAAATGGGATCGTTTATCAATGTAGGAAATTCGGGCTTTCAGATGGCCCGCAATGGAGAATATGTTGATAAGTCGGAATTGATATCCGTTATCAATGCGACGCTCCGAACGGAGCGCCAGTTTGCATGTGTGACTCGTTGCCGTCGTTTCGGAAAGTCTATGGCAGCCAAAATGCTATATGCTTATTATGACCAGTCATGCGACTCGAGAGCTCTGTTCGAAGATCTGAAAATATCGCAAGACGCTTCATTCGAAGAGCACCTTAACAGATACCCTGTTTTATTTCTTGATATGTCTGACTTTGTGACTCGTTATAAATGTGCTGACATTGTCAATCAACTGAATTTAGAGTTGAAGAGAGATGTCAGTGCTGCATATCCAGACGTTCCCGTCGCTGACGAAGACGACCTTATGGCTTTGCTCAATCGTGTTGTGGAAACTACTCATCAGCAGTTTATCTTCATTATCGACGAGTGGGATGCCATCTGTCGGGAGTTTAAGACAGGAACCTCTGCAATGGACGACTATGTTGGTTGGCTACGTCGTTTATTTAAGGGGGGGCTGTCAGCGAAAGTCTTTGCAGGAGCGTATCTAACAGGTATACTTCCTATAAAAAAATACAAGACGGAGTCAGCTCTTAATAATTTTACCGAATATTCAATGGTGAGTCCAGGACGTTTGGCGGGTTTCTTCGGATTTACCAAGAACGAAGTAAAAACACTATGTCAGAAGCATGGTGCTGATTACGACGAAATGGAAAAATGGTACGATGGCTATCAGATTGGCTCAGAACCTTCGGTTTTCAACCCTAACTCTGTGATGCAGGCTTTATGGGCAGGACGTTGTCGTAGTTTCTGGGCAACCTCAGGCGCTTATGATGCTGTCGCGTCATATATCCAGATGAACTTCGAAGGACTGAAGGATGACATTATCAATATGGTTGCTGGTGGCCGCTGCAAGGTAGACACGACAGGATTTCAGAATGATATGTCGGTAGTGCGATCAAAAAGTGACGTCCTGACCGTGCTTATTCATTTGGGCTATCTTGCTTACGATTGGGATGCAGACCAGTGCTATATACCTAATCGTGAAGTAGAGGATGAGTTGGTCAATGCTATTAAGGACAATCGTTGGGAGCATGTCGTCAATGCCCTTGAGCTATCTGATCAGTTGTTGCAGGCTGTCCTTGACGGCGATGAAGAGAGAGTGGCACACGGGGTAGATGCTGCGCATGATGAGAATACCAGCATATTGAGCTATAATAACGAGAACTCTTTGGCTTGTGTGCTGAGTATAGCCTTCTTCTATGCTAAGAACGAATATGTGTTTTATCGAGAGTTTCCTACTGGAAAAGGATTTGCCGACTTGGTCATGATTCCACGCAAAAATATTGGTAAGCCAGCAATCTTGCTGGAATTGAAATACAATCATTCTGCTATGTCTGCCATCCAACAGATTCATAGCAAGGACTATGAAGGCAAACTGGTTCAATATGATGGAGACGTAATCCTTGTCGGAATCAATTACGATAAGAAGACAAAACAACACGAGTGTAAGATTGAGAAAATGAATAAAAAACTTAAATGAATATGAAACGAATACTACTATTTCTTCTTGTCTTAGTAGCAACCATTGTTGCTAAGGCGGCAGATGACAAATCCCTGTTCATCAAGTTCTATGATGGCAGCAAGATGGAATTTGTCATGTCAGCCAACCCCGAAATCTCTATGGCTAATGATGTGATGACTATCACATCCAATGGTACAACATCA
>Ga0247608_10007309_pt1 | contig 11353 bp, 8 predicted proteins | sample 176DNAGHGlowgp2_FD_193490 | JGI IMG/M metagenome (GOLD analysis project Ga0247608, IMG submission 193490) | Sheep rumen microbial communities from Palmerston North, Manawatu-Wanganui, New Zealand - 1766 DNA GHGlow gp2 | ecosystem: Host-associated > Mammals > Digestive system > Stomach > Rumen ... | reverse complement strand
AAGAGCAATAACAGAAGAAGAACATGCAAAAGTAGTTGAACTAGGCGGACTTCACGTTATAGGAACGGAAAGACACGAATCTCGCCGTATTGATAACCAATTGAGAGGTCGTGCAGCCCGTCAGGGTGACCCCGGTTCTACAAGATTTTTCTTGTCTTTAGAAGATAATTTGATGAGAATATTCGGCGGTGATAAGATTGCAGGCTTAATGGCAATGCTTCAGGTAGATGAAAACATGGCAATCGAGTCATCTCTTATTACCCGTCAAATTCAATCAGCACAAAAGAAAGTTGAAACTTATCATTTTGATATCCGTAAAAACGTACTTCAATATGACGATGTTATGAATGTTCAGAGAGAAAAATTCTATGCACAACGCAGAAAAGTGCTTGAAGGCAAGGATTTAAGAAGTGATATTGAATATATGATTGACAGAGAAATCGACAGACTTCTAAAATCATACATCACGCCGGAGATGAACCCTGAAGAATATATTCCTGACGATTTAAAAACACTTATAAGCGAACTACACTCTACAATCCCGCAATTAGCATATATTACGGTAGATAATATTAAGGGTGTTCGTTATCATAAAATTTATGACATGATTCGAGAGGCTGCACAAAAAGCATACAAAGACCACGAAGAAGAAATTGTCAGCTTCTTTAATACAATCTCAGCACAATATGACCCGAGTTTTGTTCCACAGGAATTATTCGGTCATGATAACGTAATGCGTTCACTTGAACGTGATATTTTGCTCAGAGTCGTTGATAACCAATGGATTGACCATTTACACAATATCGATATGCTTAAAGATGGCATAGGACTTAGAGCTTACGGTCAAAAAGACCCGTTAATTGAATATAAAAAAGAAGCATACGATTTGTTTAATAAGATGATGTTCGAAATTCAATCAAATACCGTTCGTTACATCTTCCGTGCAAAATTCGGTATTCAATTTGTGTCTGAGGACGGAACTGTTGAAGTCGTTGACACCTAATTAATCAAAATAATTCATCTTAACATTTCTTCACATTTAATCTAAAAAAGGCAATTTTTCAAAAGAAAAATACTTTATATATATGTGTAGAAAATTAAAGGTGTTTTAGTATGGCGGTGAATCCTTATACATTAGCTCATTTGTGTGATAAAGGTATCTTAGACGGTGCAGATATAGCAATGCTTAATGCACCAACAATGCCGATTATGCCAATCGGCAATCAATACTTAGATATGGCAATGCAAGGCAATCTTTATCAAAATTCAGGAATGGGATATGATTCTTTCCATTCAAGCTATTCACCTGCGTATACTCCGTCTTATCCGAATACGATTACAACAAACGGTTATAACGGAATGCCTGCAGCAATCGGCAGTATGTCAAATGCAGGCGGAATGAATGCTTTTAACGGATACGGAGTCGGAGTCTATAACAACAATAATACATTAACCGCTTTTGGTGAGGACGGCTTTACAGGCTCTCAATCAGCAGCCGGAGGATTAAATGCTTTTGGCGGCTTTAGTGATACACAAAATAATATATCGAGCGGATTTAATAAAACAATGTCTGCTATCGACAGAACTCCAAAAGCAATATGGGGATTACTTGCAGGTGCAATAGGAATTACAGGAATTGCACTTATGTTTAAAAGAGGTAAAAAGCCTGATTTAACAAATGAAAGCTCAAATTTATTAACGAAGCTTAAATTTTGGAAAAAGAAGAATTAATATTAAATAACCTTATTAAAATACCTTATTAAATTTACATGCTCTTTTTTTTAAGAGCATTTTTTTTATTTATACATGTAAATATCGGTTACTCGGGTAATATACGCAAAGCTATGGCTATTATTAAATAGAATTGTAATAAATTTTAGGAGGATTTGAAAATATGACAACAGAAGTTCAAACGAAAAAAGAAACAATCAGCGTAATAATTATTGAAGATTTTAAACTTACAAGAGTTGGTTTAAGATGTGCTTTGAACTCTAATAAAGACATAAATGTCGTAGCGGAAAGCGATAATGCAACAGACGGACTTGCTCTTATAGAAAAATATAATCCTGATGTTGTCTTAATGGATTTAGGGCTTGCCGGTATGAACGGTATAGAAGCAACGATAAAAGTTCGTCAAATGAATCCAAACATAATGATAATTGCTTTAACTTCTCACGATAGGGAAGAAGAAGTAATATCTGCTCTATCTGCAGGTGCAATGGCATATTGCCTAAAAGATATAGACCCAATTAAGTTAGCTGATGTAATAAGAGATGTTAAAAACGGAGTGTGCTGGCTTGATCCTGTTATTGCAAGAAAAGTGCTTGATTCATTCCCAAAACAAGAAACATTGGGAATTTTGCACGATAAAAATTCCGATGAAGGCAGAGTCCCTTTGACAGAAAGAGAATATGAAGTATTAAAACACTTGGTTGAAGGAAAAAGTAATACAGAGATTGCAAAAGAGCTTATCGTTAGTGTTCATACGGCAAAAGCTCACGTCTGTTCGATTTTACAAAAAATGTGCGTTAATGATAGAGTTCAAGCCGCAGTAAAAGCGGTAAAGGAAGGATTAGTATAAATTTCTGCTTCGTGTTTATTGTAATATAAATGAGGCGCAATTGAGCATAACTCAATTGCGCCTACGAATTCTATTTATATATCGGCTGAGCTATTTTTTAGATGAGAAAAACTTAACGACTTTATCGTAACAGTTTTGTTTCACCCAAGTACAAGCCTTGTGGCAGGGTTCCGTAACTGTGTCTGTATGTCTGAAAAATTTTTGAGCTTTTTCATTTGAAATTTTCCCGACCCAATCGTACTTGTGGGCAAGTCCTGCAAGACCAACCACAGTTGCAATACCTGCCGCAGTGCCTAAGACTATTCCGAGAGTTGAAGTCTTTTTCTCAGGTTCTTCGTATGCTCTGAAAGAAACAGTGTCTTGTTTTAAATCATTATCAACAGTAAATATTGATTCTTGATTTTTTCTTACACCGACACCGCCGGTGGATTCTTTTTTAGCCGTTTCTATTGTTCTGTCTGCGACACCGCCGGTTGATTCACCGCCGCCATAAAATGATACTGTCATACAAACCTCCATAAGAGTTATTCACACATCTTCTACATACTAAAAAACATTTTGTTTGCAAAATTTGCCTAATTTTAAGAAAAAATTTACAAATCTTTACATAAGGATTTAAAATTATACAAATTTTCTGTAATCTTTTAGCTCATCAATAGATTTCATATCTGCAATTCGGGAAGCTTTTTTCTGTTCTTTTGTTATGTAGTTCGTTATGAATAATGACGGAATCGTACTTAGCATAACGATACCAAAGTATTTAGCAAAATTTGTGTTTCTGTTTTTGGGTTCCTTTATGGCTTTCATCAAATATGGAACGGCAAAAATAAGTGAAGCAAGTGCAAGAACTTCGCTTATCGGATACGAGATTGCTTGACCGAGAGCTTCTACACTTTCTGCGTATTTTTGAGAGTTTTCGTCAACTTTATTAAATGTTCTAAATGTATTTTTTTGTAATCTTTTCGCATCTTTAATTTGTTGGTCGGAAAGTTTTAATTTTTCTACCGCTTTATAAAATCTGCGTTCGTTTTTACCTTCTGTTTTTTTATATTTTTTGTATTCTCTGTTATCCTTGAAGGCACTAATTAAGAATGAGAATACATTTTGCTTCTTTTGTTTTTTTACGTCTGCATCTTTTATTTCGTTTAATTTTTCGTCACTAACATAAATAAAATTATTCGGATTTTTGGCAAGCTCTTGTTTTACTTTAAATCTTCCGACTCTTGATGCTTCTTTGTTAATTTGAGCACCTAAAATTCCCATTCCCGCCAAAGAAGCAAAACCTGCAACTTTTCCTATTTTTGCTATTTTATTTGCGGATTTAATATTTAGTTTGTTTAATAATTTTTCCAAACCGAAGTATATTAATGCAGAAAATCCGCCTACGGTTAAAATTCCTGCTTGTACGGCAAGCTCGGAATTTTCAGCATAATCTTGTGATGCAATATCAATTTTTTCAATCAATTTTGTTAAAATTTGCTGATCTTTTTTTGCATTTTCTATTTCTTGCGGTGAAACTTTTTTATTAATATTTTTTTCATCTACAGCCAATGCTTTTTCAAATTCTGCCTTTTGGATTTTATATTCTTTGGAATCAATTGTCATATCTTTAAGTGCATTAAAGCTTTTAGCAATTTTTTCCGTTGTTTTTTTATTTTTATCTTCATCTAATATAATATTTTGTGATTTGATTTTAGCTTCTTTAATTTGGTCTGGAGTTAATATCGCAAAACCGTTTGGATTATCCAATTCTTTTCTCATCGCTTCAAATCTGCCTTTTCTTGAAGCGCCTACTTCGGCTTTTGCCCCCCAAGCCATTAAAGGAAATGCTGTAAAAGAGCCTAAAATTATACCTATACCTGTAGGTATACCCAATTTTATTATGTTTGTATATTTACTTCCTTTTGAAGCAAATTTCCCAAAAAATTTCCCTATCGGTTTGATTTTACCGAGCGCAAAGCCAAGTGCACCACCTGCAAAACCTGCAAGCTCTAATCCAATGGTTATAATCGGTTCTGTTGCAGCTTCCATATTTTCTGCTTTTTTCTGAGAATATTCATCCATAATATCAATCGCACGTAAAAGATTTTTCCCTTTTTGAATATCTTTTGGGTTTTTAACTTCGGGGTGCAGTTCTATGTATTTTAATCTTTTCGCATCTGCAATATCCCGATTCTTCTTCCAATCGGAATAATACGGCTCATAATTTTTATATGCTTTATAATCACCAAACATGGACATTTGCAAATTTCCTTTTAGTTATTATAAAATCCGTAAAAATAAAATTTGCTATTTGTTTAGTTTAATGAAATCTCAAAGTTTCCGTTTGAAAATTTAATATTAAGATTTAAAAATTCATTTTTGTATGCTGAAGGCGGCGGGTTAAATGACGGAGTAGACATTACGGCATTGTATACCGCATCATTAAGCGTATTATTTGAGGATTGTTTTGTAAAAGAACGGTTAATGAGTTTTCCTGTTGAATTTATCTTAAAGCTTACCGTGCAAGAACCGTCTCCTATTACTCTTGTAAAATCAATTTTTCTGCCGATAGTATTACGTAAGTTATTTTTATAGATGTTGAATTCCTGTTTTGCAGCTGCTTCCTGTTTTGCCTGTGCTTCTTTGGCTTTTTTTGCCTGTTCTTCCTGTAGTTTTTTTATTTGAAGTTCTTCTGCTTTTTTTCGTTCTTGTTCGGCAAGAGCTTTTTGTTTAGCGGCTTCTTCCGCTTGTTTTTTAGCTTGTTCGGCTGCTGCATTATTTGTATTGGTTTTTTGAACCGTTTGCTTTTGTGTGTTTGTTGTTGTTTTTGTTGTTGTTTTAGCGGTTGTTTGTTGAGTTTTTTGCGTAACTTTTTGCAAAGGAACAATTGTCTGCTTCGGTTTTGATGTTTGTTGTTTTGGAGTACTTACCCGTACGGGTTTTGTTTCAATGATTTCTTTTTTTACAGGTTCTTCTTTTATAATTTTTGTCTCAACTTTGGGCGGAGTATTATTCCATATTTTATTAATATTAGGAATAGATTTTTCCGTGCTAATATTTTTAGAAGCGGTTGTTTCTTGAACATCGGCTTCTTTAGGATTCCAAGCAAAAAATACAATATATAATGATAAAACAATACAGAGAATAAAAATTATTAAAGAAATCGGATCAACCGTCGGGGTTAATCTGTTTTTTAAATCGTTGGCAATATTATAATTATTATTGTAGTTTTGTGCAGATTTTTCGGACGAAGAATTGTACATTATATTTTTTGTTGTATCTTGCACAATTTTTTCTTCTGTTGTTTTTGTGGATTGAATTGCCTCTTGTGTTTCAACAGGTTTTATAACTTCAAATTCATCGTTGCCGCAATCACAGTAATCAGGCTTATTTTCGTATTCCAAACCACATTCTTTGCATTTATACATTTTATTAAAATCTCCGTACTTTGCTCTATTAATATATTATAATAAACTTCAATTGTAAACAAACATTACAATTTTAATAAATATTACCTTTCTAACAATAGACAAACCCTGAAAACAATGTTATCATGATAGTGTAGAAGAATGTGGAGGACAGAACCATGTCAGTATCAGCAAGCAGTTATGCTATCTCAAACTTAATCAGCTCGTTAAACAGCGCCCCAATGGCAATCATGAATGCTCAAAACAGCATTATGAATATGTCATCAAACCCAAGCATATTCTCAGAAGGTATGTCTTTAGATCAACTTAGTGCAATGGATGCTCAACTCGAAATGGATTTATTTAATGCGGGTTTGCAGTACGAAATGCAAAAAGGTTTCTTGGAAGCAATGAAGAAAATCCAAAGAGAATCTGCTGAAAGAATCGGTAAAGCTTTTGGCGGCTAATAACAGTTTGTAGCAAAAATAAAAATTTAATATTTAACGGGAATGTCGAGAGTATGCTTTCGGCATTTCTGTTTTTGTGCGCTATTTTTATGCAATAAAAAAAGCTTAGGATTTTTTCCTAAGCTTTTTAATTGTTTTTTAATCATTAACTATCTTAATTTAACAGTTACTGATTTAGCTTTTTGAGTGTATTCAAGTTTATCTTCTCTTGATAACCAGCCTAAACCCATTTCAGCAAAATTTTCGCCTAAGCTTAAATCTTTTTTCATCTTGTTGATTGATACTTCACCTTTTGTATTAAGGTAGTTATAAATAGTACCAGCTGATTCGATGATTTGTTCTTGAATTGATTTTACTTCTTTTGTTGTTCTTGCCATTTTAAATCTCCTTCTATATATGTGTGTGTATTAAGCATTTCGCTTACGAGTTTTATTGTATAAAAAATTTTTCAATTTTGCAAGAGTTTTAAATTAAGTTTATGATAAAATAGTACATACGGAGTATGTTATTAAATTCAATTAAAGCCGATATTCGAGAGCATGTTATTCTTGAAAAATATTTTCAATTAATTTCTCAAGGGGTGAAACCTTCTGAAATATTGGTTCTTGTGCAAAATTCAACTTTAAAAAAACAACTTCAAAATAAAATTTTTGAAAATATTTCAATTGATGCTATCGAAAAAATAAATGTTCATTCTTTTTATTCTCTTGTATATAATACTTTGCAAGATAATTGGTGTTTTCTTGAAAATTCACTAAAAGGTGAAAAATCTTTCATTCTTCCAAACCTCGTCGGGCTCGAGGTTTCACAGTTCTTGCTAAAGGATCTTTTGAAAAATATAGTTGTCAAAGGATATAATTCAAAAAAATCATTACTTCATCAAATTTTTAGAAGATATTCTTTAATTGTTCAAAATGATTTATCTAATGAAGATGTTAAAGAGAGAGCAAAAATTTTAAAAGAAGCTTTTGCCGATGATGCCGAGTTGATTATTAAAAAACTTTTAAGAACTACTTTAGAAAGCAGAAGTTTGGATTATTTAAGACAAACACTTATATTTAATTATGTTTATCAACATACTGATTATTTTAAAACGATTAAATATTTACTCGTTGATGATGCCGATGAAATTACTCCGGTTTGTTTTGATTTTATTGAATATTTGAAGCCTCAATTAAATGATTGGTTAATATGTTTTGATTCACTCGGTTCTTCAAGGTGCGGATATTTAAGCGCAGATACTTCTATTGAATATAAATTAAAAAAGTTATTTATGGAAGATGTTACAGAAGGTAATGAAAATTATTTTGTAAACGGAGATATTATATTTAATAACGTTTTAGAAGATAAACATGATAAGTTGGAAAATTTTACATTAATTTCTTTATCCAAACGTGCCGAGATATTAGATGAAGCAATAAATAAAATTAAGTACTTACTTTCTCAAAAAAATACCTTGCCAAAAGATATTGTAATTGTAACTCCGCTTCAGGATGACATGCTAAAATTTACACTGCAGGAAAATTTATCTAAAGTTTGTAATCTTGTATTTTTAAGCGGAAGCGAAAAGTTAATAAGCAACCCTCTTGTAAAAGCAAGTTTAAATATTTTAAGGCTTATGTCGGGTTTAGAGGTTACTGATATTGATTTAAGAAGTATCATTTCAGATTATATCGGTATACCTTTAATTTATTCTAAAAAAATTTTTGATACTTATAATCAAACAAAAAATTTGCCCGAATCGATTGAAGAATATAATGATAAATATGAAAATTTTTATAATGCCTTTAATGAGATTAGAAATAAGAATATAAAATTATCCGTTAAAGTTTACGAAATGTTTTCAAGAGTCGTAAAACATGTTGATACCTCGAAAATCAATAAATTTAATTTCTTTATAAAACAACTAAGAGATTTTGAAAATGTGCTTGGTGCTGATTGTGTTAAAGAAAGAATTGAAGATATTATCGTTCAGTTTGAAAATTCAATAATTGCCGAAAATCCAAGTTCTACACTCGATATTTTAGATTACGATTTAGTAGTTGCAACTCCGCAAAAAATTATTGATAATAAAATCTCAACAAAATACCAATTTTGGTTAGATGTTTCACATTCGGATTGGGTTAAAACAGATACAGGTCCTTTGTATAATGCTTGGGTTATGCAGAAGGATTGGACAAAGGAAGATTATACAATAGAAGATGATATATTTTTATCAAGGCAAAAGACTGCAAGAATATTAAGAAAGCTTCTCTTGTTATCTAAAGAACATACATTTGCTTTATCAAGTCTTTTTGATCCGTCGGGTGTTGAAAATATCGGCGGTATACAACCATATATTGAAGCATCGGGAGAAGTTATATACAAATCAAAACCTGCACACATAATTACTCCGAGAGACGACCAAAAACCCGTATTAGATTATAAAAAAGGCTCTATGGCAATTTTTGCCGTTCCGGGAGCAGGAAAAACAACTATACTGTTAGCTCTGATTATAAAACTTATGACAAGCGGAGTTAACCCTTTAAATATTTTTGTATTGACTTACATGGATTCTGCCGCAAGAAATTTTAGAGAACGTATAAAAAATATGTGTCCCGAATCTGTTTTACTTCCAAATATAAGCACTATTCACGGTCTTGCTCTAAAGTTATTGAAGGAAAATGCAAACTATGAAAGATTAAATTTAACGGATGATTTTGAGATTTGTGATGATACACAAAGAATGAAGATTATTAAATCAATAAGTTTAAACGGAGTTAAACTAACCAAAGTTGATATTGAAGATTTTGACAGAGCAATTTCCGTATTCAAATTGCAGGAAGGTAATATTGATACTCCTTCTGCCGATAAAAAGATTGAAAGATTTAAAAAGTTTTATAAAGAATATCAAACAAAACTTAAAGAAGCAAATATGATTGATTATGATGATATTTTGATTTTGTCCGTAAAATTATTGGAAAATAATCCCGATATTTTGGAATATTATCAGGATATTTGCGAATATATTATTGAAGACGAAGCACAGGATTCATCAGGAGTTCAACAACGATTAATCGGATTATTAAGCGGAAAACATAAAAATCTTATAAGGTGCGGTGATATCAATCAAGCAATAACAACAACGTTTTCTAATGCTGATGTTGAAGGATTCCGAGATTTTATAAAAAAATCCGATACGTCTGTCGAAATGAACCATTCTCAAAGATGTGCTCAAGATGTTATGACTCTTGCAAATAAATTGGTAGATTGGGGTGTTTCACTTCTTCCGAAAGCATTTTTTAAAACTTATATGCACGGGGTTGAGGGTAAAAATCCTAAATCGGTTGATACTGTCAATTCTCATATTTTTTATAATCAGTTTGCGGAAAGAAATTATATATTAAAAGAAATAAAAAATATTTTAACAAATGATAAAAATGCTACAGTAGGTATACTTTTAAGAAATAATTTTCAAGTCGCCTCTTGGACAAGCTTTATAAATGATGCAGGGCTAAAGACTATTACAAGAAGTGAATCTCTCGGACAAAAAGGGGTTTTTAATGCAATATTTTGTATATTGCAATTTATTCAAAAGCCTTTTGATAATGAAGTTCTTGCATCTGCTTATGAAAAACTTTCAGAATTAGGATTTTATAAACAAAGGCTTCAAACGGAGATTAGGAATAGCGAAACACCGTTTATAAAGAATAACGGTGATAATATTGAAAACAATTCTCTTGCACAGTTCTTGTGGGATATGCAATATTGGTTGAATTCTTCAACACTTCCTTTGGAGGAGTTGGTTATCAGAATTGGACTTTATTATTATACAAGTGATATTGAGAAATCTAATGTATATTTAATAGCAATACTTGTAAAACGACTCAATACGAATTCAAACTTTGACTTAACAATACAAAGATTAGATGAATTGGCTAAAAAACCTTCTTTAAGCGGGTTCAAATTTTTCTCTGAAGAAGAAGATAAAGAAGCTGTTAAAGGTAAAGTGCAAATTATGACACTTCATAAATCAAAAGGTGATGAATTCGATTATGTATTCTTGCCTGAGCTTAGTGAAAAATCACTTTCGATTGATGTATCAAAGGCTAAATTAAAATCTTCTTCCGTATTTATGGAAGAAGTTAAGGCATTTAACCCTAACTATAAAAGAAAATCCGAGCTAGAATTAAAACAATTTAATGCGGAAGAAACATTGAGGCTTTTGTATGTTGGAATTACAAGAGCGCAGAAAAAACTTTATATAACCTCCTCCTCAAAAACTAAATCTTTCGGAAAAGATATTCCGCAGGAGCCAAGCATCATATTTAATTCTATTTTGCAGAATAACCGATAATTTGCAAAAATTATTCTTGTATTGTAAAATTGTATCTGTAAATTTAAGGATATTTAGGAAATAAATGGACGTACCTGACATATTAGCAAATATATTTATTATAGCATTTTTGCTTTTTGTAAACGGTTTTTTTGTATCAGCAGAGTTTGCCCTTGTAAAAGTGAGAAAGACAAGACTTGAACAACTTGTTAATGACGGAGATACAAGAGCAAAAACTGCATTAAAACTAGTAGATAACGTTAATAAAATGCTGGCTGCTGCGCAACTAGGTGTAACAATTGCAAGTATTGCTTTAGGTTGGGTAGCGGAAGCAACTATGGTTCAGCTTGTAACCCCGATAATAAAAGCTATTCCGTTCGGACATATAGCGGTCCATGCGGTTGCTATTCCTGTATCGTTTGCATTGGTAACATATTTTCATGTTCTTTTGGGTGAACAACTCCCAAAATGCCTTGCGCTTAAACATACTGAAAAATTGGCTCTTGTGATAGCAACACCGATGCACGTATTTATTACGTTGCTAAAACCTTTTGTTTGGATTTTACAAGTGTCGGGCGATTTTATTCTTAAAATATTCCAT
>Ga0247608_10007308_pt1 | contig 11353 bp, 6 predicted proteins | sample 176DNAGHGlowgp2_FD_193490 | JGI IMG/M metagenome (GOLD analysis project Ga0247608, IMG submission 193490) | Sheep rumen microbial communities from Palmerston North, Manawatu-Wanganui, New Zealand - 1766 DNA GHGlow gp2 | ecosystem: Host-associated > Mammals > Digestive system > Stomach > Rumen ... | reverse complement strand
AACGGAACTCGGCGCCCTGACCTCAGAAGCCTGGGGCAACTCACAGATCGGGACATCGCAGCTTTGGTCGGACTACTACCTCATGCTGTCCAACATCCGCGAGCTTGAAAAGCGTTTCGATGCCTACGGCGAGGAGCAAGGCGACGCTGCCGTGTGCGACAAGGTACGCGCCCAGCTTAACATCTTGAAGGCTTACCAGACCTTCAAGGTCACGGATGTCTTCGGCGACATGCCTTACTCTCAGGCGGGCCGCATCTGGGAAAACGCCTCGTCGCAGGCCACGATGAAACCCGAATGGGACACCCAGGAGAGCATCTACAAGTCGCTGCTGGAAGAGCTGGAGTGGTCGTGCGACGTGCTTCACGCCGACTCAGCCACCACCGCCAGCGGCAACGAGTACTACAAGCTGCCTTACGACGTGCTGCTCAACAACGATTATACGCTTTGGGCTGAGTTTGCCAACTCGCTCATCCTGCGCCACGGCCTTCGCATGTATGACAAGGACCCTGAATTTGCCACACCTTTGCTGGTTGAAGCCTACAACTTCATCTACTCGAAAATGAACGCTTCAGGTGGCGTGGCCACGGGTGGTGCCATTGCCTTGTGGCCTAGTGTGTTAGGAACGAATTGGGACATCAACTGGTCGTTCCGTGAGCACAAGAACCTGCGCATGGGCGAAACGGTGTGGAGCTGCCTCTCGTCGACCGACGACATGGACGGCAGCGGCATCTTCGACTATCGTGCCTATCTCTTCTTCGACACGAGTCACAAGACCGACAGCTTCCCCGACGGCGCATGGAAGCCCTTCCCGCAGATTCGCACTGCCGAGACGCCCACCGAAGGCGGCTCACCCTATGCCCAAAGCCGCGACGGCAACTACACCTTCAAAGGCCCCTCGTGCCTCTATTCACCCTTCAACTATTATCTGACGAGAGACGAGAAGTATGTCCCCCAGATCTTCGTGACCTACGCCGATGTGCTCTTCATGAAGGCCGAAATCGAGGTGCGGAACATCGGCGGTATCACGCCCCCGCTCAATGCCGACGAGTCCATCCGCTCGGGGGTCTACCAATCGTTCCTCTTCTGGACCCACATCCCACAGCAGACCAGCCGCTGGACCTATTTCTATCCACAATATACCAATTATATCGGTAGCTTGGATATTTGGTCGTATTGCAACAATATGGCGGCCAACGTGATGAACTATGCCGTGTGGATGAATCCCGAATACGATGGTAGCCAGGAGTTCTACCTGAAGATGATCTACCAGCAGCGTTGGCTCAACCTCTTCCGCCAGCCATGGGAAGCCTGGGCCTTGGCACGCCGCACCATGGCGACACCCACCACCATCGACCACGCCAAGCTGACGTCGTATCGTTTGGAGTATCCCCAAAAGGAGATCGAATACAACTACGACAACTACACGGTGCAGCTGGCCCGCATGTCGCACGGCGACACGCGCCAGACCAAGGTGTGGTGGATGGACTTTAGATGAATAGTAGAGACGGTGCATGCACCGTCTCTACAACAACGGAATACAACAACCATTACACCCAGCTGCTGATTGCGGAGCTGTTGTATAAGAACGACTACGAACAAACTCTCGAAAAAAGAACAAAAAGTTTGTCAAATAGAACAGAAACACATAAATTTACAGCGGGTTGAAGGGATTGCCCTAACGGGACTTCGGCATCCTGACAACCTGAAAACAAGTCAATCAAGTATAATTAGAAGTCCCGAACAATTCTTTCAAAACCAAGCATAATATAAATTCACCACTAACTTTAGATAATCGATACAAAGTATTGCCAGAAGGAGGGAACAACGCCCCCCAACAGTATATTCGATTATGGGAAGGCCAAGGCTATTCACACTATATTTTCAACAAAAGACAATGATTAAAATGAAAACATCCAAACTAGTTTTATATGTTGTTGTACTTTTATATTGCAATTATTGCGAAGCACAAACCTTTTATGGATCAAGCAATTTTGGCCGTTTTGAGATATTGAATGATTCAACCTGTACTCTATGTTTTATTTCCGACAATCCATTAATGAATAGAGTGGATTCTTGTTCATGTGTAAAAACAGGCGACACTATTTACATTTCGACAAAAGTAAGACATCGATTTGAAATCGTAGAAGAATATCCTTTTGAAACTTTAGAACGCTCTTCTCTAGTTTACAAGGAATACCGCTACCAGTTTTTAGGAGAAGGTTATCAGTTACTTAATGAGGATTGTGTTTGTGAAAATGACAAAATCATGAACTTTCCAGGTTTTAAAAATGGAGACATTATAGTTGTTCGCTATTTTATTGTTTATGATCGCTTTAAATGGATTTATGGCGAAGAAAGACCTATAATAAAATATAATATTGTTGATGGTTGCTGTTTTGATAATTTTCCACTACTCATGAGGGGCAATCAAATTATCCCTATCGACGAAGAAAAAAATGAGCAGTGTTGGATAGATAACGGTTTTTACTTCCCAACAATGAAGAGAAGTCGGAAAGAGAAATCATTTGACGTCATTGGCAGATGGTCAATAGGTCTAAGAGGTTTACCCAATGGTTATAATATACCCGAGAACAAATTCAGTAAGCATCGGGATTAAATGAAGACGGCAACCAATCGAAAAAAAATACTCAACTACTTCGCTGGCATGGAGAACCTTGCCTCGGCTATCGGCAATGGCGGCTTGGAGGACATTGGCCAACCGATTGTTGACAGGTTGCTCCCCAGCAGAGCCCATTTCCTCGTCCAGCCGCATGGCAAAATTACGGATAAATCCACAATGATGCTTAAAATGAAAATAATTGTCTAACTTTGCACCGCATCCCTGAAGTCAGCAGACTTCAGACACACTGGTTGAAACACTACCTTCTGTTACGGACATTTCAAGATTTTACTTGAAAACGTCGGAAAAGAACCATTTTTTCCTTATCGTTTGTTATTGTTCAAATAAACTTTACTATTTTTGCATCGTCGTTGCGGATTTTTCAAAAATATCCGAAATTACTTTGCGGATTTTCATAGAATATCCGCAATCACTTTGCGGATATTGTGAGAGTTTTCGCAGTCTTTTGAAGGAAAATTGTCTTGTTATGTATCATAGAATATTTGACATAGAGAACCGGTTGGATGAGGCCATGTTCTTGTTTGGTGGCCGTCAGGTGGGCAAATCTACACTCTTGAGGGAGCGTTTCCCCAATGCCGTTTACATCGATCTTTTGCAGTCTGAACTGAGAAACCGTTTTCAGCACCACCCTGAGGAGTTTCGGGAGAGTTTGTTCCGCTTTCCTCCTGAAACACTTGTCATTGTGGACGAAATCCAGAAAGTGCCCGACCTGTTGGACGAAGTCCACTGGCTGATGGTGAACAAAGGTCTTTTCTTTATCCTTAGCGGTTCCAGCGCTCGTAAATTGAAAAAGAACGGCGCCAACAACCTTGGCGGGCGAGCCATTCCAGAAACGCTGTTTCCCTTGGTCAGTGCAGAGATTCTGGATTTCGACCTTGACCGTGCCATACAAAACGGCATGATCCCTCGGCATTACATGGTCGCCAACGCACGCAACCGACTCAAATCTTATATTGATTTATATCTTAGGGAAGAAATCATCGAGGAAGCCGCCGTGCAAAAAGTGGATGGTTTTATTCGTTTCTTGGAAGTTGCTGCCATCTCCGACGGCGAAATGCTGAATTACGAAAACGTGGCCACGGATTGTGGCGTCTCGGCCAACACGGTGAAGGCCTATTACAAGATCCTTTGCGATACGCTGTTGGGCTTTGAAGTGCCCGCTTTTAGGAAAGTCATCAAGCGGAAACTCACTAAGGCTTCCCGTTTCTATTTTTTCGACGTGGGCATCGCCAACTATTTGACCGGACGCCATCATCTTGCCCCCAAGACACCAGAATACGGACATGCCTTCGAGCATCTTGTAATGCAGGAAATTGTGGCTTATCTTGGCTATAAGGACAGCGAAGAGAAGTTGACTTATTGGCACACCTACGATGATATAGAAGTGGATGCTGTCGTCGGCGATGCTCGGGTGGCCATCGAAATCAAATCCGCCGACTCGATTCAAACCAACCATAAGAAAGGCCTTGTCGAATTTGCCAAGGAGCATCCGGATGTGAAGCAGATTCTTGTGTCACGCGACAGGGTTAGCCGACGAAGCGGGGAAATCGATTTGTATTACGTGACCGACTTCTTCAAGGCGTTATGGAATGATGAGATTATCTGAGGGTTCAAGAAAAAAAACACGATATCCAATGGCTATCGAACGCTTTTTCATTAACTTTGCACCGAAATTCAAATCGACCTTATGAAAATGAAAAAGAGATTGTTATTCCTTGGAATGATGCTCATCAGCATCGGGCTGACAGCCCAAGTCGAAAAGACCTTCGACTTCAACGATTATCAGGTTGGAAGTGGCCAACCCTATCCTCCGCTGAACGGACAAGACGGTTGGTATGTCCGTGCACACAGCGCCGGCAACGGCGGAAGCACCATGGGCCCCATGTACACCGACTACATGGGCCACTACTGGGGCAACACCCCCGTGACGCCTACTGCCGACGAAACCTTGGGCGTGTTCTCGCACGCCTCGGGCACGGGCTTTGGCGACATCGCCACCCACGACATCACCCAATACGGCTTCGACTTCTCGGAGGGCGGCATCATCGAGATTGAATGCGACGTGTTGCGCCAATGGTGGGGCACGCTCTTCGGCATCGGCTACGACGGCAATGGCGACGGCTCGGTGCTTCCCCCAGTCCGCAAGGCTCCCAACCACAACGCGCTCTACGAACCCATCTGGCCCGATGCCGCCAGCACGTCGCCCGATGGCGGTATCTACATGCTGACCACCGGCAACACCGACGACACGGATTTCTTCTGCGGCGTGGTTTTGCCCGACAACACCCCGACTTGCGACATCAACCCTGCGGTTCCCGACAACACCTGGATCCGCTGGAAGGTCTCCATTGACCTTGACGCCAACGACGGTGCCGGTGCCGTCACGCTCTACGTGAAATACGACATCCTCCACGGCGAATGGGAAGCTGTGCCCGAATGTCAAGGTGTCAACGCGGGCCTTACTCCCGGCAGCGGCGACAAGAAAGACCCGGCCATGTGGACCTACATCTTCATGCTCAACAGCGGCTGGTGCGGCTTCGACAACTTGACGATACACCATACTCCTGGCGGCCTGGCGGCCCAGTTCATCGACTTCGCCGAAATCCCCGACCAGCTGGTCTATAACGAACCTATCACCCTGCAAGCCACGGCCACTTCGGGTCTCCCCGTGACCTTCGAGGTCGCCGAAGGCCCTGTCACCTTGGACGGCAACGTCCTCACGCTCACAGGCGAGGAAGGCACCGTGAGGGTTCGCGCCATCCAAGCCGGCGACGGCACGCAATGGCAACCCGCTCCCACGGTGACGCGCACGTTCTACGTGGTGGATCCCGACAATTACACTCCCGAAATCACCATCCGTCGCCCCTACGAAGGCACCAAGGTGTATATGCCCGACTTCGAAAACCCCGTGATGATCGTTTTGAGCACCTATGTCGAGCACGCCAACGCCATCAAGTTCGAGCAGGTGAAATGTAACGTCGACGGACAGGAGCTGACCTTGAAGACCGACTATCCCGACAACCCCAACAACGGCTATTGGTACACCACCTGGACCCCTTCGGGCGAAGGCTCCTACAACATGACCGTCAGCATCACCCAGACGGGCGGCAAGGTGACCACGGCATCCAATACCTTTGATGTGACGACCGATTATGACGACATGGTGGTCACGGCACTCAACGGCGAGGTGATAGTCGACAACCAGAACTTTACCGCTTACGGAGAGTTCCCCTTCCCGACCCACGTTAACGCCTTCAATGCCATCAACTTGCATTATCTGCACAACTGCGTCAACGGCCATTGCAACACCTACGACCATGCCAGCCATGTGCGCGTGAAGAACTACCGTGGCGAATGGGTCGAACTCTGCCGCTATGTCACCCCCTTCGGTGTGGAATGCATCGACGACCTCGATGTGACTGATTTCACCAGCATCCTGCAAGGCCTGGTCGAGTTTGAATATTACTGCGAGAACTATGCCACGGGCGATGGCTACAACCCCACCGCCGTCTTTGAATATACCAAGGGCATGCCTGAGTATCCTTACGTCGATATGCAAGAGATTTGGTACGGCAACTATTCCTTCGGTGACTACGAAAACCTTTGCCCCATCCCGATGCGCAACGTGCAATTTGACCCTTGCGTAGAGAAAGCCAAACTGCAACTCACCACTTCGGGCCACAACTGGAGCGACACGGGCAACGGTGCTTACAACACGGGCAACGCCGCCGAGTTCTACGAGGCCACACACAATATCAAGTTGGACGGAGCCACCACCTACACGCAACACCTGTGGCGCACCTGCACGCCCAATCCCGCCGGATGCCAGCCCCAAAACGGCACTTGGACCTACAGCCGTGCCGGTTGGTGCCCAGGCAGCATGGCCATGGTGTGGGACTACAGCTTGGATGACTACATTGACAAAGGCGATGTCGATGTGCTTTATGAGTTCGACCCGACCTATGTTGACCAGTGCCACCCCAACTATCCCGACTGCGTGAGCGGACAAAACAGCTGCCCCGATTGCAACAACTCGAGCAACCCGTTCCTGAGGGTCTCCGCCAAAGTGGTGACCTACAGCCACAACACCGACATCCTGACCGAAGTCCCCGAACTGCCCGACGTGGATGCAGAGCCGTTCCAGGTGAGCATCACGCCCAATCCGGCAAAAGGCCAGATGACCATCACCACGGACTACGACAAGGGCAGTGCCAGCGTCGTCATCATCAATTCCATGGGTGCCAAGGTAAAAGGCTTCAGCGTGAGAGGCTCGGCCACCATCGACGTGAGCGACCTGCCTTCGGGCATGTATTTCGTCCACATCATCGGTGGCAAGGTGGTCACGAGAAAAGTGATGATTCAAAACTAAATTTCCGTACCTTTGCAGCCGCTTTGAAGGACGCGAGACTTCGAGACACGAGCGATAAAAATCGTGTCCCGAAGTCCCGTGTCAAATCATCGGTTAATCAATTAAATACACGAAATACCAGATATGAAAGTTGCAAACTTATTAGGTGAGAGATTCAAGAAGGCGCCGGCCGATTGCGTCGTTGACAGCCAGGCCCTGATGGTGCGTGGCGGCTACATCAAGTCGGTGGGCACAGGCTTGTTCTCTTTCTTCATGCCCGCAAAACGCATTGCCAAAAAGATAGAGAACATCATTCGCGAGGAGATGGACCGCATCGACGGTCAAGAGGTGCTGTTCCCCGTTGTCATGCCAGGTTCGCTGTGGCAGGAGTCGGGACGCTACACCAGCATCGGGTCGGAACTGCTTCGATTCAAGGACCGTAACGGCATCGACATGGTGTTGGGCATGACTCACGAGGAGGCCGCTGTGCAGCTGGCTCGCGACGCCGCGAAGAGCTACACGCAGTATCCCTTCATGATTTACCAAATCCAGACCAAGTTCCGCGATGAACCCCGCTCGCGTGCCGGCCTCATCCGCACTCGCGAGTTCACGATGAAGGACGCCTACAGCTTCCACACCTCACAAGAGGATTTGGAGCAATACTATGCCAAAGCCTATCGCGCTTACGAGCGTATCTTTGCCCGCGCCGGCGTGCCGCAAGTGGTGGCCGTCAAGTCCGATTCGGGCATGATGGGTGGCCGCGTGTCGCACGAGTTCATGCTGCTCACCGACATTGGCGAGGACACCATCGTCATCTGCCCCGAATGCGGCTACCGTTCCAACAGCGAAGCCGCCGACTGCATCGTCCACAATGAGGAATACCCCATTGAGCCGTTGGAGGAGGTCTTCACCCCCGACCAGAAGACCATCGAAGACGTGTGCAACTTCTTGCACAAGTCGCCCTTGCAGTCGTGCAAGGCCGTGCTCTATCAGCGCAATATGGACGACTCGCTGGTCATCGTCTTCCTGCGTGGCGACCTTGAGGTAAACGAGACCAAGCTCCGCAACCTCATCGGTGCCGAGGTCCATGCGGCCACGGTTACGCCTGAGATGGGTGTCTGCCCCGGCTTCATCGGTCCCAAGGGATTGCCCGAAGGCATCACCGTGGTGTACGACGAGTCGCTGAAGACCTTGAACAGCTTCGTGGCGGGTGCCAACAAGGAGAATTACCACTACAAGGGCATGAACATGGCCCGCGACCTCGGCGAGGTGAAGTACGACAGCGTGGCCAAGGCCACCGCTGGAGGCATCTGCCCCGTGTGCGGCAAGCACAGCATCACCATCAGCCGTGGCATCGAGGTGGGCAACATCTTCCAGCTCGGCACGAAATACACCGTCTCGATGGGAATGCAGTACCTCGACAGCGACAACACGCTGAAATACCCCATCATGGGCTGCTACGGCATCGGCGTGGGTCGTTTGATGGCTTCGGTCTGTGAGGTGTGTCACGATGACTACGGCCCCATTTGGCCCATCACCATCGCCCCATGGCAGGTGCAGGTGTGCGCCCTTCGCGTGGCCGACGAGAACGTGCGTCGCGTGGCCGACAAGGTCTACGAAGACCTGAAGAAGGCTGGTGTGGAGGTCATTTACGACGACCGCAACATCAGCGCCGGTGTGATGTTCTCCGATGCCGATCTGCTGGGTGTGCCGCTGCGCATCGTCATCAGCCCGAAGACCTTGGAGCGCAACGTGCTTGAGTTTGCCGCCCGCGACAAGAGCTTCAAGGAAGATCTCAGCCCCGACAACTTCGTCGACGAGGTGAAGGCCAAGATTGCCGAAATGATTGCGGCTTTGACGCCTGAGGATTGATCAATACGATAGTAGAGACGTAGCGCGCTACGTCTCTACAAAAGCAAACAAAAAAATCCAGCAGCCTCAAACTGCTGGATTCTTTTCTGTCTCCATGGTTTCGACGTGTTTGTTTCGTCGGAACCATTCGGTGATGTCCTTCACGCGGCCGTCGGCCAGGCGTTTCATCATGTGCTGGTTGGTGGTCGCGCTGTCCAAAGGCCCCAGCTCTGCGATGTAACGCCCCAACTTGATGTAGTCGAAATGGTCGGTCGAGACGTTTTGCGGCAGGTCGTTCTTGCCCGAATACCAGGCCACTTTGACCCCAAAGTCCTTTTTCACTTGGTTGGCCAATCGTGCCACCGACTCAGGCTCATTGTCGCCGCCCATGAAGCACACGCAGGTGATGCCCGACTTGTATTGCTCCACAAGACGGTTCAATTCATTGTTGTCCAAAGGCTTGCCTTCGTCTTTCCACAAATACTTGCTGTGGCAACCTGGGCATTGGTTGGGGCAGTTGGAAATATTGATGGCGAGCGTCACCTCGTCAGGGACTTCCTGAAAGACGACATCAAAATTGGCGTATTTTAGCATCTGTCCATCTCCATTTTTCCATAGTAACGGCGGCCGGCTTCCTCTTGGCGCGGCTCGCTGAAATTGCTGACGCGCTTCAGGTAACCGATGATGCGAGTCAGGTAGTCGATGTTGTGGCTGTGGCACTCGGGGCACTCCTTCAGGTAGCGCTTGTCGATGTGGCCGCAGTCGTTGCAAATGGTGTTCGGGATATTGAAAGTGAAGTAGTTGCAGCCTTCGCGGGCAGCCACACGCAGCAGCTGGCGATACTGGTCCTTGGTGAGGTGTTCCTCCAGGTTGCAGTGCAGGGCCGAGCCGCCAGTGAGGTGCTTGATGTACTTCTCGCCGTGGAGGCGGAACTTGTCGAGGACGTTGGTGTTGGGATCTTCCACGATGTAGAAATAGCTGTTGTAGCAGTCGCGGTGCACCTCGTAGCCGTCTTCCTTGTCCCACTTGGCGTGTTTCACGCCCACGTTCTCGGCGGGGATCATCTCGCAGTTGAACATCAGGCCGTTTTCCTTTGAGTAGTATTTCTTGTTGTAACGCTCGATGAGGCCTAACACATCCTGCACAAAATGCTCGTAATCAGGATTGTCGGTAATCGGAATCTTCAGGAACTCAGCAGCTTCCACCAGGCCGTTCACGCCAATGGTGAGGTATTGGCGGCCCAGGTTGATGTAGCCGGCATCGAAGAGCGGCAACATGCCTTTCTTTTGCAGCTCCTTCAGGTTCTCGTTGTAGCATATCTGCACTTTGTGGCAGAGGTCGACAATCTCTTCCAGGAAGGTCAGGTAGTGCATGTTGTTGCGTGCGGCATATTGGATGCAGCGGTTGAGGTTGATGGTGAGCACGCTCTTGGAGCCTGTGCTGACGCCACCGGCGCCCAGCGTATAGCTGAAGCCGTTGTCTTGGATTTCGTTGCGCAGGCGGCAGCAGGAGGAGAGCGAGTCGGCGTTGTCGCTGAGGTAGGTGAAGAAGGAGTGGCCTTCGGCATACATCTCGGCGGTGAAGTCGCCCCATTCCTTGTCGATCACGTCGCCGTCTTTCGAGAGCAGGGCCATCGTTTCCACAGGGAAGGTCAGCACGCTTTTGAGGCGTTCGGCGTTGAACCACTTCATGAAGCGTTTCTGGAGCCAACTCAGCGACTCCCAGTCGGGTTGCGAGCCGTCGGGGAAGTAGAAGTTGCCGAACAGCGACTCGAAGTAGTTCTTGTCGTAGTAGGCGATGTTCCAGAACACCGATTGGTAGTTCCTTGCGCCCGCAGGTTGGTTCAAGGAATAGACGATTTGCTGGAAACAGTCGGTGATCACCTTGTCGATGGTGCGCGGCTTCAGCGAGAAGTCGACCACTTGGTCGGCGCGTTTGTAGTAGTCCTTGCCGTAGTCGAGGCCGATGAAGTAGTTCATGTACATCAGGAACTCGGGCGTGGCGCAGGCGCCGGACAGTTGCGACGACACCATGAACACCATATTAATAAAGCCGCCGCAGAACGAGCGGAGCTTGGTGGGTGCCGTCGAGTTGCCGCCGATGGAGGCCGTGCCTTCGTTGAGCCAGGGGTACATGGTGATGGAGGCGCAGTAGTTGGCCAACGAGGTCTCGTCGTTCTTGTAGATGAAATGGTTGTTGAGCAGGTAGAGGTAGCGGTCGGCGAGTTCCTTGCCGTACATCTCTTTGATGCGGTCGGTGAGCAGGCGTCGGTTGATGCGGATGAAGCTCGACTTGGGCAGCTCGCCGATGAGCGTGGCGATGTTTTTCTTCTCCACATTGGCGTTGGCGTCGTACTTCGAGCCAGTGGCCGCGTTGGAAGCATTGCAGTAGTTGCTCAAGAAGTCGATTTTCTCGCGAATCTCGCGGTCTTCGGTGTGTTTTTGGCGGTACAGGATGTAGTTTTTGGCCACAGTGTAATATTGCTCAGCCATCAATGCCGTTTCCACCTGGTT
>Ga0247608_10007306_pt1 | contig 11354 bp, 7 predicted proteins | sample 176DNAGHGlowgp2_FD_193490 | JGI IMG/M metagenome (GOLD analysis project Ga0247608, IMG submission 193490) | Sheep rumen microbial communities from Palmerston North, Manawatu-Wanganui, New Zealand - 1766 DNA GHGlow gp2 | ecosystem: Host-associated > Mammals > Digestive system > Stomach > Rumen ... | reverse complement strand
ATGATTTAAATAAATTACAATTAATAGTAGTTGATTATAGTGAAGAAGATAGTGTTAAGTCTTTATTAAATAATTATAAAGATTCAATTAATATTATTATTAAAGATAGTACTCATGATAAATATATAAATAGTTTAAATGAAGTAGTAAGTGAATTTAAGGGTGAATATATTACTTTTATTACTAATAATAATTATTATAGTAGTAATAAAACTTTTAAAAAACTAGATAAATTAACTGGTAAATATGAAATAATAGCTTTACAAGGTGAATATGAGAGTTTAGAAATTAATCAAAAGAAAAAATTTGTACTACAACCAACTGAAACAGGCAATATTAATTTAAAAGATGAACCATCTAAATTACAGTTATATTTTAATAGTTATTTTATAGAAAAGAAAATAATTAAGAAATTTACTTTTGATGCTTCTTTTGAGTATGATTATAAGATTAAATTTTTAATTGAATTATTAGATAAATATAATGAGTATTATTACTATGATAAGATATCAATTATATCTTTAGAACAATTTTATACAGGATATTCTGCGTCAGAATATAATCTTGATAAGAATTGGTATACTAAAACAATAGAAAAATATATATATTTTATTAGAGATAAATCACAAGTTAAAAAGTTTATAGAATATATACTAGTATATATTATTAATACTAGAATAAATTCCAATATAGGAGATAGAGATAAAAAAGTATTAAATGAAGTAGAAATAGAGGAATTCTTTGATAAAGTAGTAGAACTTTCTAAATTTATAGATAATTCTATATTATTAGGTTATTTGAATAAAGATATAAAGAGTTTTAAAATTAGAAGATGGATAGCTTATTATATTGCTAAAAGAAAATATAAAGATGAAAAAGTACTTAGTGTTATAAATAATAAACTAGTAATGCAATATGATAATAATGAAAAAATAATTAACAAAGATGTATTATTTGAAACAGTAAATATACATGCTATTAATTATAGAAATGGAAAATTATATTTTGATTGTAAAACATCTTTAAGTCCTATATTAGATAATGATGAATTTAAAATTAAAATTAAATATTGTGGTAATGAGGTAGAAATTAAAAAAAGTGATATATATTCAGATTTATCTATGTTTGGTAAATCATATTATGATGTATATAGTTTTTCATTCTGTGTGGATACTTATATAGAAACTGGAAATATAACTGCCTCAGCACAAATAGGAAATAAAGAATTAAAATTGGGATTTAGTTATGTAAAACCACAAGCTCATCTATCTGATTCTAAAAGATCATATTGGCATATTAATGATATAGTACTTCGTAATAAAGTTAGTTATATACAAATATCTAAATCACACTTTTTCTCTAATTTAGTATCTGAAATAAAATATGATATTTCTAAAATAATTAATACTCCTAATAGATTAAGAGTTATGAAATTAATATTCTTAAGATGGTTATATTTTATAACTAAACCATTTTATAAGAATAGTCATATATGGCTTACATTTGATAAATTATATAAAGCAGGGGACAATGGTGAATATGTTTATCAATATGGATTAGAACATGATAAAAATATATATTATATAGTAAAGAAAGATTCACCAGATTATAAGAGATTAGTTGAACAAAACAAAGATCATGTATTAGTGTTTAATAGTTTAAGAGCTAAGTTATATGCTTTACATTCTGAAGTAGTATTAAAGACACATGCTAATATATTAGGATTTTTAGGTTTTGATGGAATAGCACGTATACTAGTATCTGACTTATTTACTGCTGATGTAGTAGAAATACAACATGGTTTAACTATCCAAGATATTCCACAATATCAAAATAGATTAGTAGATAATACTAAGTTGTATTTAATAGCTTCAAAGTTTGAATATAATAATATAAGTAAACCTGCGTATGATTATAATGAAGATTCAATTAAAATGGTTGGTTTAGGTAGATATGATGGATTAAAAAATAATGATAAAAAGATTATACTTATTACTCCAACATGGAGACATTCTGTAGCAGCACCATCACTTAGACATGGTGTACCAAGAGGGCATAATGATGTATTTAAAAATACTGAGTATTTTAGAATATATAATTCATTAATTAATAATAAGGATTTAATAGAATCAGCAAGAAAGAATGGATATAAAATAGTATATTTATTACATCCTACATTATCTGGTCAAATAGATGATTTTGATAGAAATGAATTTGTAGATATTATTGCTGCTACAAGTGATATAAGCTATGAAAAAATACTTACTGAATCATCATTAATGGTTACAGATTATTCAGGTGTACAATATGATTTTGCATACATGAGAAAACCAATTTTATATTTCCATCCTGAAGAATTACCTCCACATTATGATAGTAGTTTAGATTATGAAAAAGATGGATTTGGACCAATTATTAAGAAAGAAAATGAACTAGTAAAAGAATTATGCATTAAGATGGATAATAATTGTGCTAATGATATTAAATATATAAATAGAGCTAATAATTTCTTTGAATATGATGATTATAATAATTGTGAAAGAATTATTAAAGCTGTTGATGAATATTTAGGTGAATCTGAAGATGAAGAAAGTATTTTCTAAAGAAACATTTATAAAAATATGTATTAGTTTTTTACTTATATATTTAATAATAGTAATAAAAAATTGTTTTAATGAAAAAATGTTAGGAATATTTATTAAATCTAATAAATATTTCTATTATATGTTTTATTTATTTTTATCTATATTAACTTTTTTACTCTTTATTGGAGTAAAAAAGTTAATAGATAAATTAAATCCTAAAAAACTTATATTATTTAATGTTATATCTTTTTTATTAATAATAGTGGGACAACTTATTTTATTTGTTTCATTTGATGTAGAACAAGTAACTGATGCATTTGGTGTTAATGAAAGAGCTATATCAATTGTTAATGGAGACTCTGATTTAAACCTTTATTATGATTATTTTGAAATGTATGAAAATAATAATATGGATTTATATACTACAATAAATGTATTAAGAATTGCCAAATTATTTCATGTTACAAATTATACAAGATTTTTAGTATTCTTTAATATAATAATGATAGATATATTTATTCTATTTTTATATTTAACTGCTAAGAAAATAAAAGATAAGAAATTTGGATCATTTACTCTAGGATTATGTCTTTTAAATCCATTAAGTTATTTAACAATATTTTGGACATATACTGTATCATATTCACTACCTTTTTTTGCAATCATAATTTATTTATATTTATTAATAAAGGATAATAAATTTAATTCAACTAAAATTAAAAATATAGTTTATTGCTTATTATTTGGTATTATTGGTGCATATGGTTATTTAATGAGACCTACTTTGATAATTCCTTTTGTAGCAATGTTATTGATATTTATATATGATTTAATAATAAAAAGAATCAAAATAAAAGAAGTGTTTGTTACTTTAATTGTAATAGTTATCTCATTTGGTTTATCTTATAAGACGTTTTTCAGTGTTTCAAAAAAATATGTAGGAGAACAAAAAAATACTTTTCCAATATCTCATTGGATAATGATGGGATTACATGGAAAAGGTACTGTAACTGTTACTGATAATGATTTTACTGCAAGCTTTAAAACTAAAGAAGAAAAGAAAAAAGCAAATAAAGATGAAATTATTAGAACACTTAAAGAATATAAAATTAAAGGTTTAATAAAACACTTTTTAGTAAAAATACCAGTAACTTGGAGTGATGGTACATCCGGATATAATGTAAGAATGCTACAGGATAAAAAATTAAATAAAATGTATTTATATTTAGCTGGGGATAAGAAAGATTTAATTGCTTTGTATGCTAAAACATTTAGATTTGTTTTATACATATTAATATTTATATATTTGTTAAAAGAATTGTTAAAGAAAGAATATGAAAAAATAGATTTATTTGCTTTAATATTATTAGGAGCATTTCTATTCTATGCTATATGGGAAGCTAAGAATGCATATGCAATTCCATTTACTATGGTATTTATTATACTTGGAGCACATGGTTTTGAGTTAACTTACGATAAAATAAAAACGATAAGTAAAAAGAAAATAAATATTTCTCTAGTATTTATTATTTTATTTAGTTTTATAAGTTTAGGATTTGGTTATAAATATTTAGTACATGATAAAAAGAAAATAAAGGAATATTCTACTTTAGTAGCTAATAATGTAGGACATAAATCTATAAAAAATGTTTATGAAGATGATAAGGAAATAGTACAAACATTTAAATCTAAAAATAAGTTTAATGTAATTACTATTATGGCTAAAACTATTTCTAAAAGTGATGTAGAATATGTTATTAGTATAATGAAAGATGAAGAAGAATTATATTCCAAAAGTATTGATTATACAAGTATAAATACTAAAAATGATTTTATTACTATAAAACTTCCTAAAAATATAAAAACATATGCTAATGAAGAATATAAAATAGTAATAAAGAAGAATAAAGAAAAAAAAGTTAAAGAAAAGAAAGATTCTATAGGTTGGATATATATTAGATCGTATGCATCTGATAATTATGATGGAACTTTATATGTTGGAGAAAATAAAACTGATGATGATTTATATACAAGAATATTCTATTATCACAAAACTAATTATTTAAATAAATATATTTATATTGTTCTTTCATTAATTATTATAGGAAGTGAAACTTTAATTATAATAATATATAATAAAAATAATAAAGTTATAGTTGATAATATTAAAGAAATAACAAAAAAATCTTCTAATGGCAACAAGAAGTCAAAAAAGAAAAATAATAAAAAGAAAAGAAAAAAATAGAAGTTATGCTTCTATTTTTTCTTTTATAATTATATTTTTAAATTTAGGTATGAAATAATTTCTTTTCTTTAAAAAATCCATTATATACATAAGTATAATTCCTAATACTAAAGTACTTAATGTATATGCAGATAATTTTATTGAATATCTTAAGTCTTTTACAGGTTCAAAATTAATAAAGAAGAATCTTACTGACCAATGTATCATATATAAAGTTAAACTTAATCTTTCTAACCAATATGAAAATTTATTACATAAGAAATTATACTCTAATGTTTGTTCTGAGAATGCTAAGGTAATTCCAACTGTTATAATAAATAATAATATTCCGTCATATTTAATTCCACTTTCCATAAAATGTGATATTAAAAATATTAATATGAAAGAACCTATTTCAATAAATGTAAGAAATAATTTACCAAAATTTGTAAACTTAATTGATTTAATTTTTTCTGATAGTAGATATACTATACTTCCTAATGTTAATTCAGCAAAAGCTCTTATATTACCTTTAAACGTTATACCTAACCATATTCCAGGACCTCTTAAATTTTTATATTCATGTAATAAGTAACCAATACCAAGTAAAACTATTAAGGGTGCTACTATATAGATAAAATTTTCTTTATATTTTCTTAATAAAGGATATAAAATAATCATACAGATTAACATAGATGATATATACCATGTTGGTATATTAACAGTTAAACACCTAATACCAGTCATTCTAAATAATAATATTTCATGAATATTTGATAAATTTTTTATTATACCTGGATTGTTATATATATTGTAAACTATTAGACCAATAATACCAGTTACTAATGTATAAGGAATAAATGATTTATATTTTTTCCATACATATTTTAATGTTTCATTACCAATTGATTCATTAGTATCATCTTTCTTTTTTAAGGCTGATTTAGTCATTAAATAACCTGATACTATAAAGAAGAATTCTACACCAATACTTCCTCCAATAAGAATAGCATCTTTAGAACTTTTAGCAAACAATTTTCCATGAAATACTACTATCATAAAACAAAACATGAATTTCCAAAATGAAATTATACCATTGTGTTTTTTAGTAATTACTTTATTTTGTGTTTCTTCTTTAACTGGTTTATTACCAGTTTTTGTTATTACTTTTTTTGTTGTATTTTTTTTCTTAGTGGATTTTTTAGCCTGTCTATTTTCCATTTGTTTCCACCTCGTTTTCTATAATTAAGTTTTTAAATTTGTTTAAATAGAAATGTTTTTCTTTAAAGTATTCTACTATATACATTAATATAATACTTGAAGATAATACTAATGGCACATATAAAGCCATTATTTGATAGTATGAAAAACTGCTTGTCCATGCTGCATTTTCAAAGTAAAATCTTAATGGCATATGTAATATGTAAATTGGTAAGCTTAATTTTTCTAACCAATAGAATACTCTGTTATTAAATAATTTATATTCTAATGTTTGTTCTGAGAATGCTAATACAACTCCTAAAGATATAATGATTAAAGTTATATAATCTAATTTAGCTGATTTAATAACAAAATGTGATAGTAAGAATGGAATTATAAAACATCCTATTTCTACTAATGTAATAAATATTTTTCCAAATTTTGTAAAATCTATTTTTTTTAATTTTTCACATATTAAATATAATTCAGCACCCAGTAATAATTCTAAGAATGCTCTTATATTTCCTTTATAAGTTAGTCCTAACCATTTTTCTGGATTTCTTAAATGAGTATAATACTTACTAAATATTCCAAATCCTATTATAAGTATAACTGGTGCAACCAGTTTTAAAAATTTATCTTTATACTTTCTTATTAATGGATATAATATAATCATACACATTAACATAGATGAAATATACCATGTTGATCCATTTAATACGAATCCTTTAAATCCTGCCATTCTAAGAAGAAATATTTCATATATCGATGTTATAGTATTATATAAACTATTTTTAGTATTCATTATATTGATTAGAGCAATTGCTATTATTCCAGCACATATTGTATATGGAAGAAAAATTTTATATTTTTTCCATATATATTGAATTGTTTCTTTTCCTAAGCTTTCATTATTGTTGTTATTTTTTTGTAATGCTTTTTTTGCTAGTAAATAACCTGATACTAAAAAGAAAAATTCTACACCAATACTTCCTTTAAAAAATAGGGGAGTTTCACCTTCTTTTGCAAGTACAAAAGAATGATGTAATACTATAAGAATACAGAACATAAATTTCCAAAAACTTATTATTCCGTTATGCTTTTTTTCACTTTTTATTTTATCTTCTTGAATAACTATGGCATCTTCATTCGTAGTCTTTTTTTGTTTTACCATACCATGTCCTCCTATTATCATAATAAATGTAGCACATTTGAAAATATGAAGTCAACAAAACTTACATATAATTTATATTAAAATTGTAAACTATAAAAAATATTGATACCATTAATGCTTAAATATTAGTTTTACAATATTATGTTTTATTGTATAATTATTCTAGGAGGAGAGATAAAATGTCAAAAGCAAAAATTAACCCAGGTTTAGCTGCAGTTATGGTTGTAGCTTCAATGTTTGCAGGATGGCAAACATTATTAATTGTTAGTGTATTATTACTATTATTCTGTGATTTAGAAGAAAAAGTTAAAACTATTATGGTAAGAGTTATTACTTTTATGGCTGGTTTAGCACTTTTCTCTATGTGTTGGGGATTAATAGTTGAAGGTGTTGGATTAATTCCAAAAACTTTAAATAGTGGTGTAGATTTTATTAATACATTCTTATCTGTAGGAGATAAAATTGATGCATCTACATTACAAACTAAATTATGTAATCCAATTAACATAGCTGTTAATGCTGTAGATAATATCGTTTCATTCTTAATTACATTAGCTAAATTTGCATTTATAATTGCACTTTTAACTGGTAAGAAATCTAAAGATAACGCTATTAGTACTAAAATTAATGGATATGTTTCTAAATTTGTTAACTATGTAAATAGTACTGATTCTAATAATACTAACAATAATCCTTATAATGGACAAAATAACATGGGTCAAATGTAAAAAGATTGATTATTCAATCTTTTTTTCTTTTATATATCACGTTATTGTGATATAATAACACGTATGGTGATGTGGATGACACTGATTATTAAAATTGGAATCTTTTTTATAAATATAATTTATTTCTTTATCAAGTTATTACCAACAAGAAATAAGATTACATTCATAAGTAGACAAACAGACAATGAAACTATGGATTTTAAATTATTACGTGAAGAAATAAATAGACGTAATAAAAATACTAAAGTAGTAGTTTTATGCCATAAATTAGAAGGTGGAATTAATTCCACCTTAAAGACTAAGATTAAATATATATTCCATATGTTTAAACAAATGTATCATCTTGCTACTAGTAAAGTTGTAGTACTTGATTCATATTGTATGGTTGTATCTATACTAAAACATAAGAAGAAATTAACTATTATTCAAATGTGGCATTCTATGGGTACAATGAAAAAGTTTGGTTATGCTGTTCTTGATTTAGAAGAGGGAAGTAATTCTAAGATTGCTCATGCTATGAATATGCATAAGAATTATGATTATATATTTGCATCATCTGATGCATATAAAGAACATTTAGCAAGTGGTTTTAATTATACTACTGATAATATACTTACTTTTCCACTCCCTAGATATGATTTACTAAAAAGTAAAGAATATGATAAAAAATGTAAAAATAAAATTTATAAAACATATCCAACTTTAAGAAAGAAAAAAAATATAGTTTATTGTCCTACGTTTAGAAAAACAAAAAATGATTTTATAAAAGCATTAGAAAAACTAATTGATAGTGTTGATTTTACTAAATATAATTTGGTATTAAAATTACATCCATTATCCACAGTAAGAATAAAAAAAGAATATGAAGGGTTAATTATTGATAATAAGTATTCTACATTTGATATGTTATCTATAGCAGATTATGTAATAAGTGATTATTCATGTGTTATATATGAAGCTGCTGTTAAGAATATAGCATTATATTTTTATAATTATGATTATGATACTTATGTAGGTACTAGAGGGTTAGCTTTAGATTACTATAAGGAGTTGCCTGGTGTGATATCTAAAAATGCTAAAGACATAATGAAAAGTATAGAAAAAAACAATTATGATTATCCAAAACTTAAGAAGTTTTCAGATAAGTATATAGAGCCTAGTAAGGGTGCTACAAAAAACATTGTTGATTTTATATTTTCAAAGATGTTATAATTTAGATAGTCAGGAGGGTACATGATGGAAGAAATGACTAAAAAAGAAAAAGTAATAGCAATTATATTTGCTGGTGGTGTAGGACAAAGATTTGGTTCTGAACTACCAAAACAATTTCATGAAGTATGTGGTAAAGATATAATTTTACATACTTTAGAGGTTTTTCAAAAACATCCAGCAATAGATGAAATATATATTGGAGGAAGACCAGAAGATTTAAACTATTTGGCTCAAATGGTTTATGATAACAGTATAACAAAGGTTCCTAATGGTGGTATTGTTGCAGGTGGTACAACAGGTCAAGGAACTATTTATAATATATTAAAAGCAGCTAAATTAAATAACGAAGATGATGCTATTGTTTTAATAAATGATGGTGTTAGACCTATTATTACAGATGAAGAAATTACTGAAAATATATGGAGTGTTAAAGAAAGAGGAAGCACTGTTACTGTAAAAAAATGTGTAGCAACACCTATATATAGTAAAGATGGTATGTTAGTTTCAGAAGTATTAGATAGAAGTAAAATGTATGAGGGTGTAGCTCCTCAAAGTTTTAGATTAGGGCATATTTTAGAAGCTCATGAACAAGTTAGAGCTGTTGATTCAACATATTCTTCTTTAGTTAATGGTGTAGCTATAGTAGATTCTGCAAGTTTAGTTTTAGCGGCTTTTGGAGAACACTGTTATATGATTGAAGGAAATCCTTATAATATGAAGGTAACATCATATTTGGATAAATATATTTTTAGAGCTATAATTGAAGCTCGTGATGAAATTAATAATCGAAATAAATTAGAAAATATAGGTAGAACATCAAATAGGATTAGTGAGGAAGTAAAAGCAAAAATTTTGTTCTATAAATCAGGTGGTGATATAAATGGTAACAAATAGTATACTTGATGAAGATTTAAACAAAATTATTAATTCTGAATTAATAGATTGGTCTAAGTTTGAAGGAAAAAATATATTTATTACTGGTGGTACTGGTTTAATTGGTTCATTAATTGTTAGAGCAATACAAAAAAGAAATGAAACATCAGATAATAAAATTAAATTAACTTTATTAGTTCGTGATATAAATAAAGGTATTAAATTATATGGTGAAGATAGTAATATATCTTATATAGAGGGTTCAGTAGAAAATGTTAATATTGAAGATATTGGTATTGATTTTATAATTCATGCTGCTTCTCCTACAAAATCTAAATTTTTTGTTACTCAACCAGTTGATACATTCAACACTATAGTATTAGGTACACAAAGAATTTTAGAACTTGCTAGAACTAATAACGTTGAAGGTATGGTATATTTATCTTCTATGGAAATGTATGGTACTATGAAATCTGATAGTGTTACAGAACAAGATCAAGGTTATATTGATATAAAAAATGTAAGAAGTTGCTATCAAGAGGGTAAAAGAGCAGCTGAAGCTTATGCATTTTACTATAGTATGCAATATTGTTTACCAGTTAAAACTGTTCGTATTGCACAAACATTTGGACCTGGTATTGATGTATTAACAGAAAATAGAGTATATAAATCATTTGCTGATAGTATACTTAAAAAGAAAAATATAGTTTTAAAGTCTAGTGGTTCCACTATTATTAATTATGGATATACTACTGATGTTGTAAAAGGTATTTTATGTGTTTTACAAAAAGGAAAAAATGGTATGTCATATAATTTAGTTGGAGATAAATCAGGCATGACTATTAGAACAAGCGCAGAATGGTTAGCTCGTGAATTTGGTGAAGGACAAGTAGAAGTAGTATTTGATATTCCAAAAGAAAATGCTGGTTTTGCACCAGATAATGGTATGGTATTAGAAAATAGTTTAATAAGAGATTTAGGATGGTATCCTGAATATGGTGTTAAAGATGGATATAGAAGATTATTAGCATATATGAAAGAAGAGTATGATAATAATCCAGAAGCTAAAAAATTCTTTTTAAGTCTATAATTAATTTAATAACATATAATTAAAAAGGGTATATAACCCTTTTTTAGTTAAAATTACACAAAAAGTGTAGATTTGACATTAAGTCTTGATTGTGTTATAATCGTATTCATTGATGGCGCATTATTCTAGTCAGTGTCATCTATTATGAAGGCGGGGTTAAAATACCGCACAAGAGCATATCTGTGAAACTTCTGGTGTTTGCTTTTTACGCCCAGTTTAGGGTGAATGCTGGAAGGTAGAGTGTTGGGCATCCACAATGGCATGTGCA
>Ga0247608_10007304_pt1 | contig 11355 bp, 8 predicted proteins | sample 176DNAGHGlowgp2_FD_193490 | JGI IMG/M metagenome (GOLD analysis project Ga0247608, IMG submission 193490) | Sheep rumen microbial communities from Palmerston North, Manawatu-Wanganui, New Zealand - 1766 DNA GHGlow gp2 | ecosystem: Host-associated > Mammals > Digestive system > Stomach > Rumen ... | reverse complement strand
CGCAACGAGTTGCAGCAGTGGGATTTGACCTATGAGGACGAACTCAACCCCTCCGCTACCACCGACCCCTTCACGGGTGAGGTGGTTAGCCGCTCTGCCATCTCCACCTTTGCCGACAAGGCCTTCCGCCATCTCGGTGTGGGCATCGAGCTCAGCATCCGCAAGGCTTTCTTTGCCACGGTAGGCTACAACTACCGCCAGATGGCAGAGATGCGTGCCGCCGAAACCTTCAACCTCTCAGGCTTCTCCTTTGGCTTTGGTATCAATGTCAAGGGCTTCAAGATCTGCTATGCCCGCAACAACTACCACCTAACCCAAGCACCCAACTACATCTCCGTAACCACCTCCCTCGACCGTTTCTTCCGCTAGTCATGCAGGCCTCCCTTATAGCGTAGTGCCCCGCCCCCCATTCAATTGCCGGATGCCCCTTGGATTCCAAGACCCCCTCTTTCTGGGCTCCAGATTCAAAGTAAACCAAAAACAATAAACAGAAATAGCCTTGCCACGTTTCGTCCTCAGCACCCAGTCCAATCCCTATCTCAACATTGCCGTTGAGCAGTATCTCCTCTCGCAACCGTCCGACGGAGACATTACCCTTTACCTCTGGGCCAATCGCCGTACCGTTGTCATTGGACAGTTCCAAAATCCCTATGCCGAGTGCGATGTAGACCTCCTGGAGGCCGACGGGGGATTTTTGATGCGGCGCCGGACGGGAGGTGGCGCGGTCTTTCACGATTTGGGCAATCTCAATTTCTCCTTCATCGTGCCCTATGAGCTTTACGACCAAACTCGCCAATTATCCATCCTCCAGCGTGCCGTGGCAGACTATGGCCTAGAGACCGAACTTTCCGGCCGCAACGATGTCCTCTGCTGTGGCAGGAAATTCTCCGGCAACGCTTTCTCCAAGGGTCGTAACCAACGCCTCCACCATGGCACCATCCTTATCCGCACCGATGTCGAAGCCGTTCAGAAATACCTCAAGGTCAAGCCCGCCAAACTCCACCGGCATGGAGTGGACTCCCACAAGTCGCGCATTGTCAACCTCTCCGAGCTAAATCCCGACATCACGGCCGAGAGCATCGTTCCCCATCTGCTCCACGCCTTCGAGCAGGAATATGGCGCTCCCGCCGTTTCCCTCAATTTCGAGGACTTGGCGGCCCTACCCGAGGTGCAGCAAATAGCAGAGTCCTTTGCCTCCCCCGATTGGAAATATGGCCGTTGGCAGCAGTTCGAAGCCCAGCAGTCGGCGCAGTTCCCTTGGGGCGGGGTCGAAATATCCCTTGTCGTAGACGAGGCCTCCTCCACCATCAGTTCCGTTAAGATAGCCTCTGACTGCCTCTTCCCTGATGTCATCGAACTTGCCCAGCACCTCCTCACCGGGGCCAGCACCCTCCAGCCGCCCAGCCTCCCGGCTAGTGTGTTAAGCTCGTCCCCCCATTCTTCTGACACACCTACCGACATTCCTGCCGCCACCATCCTTCACGACATCTTCTCCCTCCTCTACTAACGCTCACAGCTCCTAATTCTAATGTACCACAGTCTGTTACAAGCTAAGTCCAAATAATTAAAAGAACCTCACAAATAGATAAGAATAATTATGTCGCACCGTTCCTTTGATTCTGTCACATCCAGTATAGGCCATCCTAGATGCAGGGGCTCCCTCGCTGCAGTGTTCATTATTTGTTTGGCATTTTTCTTCCCCCTCTGGTCCATTGCCCAGCCTATACCGCATCACCATAATGTACCTAAGGACCCCGATGCCGCCGCGGCCCTTTTTGTCAGTCAGTTCAAGACCATTATCCCCTATTACGATTCCCAGTACCACCTCACGATCATCGATGCTTCGCAAAACAAAGCCAACCATACTGTCCGTCTCAACGCCCGGCTGAATGCCGACCAGATTATCCGACCGGAAAAGGAGTATTATATACCCCTTTTTACAGGCCCCGATATGCCGTGGGACATCACCCTCCTTGCCGATAACGGCTACGACCTCTGCGTTCTGGTCAGATCCGACTTGACTGCCAACAGCTATTATGGCAGCGGTGGGCTCATGGTCATCCTTACCAATGACGATTTGGTACGAGCGGTAGGTATCGATGCGTCCAAACGTGGATCTGTCGCTGCTTTGGATTCTACCAATCAGCTTAACGATGCCGATTTGTCCGTGATGGGACACGACTATCTGGTGAATTACGCCAGCCGCGTTTCGGCCCTTCTGCCCCTGCACATGGGTGAGGGCGAAAACTTTGTCCAATGCTATTTCCGCGACACCCTCCTCACCATGACCCTCGAATACGACGACAGCGTCTGGCCCGGCATCAGTCAGTTCCTCCGCAACAATCTAGACGATGTCCGCGTCTCACGCGCCCAGACGATTGTCGAAGACACCTCCAATGCCGTTGCCATCTCTGCCCTTGTCAGCCAGTCTTCCATCCGCCATATCTACCGCAACCGGTCACACACCGACTCTGTCGATTTCATTGTCACTCCGTGGATGTTAGACTATGTCTATAATAAAACCATGAGCGAGGAGGAAAACGTCCATTCTACTCCGTCGGACTATCTCCTGGCCTTGGCGCAGCAGCTGGATCGCCAGGCACCCATCCAGGTCGACGAGATGACGCGTTTGGTCAAATGCACCTACGACACTGTATCGCGCCTGATGACATATATATATACCATCTCCGATGCCCAGATGTTGCAGTTCGAGGGCGACCCACAACTCGTGGAAGTGATGCGCGAAAGAATGCTTCTGTATTTCAAGTCCGACGACCCCGAAGTGAAGGCCTTGGTAGACAGACTCATCGCTGCCGATGCCACGGTAAGCTACACCTACCGCTCCCCTCATGGCCGCCAACCCATGGTCTTCACCTTCACCGCCCCCGAAATCTCCCACGCCCTCCAGCAATAGGACAGAGACCCGTATAGAGCAAGCCCTGAAGGGGCGAAACAGACCTAGCTGGATGCCCCGCCAACAGAAGCCTACAGACCCAGCCAGGTACGTGCTAGCCCTACAAGGGCGAAACAGATATAGCTGTAGGCATCGCCTACAGAAGCCTACAGAAACCAACAGGAGCCTACAGACCCAGCCAGGTACATGCCAGCCCTGCAAGGGCGTAACAGATCTAGCTGTAGGCACCGCCTACAGAAATCTACAGAATACCAGCCACAGACGTGCAAGCCCTGTAGGGGCGTAACAGATAAAGCTGTAGGCACCGCCTTCAGAAATCTACAGAATACCAGCCACAGACGTGCAAGCCCTGTAGGGGCGTAACAGATATAGCTGTAGGCATCGCCTACAGAAGCCTACAGAAGCCTACAGAAACCAGTCACATACGTACAAGCCCTGTAGGAGCGTAACAGATCTAGCTGTAGGCACCGCCTACAGAAGCCTACAGAAGCCTACAGAAGCCTACAGAAGCCTGCAGACCCAGCCACACACATGCTAGCCCTGCAAGGGCGGAACAGATCATAGGCGATATGTATTACCCACATTTGTTTTGGACAACCCAATTTGACAAATCCTTTGTGCTTCGTCCGGTATCTCATACTACTTTGACATCGTTATCAGTGTATCCTTCATTACACCTTTTATGGCCCGTATTGTAACATCTGCTTTTTTTTGAAAAAAAAGTTCCTATCTCTGAGAAAAAATTCGTATTTTTGCAAAGTGACATAAAGGAGTTTTTTTTACTTCACCTTGCAAATATGATAAATATGAGATAATTACGCAGACCTTTATGTCTCCTTTTAGATGAAAAACACTTATCGAACTTTAGCAAAAAAGCAATTTGATAATAGTAAAAAGATGCCAATAATATATGAATATTCGCAAATGATAGCGAAAAAGAATTGAATCAAAAAATGTATGTTAACACACTTATAATCAAATTTAAAAACCATTTAGCGTACCGAGACATACCACTTTTTAGGGGTGCTATAATCCATGCCGTAGGTGATGGATGCAATGTGCTATTCCATAATCATGAGGGCGAATCCTTCCGCTACCGTTATCCTATGATACAGTATAAGCGTATTGGTGGCCAGGCTGCCATTGTCTGTGTTGGCCAAGGTGTTGAGGAGATAGGGGCGTTCTTTGCCAACCGCAACTTTATGCTTTCGTTGGGGAACCAACCTGCCGCTCAATACGACATCGAATCCATCGTCCCTCACCGCACACTTGTGCAAGTGTGGGATGCTGACTTCCACTACTACCTGCACGACTGGCTGCCCTTCAATCCATACAACTACCAGAAATACATGTCGTTGGAAGGCGTAGTGGAGCGTACTCAGCTCTTGGAGCAAATACTCATTGGCAATATGCTTTCTGCTTGTAAGGGACTGGGAGTTACCATTGAGGGCGAAATCAAGAGTAAGGTGCTCCATGTCGACGAGCCTCGGGTCACTCGTTTCAAAGGCATTCCGTACATGAGTCTCGACGGAGAATTCAAAAGCAACATAACCCTCCCCAGTTACATAGGCCTTGGCAAAGGCTCCAGCATGGGGCATGGCGTAATCGTAATGAAGTCGAGATCTAGCAACGATAAAGATTAATACCTAAAAATATGAAAGATAATATAAGAGAGAAAATCTACTTGGCTGCAATGCTACATGATATCGGCAAATTCTACCAAAGGGCCGATAGTGGAAGCGTGGCAAAAAGTCGGTACTTAAGTGATTATTGTAAAACGGAGAGTACCTTTTGCCCTCTTTATGAAGGCAGATACACACACAAGCATGTCCTTTGGACAGCCCAGTTTATTGAAGACTACAGAAGTGTGTTCAATAAACTTATATTACCTGATGCCAGAGAAAAGAACGAACGAGATAATCTTGAGCAGCTGGCAGCAGGGCATCATTTGAATTACAATCAATTATCAGATCTGGGTAAAATTATCAAAGAAGCCGACTGTCTGTCTTCTGGTATGGACCGTTCCTCCATTGAAGCCTACAAAGATGAGCAAGATTCCCAAGAAACATCTTGGGACAGTTTCAAAAAGAAAAGGATGGTACCGATTCTTGAAACAATAGGAGGACAAAATAAAGAACAATGGCACCATCTTCCGGTTCACCGATTAGAATTAAGTGACAATTGTTTCCCTAAAGAGCAATTCGATGCGAATCCAGACTATGAACTACTTTGGAATCAGTTCATCTCGGAGTTCAAATTCATTCAGGCCAACACCTACCGAGCCTTTTCTGAAACGCTTTTGAATCTACTCCTAAAGTACACAAGTTGTATTCCTTCTAGTACAATCAACTTCGCAGATGTATCTCTCTATGACCATTTGAAAACCACAGCAGCATTGGCGGTCTGTCTGTATGATTACAAGCAGGCAAATATGGCAGGAGAAGACCCATTCCTGCTAATTGGGGCTGACTTTAGCGGCATACAGCCTTATATCTATCAAATTGTATCTAAGTATGCAGCTAAGAACTTGAAAGGTAGGTCTTTCTATCTGCGGTTGCTCTCCGATGCTGTTGTACGGTATCTGCTAAAGGAATTGGATCTCTTTCAAGCCAATGTTATTTATAATTCTGGCGGAGGATTCTATTTGTTGGCTCCGAACACCCCAAAGACCATTCAGCACCTAGAAAAGTCCATCAAATCAATCGAAGAAAAATTTTTTGCTGCCCATGGCACGTCTTTGTTTGTAGCCATAGACAGTGTACCACTCTCAACAGATGCTTTGCAACATAAAAACGGACAGAACTTAGGCGATATTTGGGGGAAATTATTCGTGTTGAGGGACAAAAAGAAATCTGCCAAGTTTGCACAACTCATTTCAAGTCGGTACGATTCTTTCTTCTCTCCATCGAAACAAGGCGGCTTGACCACTCAAGACAGTATCACAGGAGAGGAATTTTCTGTCGGCGAGAAAGTCTATACACGTGACGAATTAAATCTAAAACGCCTTACGCTAGACCAGATAAACCTTGGTGCCAAACTACGGGAGGCAGATATCCTAGTTGTTAAAGAGGGGGAGCCTTTACCCTATTGGTCGGACAAAGTACACATAGAACCTGCTGGATTAGGATTTGTATACTATCTCCTTCATGAGGGGGACATTAAAGAAATGTCAGAACAACTCCGAGCATCTGCCGACCAAGTATCTGTCATAACACTCAATGGCATCCAGGGCAATTGTGACTTCATGCACACAATAAACGGAATAAACAACATATATGGAATCGACTTTTATGGAGGCAACGAAATAGACCGAAATGGTGTTCCCACATTCGAAGAAATGTGCGAGAACGAGCACTTCTCTCGCATGGGTGTGCTAAGGATGGATGTTGACAACCTAGGCAATATATTTCAACAGGGAATCAATCCTGAAATGGCAACACTTTCACGCTATGCAGCATTGAGCAGGTCATTGGATTTCTTCTTTTCTGGATACCTTAATACCATTTGGCGAGAATCAGAACCTGAGCGCACCTTCATTGTCTATAGTGGTGGTGATGATGTTTTTATTGTGGGTAGCTGGGACGCGACCATCAAACTTGCCGAACGCATCAAACTTGATTTCGGTGAGTACTGTTGTGGCAACCCCAATATTTCCATATCTGGCGGAATAGCCATCCTGAGTCCCAAGTATCCAATTATGAAAGGGGCTGAAGAAAGTGGTCTGGAGGAGTCCAATGCAAAAGAACATTCTTGTTTCGGGTCTTACAAAAATTCCATATCGTTCATGTCAATGCCTTTAAACTGGGACAAAGAGTATCCTTCTGTAGCAAATCTCAAAGATACCCTGTGCCGCCTTATTGGCAAAGATAGTGATGATAGCGGGGGAATGCCCAAATCCTTTCTTTCCAAGATAATGAGCCATTATGCCAATGCCAGTACCAAACAATCCAATATACGTAATACACACCAAATATCTGTATTCAAAACATATTGGATGCTCACATACGATTTGAGTCGGCTGAAAAGTAGAGTCAAAGACCCGGAAGCAAAAGAACTAATTGACAGATGCATAAAAGAAATCTGCCAACCTAACCGGAATACGCTCAATGGGCAAACAATACAATCAGACTATCATCCCATAGAGCTATGGACTTTTGCCGCACGCTGGGCAGAACTGGAATATCGAACCGATAATAATTAAAAACATAATAATATGGAATATAAACCTTATAAAGGACAAGGCGGCTACGGTCGTACGACCGAACGGCCAAGCCAATCAGCCGCAGAACGTAATTTTAATGAAAGCCCTCTTTACGATTCCAATTGGATAAAAGCAGGGACAGATAGGAAGATGGTTGAATTTGCAGACAGCAAGGGCAAATTCATGGCAGAAAAAGGCCTCACCAATTCTAAAATTCGAAGCATCTATGGCGAAATCAAGCGCATACAGATGGGGTTCGAGGACAACAAGAACTCATTCTTTCTGCTCAAGCCGAAGGTAGCCTACGCCTATGGCAGGGACAACAAAAACGAAGGGCTTCACCTGTTTAAACTCATCTTCGACCGAGCCTACAATGACGTGGACGTTACCAAACCACAAACATTTTATAATTTCTGCAACCTGATAGAGTCTATTCTGGCCTATCACAAATATTATGGTGGAAAAGAATGACCATGAAAAAATAAATTGTCAAACTAATAATTTAAAAATCAGAAATATGGAAAAGATTCAGTTGAAAAAGAAACTTATATACAATGGCACCATAACGCTTCTGTCCGGTCTACATATTGGAGGTACCAATGCCGCTTTGAATATTGGTGGTCCAGACAAATTTGTAGTCCGTAATCCCATCACCAATGAGCCCTACATTCCAGGTAGTTCGCTGAAAGGGAAAATGCGTTCATTAGTTGAAATCAAAGAAGGTACGACAGACGAAGGTAAACCCACCAAAGACCCCAAGACGAAAGCCGGTGCCTTGTTTGGCGTTGCGGGTGATACTGACAATAGCCGTCCCTCGCGCCTTATCGTACGTGATGCCCCTTTGGATACGTGTTCGGCTGATTTCAGCCACACTGACCTGCCTTTCACCGAGAGCAAAACAGAAGTGCAAATCGACAGAATCACCTCAAAAGCCAATCCGCGAACATTCGAAAGAGTCCCTGCCGGTGCGCAGTTCAAAGTAAGCATGGTACTCAACATCTTCGATGGTGAAGACGAAAGCATGCTTACCAGTACCCTAAAGATGGCAATAGCCCTGTTGGAAGATGACTATCTCGGAGGCCATGGCTCTCGTGGATATGGGCAGGTCAAATTCAACATCAATCTTGATAATCCCGAGGTAAAAACTTACTAAGTCATGGCCGAATACACAATATTCAAATTAAAAAACTTAACACCATTGCACGTTGGTACTGGCCAGGAAAACTATGACTTCTCTGCCAACGACCTGAGCAGCGATGAGATTTCTTCCGCTTTGGCAGCCATTAAAGCTCAACATGGTGATGCCGACAGCATCGACGCCTTTTTGCGTGCTTTCTCCATCAGCTCAGCGTTCCCTTTTATAGGCGATATGCTTTTCCTTCCACGACCAATAGGGCATCTTAATATTTGTATTTCTGGCATGGAAGAGCATCAATATCGCAAAGAACTTAAGAAGATAAAATACGTCGAACTATCTATATGGCAAAAACTCATTGGCGGCCAGCAAGTCACAATAGACCACGCTCAGCTCTACAAAGAGTACCTCATGCCTCTCTCTGATAGTCCCAAGGAGTGTCCGTCTGTCAAACAGGTAGTGCAACGGGTAGGTGTCAATCGCGATTACCGTGACACGATGCCGTTTTTCTTTGAGTGGCAGTACTTCTCTGCCTCAGCAGGGCTGTATTTTATTGTGGATGCCGATACGGAAGTCACAGAAGAACTATTTCGTCTTACGACTCTTTTAGGCGAAGCAGGTATAGGCACTGACAAAAGTGTGGGTGGAGGAAAATTTGTTGCTGAAAGAGACACTATTGAAATAGCTGATGTGCCAGAAGCCACCTCTACAATGTTATTGTCTACATTCATTCCTACTGAGGATGACTTTTCGCACATCCAACTAGACAACTCCAGCTACTCACTCATCTTTCGCAATGGTTTTATTGCAGGTAGTTCCGTAGAACATTTCCGACATCTCCGCAAGAAGTCTATATATATGTTTGATGTTGGGTCTGTCTTCGACACCAAGCATGTTCTCGAAGGCAAAATTGTTGATTTGCGTCCTAATTGGGATGATGACACACTCCACCCTGTCTTCCGCAGCGGTAAACCCTTCACCGTTAATATACACTATTAATTCTCAATACAATTATATGAGTACGGTAAAAATAGACACACTGTCAGCAATTCATGTTGGTAGCGGACAGTTTCTCCAGAATAACGCTGATTTCCTCGTGAGGGATGAAAAGGGAGACTCATACATTTATGTAATAGACCCTGAAAAGATATTAAAACTCATTGGGACCAATCATGTTTCGAATTGGGTTAGTGCAATTGAAAGGGGGGAAAGCACTCAGAAGATAGTTCAAACCTATTGTCCCCAGGCCACACCTGCCATGTATGCCCGTCGCAGTATACTCAATTACGCGCATTGCAGAGCCAATGATACCCTCAAGGAAACCATACACAATGGCATGGGGGTACCTTACATTCCAGGCAGTTCCATAAAAGGAGCTATCCGAACTGCCGTAATTTCTTCTGCAGTGGAACGTATTCCCAATTTGGAGAGGATGGCTGTCCGACAAAATAGAAGCAGTGGTAAGACCATAGTCAGTGCGCAACAAGTGGAAAAGGCAGTTGCAGGGTCTGAACCACAATATGACATTTTTAGGTTTCTCAGGGTAGGAGATGCCTACTTTTCCAAGGGTTGTGAAATATCGTGCCGAGTGGTGAACCTGAATATCAGACAGGGCAGCCAGCTCCTAGATGAGTCCAAGCCCCAATTGGTGGAAGCCATTGGGCTGGGCAGTACATCCCAATTCAGTCTAGCCCTTAATACTGAAGTGCATAAATGGGCCAAAAGTAAAGACAGTAATATAATGAGCCTACCGGAAGAAATGCGCTCCGTCGAAACGCTCTTCTCCACAATAAATCATCATACAGCCAAGCTACTTCAAGACGAAATAGACTTCTGGAAATCTGTCTCTAAATATAAAGATGGTGCTGGAGACTACATCGACAACATTAGAGACATCCTTCAAGAATCCCAAAAATGCCTTGAGGGTAAGGAGTGCATACTACGCCTGGGACATGCCTCTGGGTGGCGTTTTATCACAGGGGCCTGGAGCGAGGGGCTAGCCTGTTTCAAGGAAAAAATTGTACCTATTGCCCGTCCTAAAAATTTCAGATACCAAGAATACGACTTCCCTAAATCGCGCCGCATCGACGAGGATGGCGGGTATGTTTTCGGCTTTGTCAAACTGACTCTTCAATAGCTGCAATTATGAAAGTACATATTTCTTTCGTTGGAGGTCAACCCGCACCGGTCTATCATGGCATTGTTGCTACACAGCCGGACTATGTCGTCTTGGTTTACTCCAAAGACACAGCGCACTATTTGGACAGATTAAAAGAGGTGCTGATGGTTCCCGTTGAGACGGTCTTGCTCCACCCTACCAACCCTAGCGAGATACTCAAGGCTGCGCAGTCCCTGGCCGAAAGGTTTTCCCAAGACCACATCACCGTCAATATCTCCAGTGGTCTCAAATCGTGGTCGCACCTTTTTGGTATCACCTTCCAGCCGCTGCCCAATGCCCATGTGGTTTACATGGATCAGAACAATGTTCTTTGGGACTACAAAACGATGTCGTCTAGGGACGATTACCAATTTGATATGGACATTCTCTTCCGACTCCATGGCAATCCGCTCAACCACTTTAAACGTTTCGCAGAGTATACAGCTAACGACGAAAGAGCGTTGCGGCAGATCGAGACCATGCGCAGGTACAACTACTCGTTGTTCAACCAGCTGACTGCCCTGTTGCCGAAGGAGATGGAATCCAAACTCGCACAGAATAATCAAGGTCTGTTCATCGCTTCTGACGGTCTTTCCTACATAGAATGGGACAAACAGGACCCTCATGTCAAGATTGTCCTGAATCACAAGGGGTGGGGTGTCAAAGAAATGGCCATATCGTCACCCCATGTGATAGACCTGACCTTTCATTCCGGTTGGTTCGAATACAAGGTAGCCCGCATGCTTTCCCATTGGAGCTATTCAAAAGAAATACGCCTCAACTGCATCTTCCCATTGCGCGATAATCAGGTCTCCACCTCAGCCAATACAAAAAATGAGATAGATGTTATTGTCAACACGGGGCGTAAGATGCTCTTTGTAGAATGCAAAACCAATATAACCAGCTCGCTCGATATTGATAAATTCCGTACAGCCGTAAAGAACTAT
>Ga0247608_10007302_pt1 | contig 11356 bp, 6 predicted proteins | sample 176DNAGHGlowgp2_FD_193490 | JGI IMG/M metagenome (GOLD analysis project Ga0247608, IMG submission 193490) | Sheep rumen microbial communities from Palmerston North, Manawatu-Wanganui, New Zealand - 1766 DNA GHGlow gp2 | ecosystem: Host-associated > Mammals > Digestive system > Stomach > Rumen ... | reverse complement strand
CAGACTCTTTGCATTTCCTATAGAGGAGAATATAACTCTCGTTGATGAGGATGATAAAGAATATTATACCGGCGATGAGGTCAAGAAAATAGAAAAGATCATCGAGATGGTTAATCTTGCTCAGATGATGGAGAAACTTGAAAAAGGAAGAAAGACAACTCTCTTTAAATATTTTGAAGAGAACGGCATCGAGCCCTCCGGCGGTGAACAGCAGAAGATCGCCATAGCCAGGGCACTTTATAAGAGCTCACCTGTAGTTATCTTAGACGAGCCTACGGCGGCCTTGGACCCTATAGCGGAGTATGAGATATATAAGCAGTTCCATACTTTGGTAGGTGACAAGACAGCATTTTATATCTCACACCGGCTTTCGTCCTGCAGGTTCTGCGACAGGATAGCCGTATTCTCGGAAGGTACTATCAAGGAATACGGTACGCATGATGAACTTGCAGGTATCAAAAACGGCATCTATGCAAAGATGTTTGAAGCTCAGGCACAATATTACCGGACCGCATAAAGCGGCCCGGCCGTATGGGGCGCATTAAATACTCAGTGTTTCCTGAACAGTCCTCTGACAGGCCGTATGGCATGCTTTGGACACATTTCCTGACAGCAGTAGCATCTGATACATTTTTTATAATCATAAACGGGAGGAGAAGTCTTCCCGTTTTTAAATTCCACGGCTTTTCCGGGAACGGGGCAATGCTCGACGCAGATACCGCACTTTACACACTTTTCCTTATCAATGTAGGGACGTCTCGCTATTTTGGTCATGAAGCCGGAGTATTTCATGAGGAAGGTTTTCTTCGGCTTTTCCCTTCCGACATCAAATGTGCCGTTGCCGTATTTTTCGAAGAGTTCGTCTTTACTGATCGTACGTGAGCCTGTTGCAGCGTTTTCTATAGCGGGGTTGCACAATATGATATCGATCTCATCCTCTTTATCGGTACCGATCCCCATCCTTGTCCCCTGTGAATTGGTAGGAACTGCCTCCGGGTCAAGGTTTATAAGATAACAGTATACGGTATCCAATGCCACGGGATCCGTGGATATGAGGAGTACGTTCATCGGAGTGGGAGTGCCTGCTCCGGGGCCGTTGCCTTCCATGGCTGTGATGCCGTCCATGATATGGAGCCTTGGGTGCGTACAGCGGTGGATATCCGCGAGCATTCTGGCAAATACCGTATCATTGGGGAATTTAACATGGCCTGCGGCTTTTTTTAATCCGCATATAAATCCGTATACGTTTTTTACGGCACCGGTGATGCGCTCTAATGCATGGGTCTTCATCTTACATACATTGATGATGGCATCGCTTTCCGTTACTTCCCGGCAGAAGTCGAATTCCTTGCAGGTAAGGCCATCCGGGAATTCGGTATGTACGCTTTCCGACATGGGGGTGAGCTTTGCGCCGTACATGGTATCATTGTTTAAGCCGAGCAGCTTCATGGCACCTTCACCGCTGCCATGTCCCGGGGAGTCTCCGGCTTTTACATCGGTATACCCTTCTTCACTTAAGATCCTGAATAAGGCACGGAGTACTGCAGGATGTGTGGTGACTGCTTTTTCGGGTGTGGCGGCACTTAAGAGATTCGGTTTTACGAGTATTTTTTCTTCGGGTTTTATGATGGCTTTGATGCCGCCGAATTCATTAAGGCCGCTTTTTAAGCAGAAATATACTTTTTCTTCATCGTAGCTGTCACATGGGATGACGGCGACTGTCGATCTTTTTGTGTTCATAGCTGTTCCTTTCGGGTATCGGTAAATACATTTGCTTATGTCTGAAATATACTATCATTATATATGATTTTTCTTAAAAATCAATGTAGTATAAAGTAAAAAGTTATTGCATAAGGATTTGAAATAGGTTAAAATTATAGAGTATGTAAAAATGTATGTTTTGTAGGGGGTTATATGAAAAAATTCAGGATCGATCTATGGAAGGATGATGAGTATACATATGCTGCAGCGTACGGCTTTATGCCTAATATTATGGCTTTTCTCCATGATGAGGATAATGAGAAAAGACGCTGCATGATAGTAGCTCCCGGAGGCGGATATTGCATGTGCGCACCTCACGAGGGAGAACTTGTCGGAATGGAGTTTTATAAGAGAGGCTTCAATATTTTTGTCCTTACTTATACTACTGATATCACCATGTCGGTACCGCTTAAAGACCAGCCGTCAAGGGATATCGCAAGAGCGGTGAGGATCATAAGGAAAAATGCGGAAGAGTATAATATCGCTCCCGATAAGCTTGCGGTATGCGGGTTCTCGGCAGCAGGACATTTATGCGCCACACTGGCTACTCATTTTGATGACCTTAGTGATACTAATCCCGATTATGCGGATATCTCATGCAGACCTGATGCGGTGATCCTCGGATATCCCGTTATCACGGCAGGGAAGTATACACATATTTATTCGATACAGGCTTTGCTCGGGTATAATGCTACCGAGGAAGAGCTTGATTATTATTCACTTGAAAAGAATGTTACCGAGGATACACCTCCGTGCTTTATCTGGCAGACATTGGGAGACAGCCTTGTGCCTGTAGAGAACAGCTATATGTTTGCCAAGGCTTTAAAGGAAAAGCATGTAGGATATGCCCAGTATGTATTTCCTTTCGGAGATCACGGCCTTTCCGTAGCAAGCCCGGAGCAGTTTTTGGGATGGCATGGCGGAGAGTATTCGGCAGAACAGCTTAACAGAGTACTTGAGCATGTAAAGGACAATACTCTTGTCAATGTATCGGAGCAGCGCAGGAACGAACTGATCGAGCAGTTCTTCGGGGAGAAGAAAGCTCCCGAGCCTCCGAAGCGGGATGAAAACGGAGAAGGACCCAAAATGCCGCAGGGCAATCCTTTTGCGGATATAAGCCTGTGGCCTGAACTTGCATATATATGGATGTCAAGGATCATTTAACAAAGGAGCACTATAGGATAAATGTCGGACAATGGTAAAAAGACACCTAATAAAAATAACCGGAGTCAGAGCGGTAAGAAGCCGCAGCCCGTATCAAAAAGCAATGTGAAGAGTACGGGCAGCCAGTCTAAAACCACCGGAAACTCCGGGAAAAAGCCCGCGCTTCTTGCCCAGAATATGAACGGCAGGCGGAATGCGGGAAGCAGGAGCCAAAAGAAAGAGCCTGTTACGGAACTTGAAGAAAAAGGATATATTTCCAGAAAAAAGCCTGAAGTACCAAGAGATAAAAACGCAGAGGCAAAAAAAGACGATATCATCATAATCGTTGTTACACTTGTATGCGTACTCATGGTATTAAGCTATGTCGGTATCTGCGGTATAGTGGGTACGGGCATCAATGCCCTTGTGTTCGGACTGTTCGGAAGGCTCGGATATATACTTCCCTTTATCATATGGGTACTCACCCTGTTTATCATAGCCAACAAGGATAACGGGGTAAGTCCTGTGGGTATCGTATATGCAGTGCTGTTAAGTGCGGTACTCGGTGCGCTTATCCAGCTCGCTGCGGGCGGATATAATGAAGAGATAGGACTGTTTGAATATTTCACCAATTCAAGCCTTAATTATGAAGGTGAACAGGCTGCCTACGGCGGTTTGCTGGGCGGCATGTTTGTCAAGCTTTTATGTCCTTTGGTCGGAAAGGTTGCAACCGTACTGATACTTATAGCTCTGTTACTTATACTTTTTGTCCTTATGACCGGCAAGCCGTTTATCATGGCTGTATTTAAAAAGATCAGCCGCAGGATTGACGATTACAGGAAAAGAAGAAGCATAGAAAAAAGTGAGCAGGATATCTACGAGGATGAGGAAGATACACAGGATGAAGCATATAGTCATCCTAAGGTCAGATACGGAGTAAGACGGCTTCCGAGACAGAGAATGGGTACCATGAATGTCGAGTTCGGGAAAAAAGGGGAAAAAGCCGGGAAAGCAGCCGCATCCGATAAAAAATCCGAAGTTGATAAAAACAGAAAGAATGAACAAAAGAACAGCATAAAACCCGAAGAGACAAAGATAATCGAAGACAGCACAGATACCGGAAAGAGAAAGGCTCCCGAAAGCCTGTATATTCCCGGAGTAGGTAATGTCAGACTTGGTAAGGACGTATCTTCCGAGATAAGAGAAGAGGATTATACTGATGCCGATTTTGCGGAAGTCGGTGAAAACGAGCCCGGTCTTTCGGATATGTCTGAAGGATATAAAAGGGAAACTACGAGAAAACGCGATCCGTTTGAAGACAGCGGCAAGGTTACATCCATCGGCATGAAGAAGCTCCATTCGGGAAGCTTTGGAGCGGACAGGGACGATCCTTCAAGGATAGTGGACATAACAGCTCCGAAGATAGGTGATTTTGACAGCTTTACGGATGATTTCCGTGTGGATCTGTCGGAGGATGATGATCTTGACAATGATATAAAGGATTCCTTCACAGAAAACAGGATAAGTGATATCAGCGACATAAGCCGCCGTCAGGATGACATAAAAGAAAGACCTCTGGTAGATAAGAAGACTGCCGAGAGTGTCGATCAGGTCATAAAGGAATATGATGAGAAGCACCGGATTTCTTCCGCGGCTGAAAAAGACGAAGTCCAGGACAGTGCCGGCAAGGAAAAGACAGACAGTTATAAGGAAAAGACAGATAGTTTTAAGGAAAAGATAGTACCTGTGGCAGGTGCTGCCGTATTTACCGATATGACGAAGGAGCCTGCAAAACCTGCGGCACCTGTTATGCCGGAATATAAATTCCCTTCGGTCAGGCTGTTAAATAAAAGTAAGAGTCAGCAGGGCAATAACTCTTCAAAGAAGCTTGAACTTGAGAATACGATCAACAAGCTTCAGTCCACATTTGAGAGCTTCGGTGTAGGAGTTAAGGTAACGGATGCCAGCGTAGGCCCTACCGTTACAAGATACGAGCTGCTTCCGGATCAGGGAGTAAAGGTTAAGACCATCACCGCTTTAAGCGATGATATAAAGCTTGCCCTTGCAGCTCCCGAGATAAGGATCGAGGCGCCCATACCCGGAAAGGCAGCAGTAGGTATAGAGGTGCCCAATAAAGAGAGCGCACCTGTACTGTTCGGTGACCTTATAGATTCCGATGAGTTCAGGAACGCCAAGACAAATCTCGCATTTACCGTAGGTAAGGATATCGGAGGAAAATCGATCATATCGGATATCGGGGATATGCCCCATGCACTTATAGCAGGTGCCACAGGCTCGGGTAAGTCGGTATGTATCAACTCACTCATCATGAGTATCCTGTATAAAGCAAAGCCTACTGATGTCAAGATGATAATGATCGACCCCAAGCGTGTCGAACTGGTCGGATATAACGGTATACCGCACCTGATAGTACCGGTAGTCACCGATGTCAAAAAGGCAGCGGGAGCGTTGGCGTGGGCCGTAGCCGAGATGGACAACAGATACAAGCTTTTTGCGGATGCGGGTGTAAGAGACCTTGCGGCCTACAACAATCATATGGTAGAAAAGTGGATGGAAGAAAGCAATGAGGGCGAATGTCCGGACAAGCTTCCTCAGATAGTCATCATCGTAGACGAGCTTAACGACCTTATGATGACCGCCAACTCCAAGGATATCGAATCGGATATAGCACGTCTGACACAGCTTGCGCGTGCCTGCGGTATCCATGTTATCCTGGCAACGCAGCGTCCCAGCGTAAATGTTATCACAGGTACCATAAAGGCCAATATACCTACCAGGATCGCATTCTCCGTATCCTCGATAGTGGATTCGCGTACCATCCTCGATCAGGCGGGTGCGGAAAAACTTCTCGGAAAAGGAGACATGCTGTATTATCCGAGAGGATATGCCAAGCCTGTACGTCTTCAGGGCGTATATGTTTCTGACAAAGAGGTTAACGATGTTGTTGACTTTATCAAGAAGCAGTATAAAGAGATGAAGTACAATGACATAGTAAGCCAGCATATAGATGCAAAGGCTGCAGGTAATATGCAGTCTAAAGATGAGGGATCGCAGCAGGATCAGGATGCAAATGACGAGTTCTTTGAGGATGCTGCAAGACTTATAATAAAGAAGCAGAAGGCATCCGTCGGTATGCTGCAGCGTGAGTTCAGGATAGGCTTTAACCGTGCGGCCAGGATCATGGACAGCCTCGCAGAGGACGGCGTGGTAGGTCCCGAGGAAGGTACCAAGCCCAGAAAGATACTTATGAGCCTTGAAGAATTTGAAGCTTATCTGGCACAAAAAGGACAATAAGAAGTATCGAAAATATTTTTTGAAAAATGTATTGACAAACGAACATTAGTTTGCTATTATGATTTTTGTAAGATCCAGTGTAAAAGTGTGTAAAGAAGTAAAGTGTGTAATCAAAGGAAAGGGGAGCCGTATTTACGGCATCTGATTTATGGCTAGAGAAAAAGAGAGCAAAACTATCGCAGCAGATGACAACAGACAGAGAGCATTGGAGTCTGCTCTTGCACAGATCGAGAAGAACTTCGGAAAAGGTTCTGTCATGAAGCTTGGGGATAAAAGCGCCCATATGAACATTGAGACGGTATCGACCGGATGCCTGAGCCTGGATCTGGCTTTGGGCTTAGGCGGAGTACCTAAGGGCAGGATCATAGAGATCTACGGACCGGAGTCCAGCGGTAAGACCACAGTTGCACTTCATATGGTAGCAGAGGTCCAGAAGAGAAACGGCATAGCCGGATTTATAGATGCAGAGCATGCACTTGATCCCGTATATGCTAAGAATATTGGAGTAGACATTGACAATTTATATATTTCCCAGCCTGATAACGGCGAGCAGGCACTTGAGATAGCTGAGACCATGGTACGTTCCGGCGCTGTTGATATCATCATCATCGACTCGGTAGCAGCACTTGTTCCCAAGGCTGAGATAGAGGGCGATATGGGTGATTCCCATGTCGGACTCCAGGCAAGGCTTATGTCCCAGGCATTGAGAAAGCTTACAGGCGTTGTAAGCAGGACGAACTGCATAGTGGTATTTATCAACCAGCTCCGTGAGAAGGTCGGCGTTATGTTCGGTAATCCGGAGACAACCACAGGCGGCCGTGCTTTGAAGTTCTATTCATCCGTAAGAATGGATGTACGCAGGATCGACAGCATCAAGAGTGCCGGCGAAGTTATAGGTAACAGGACCAGAGTCAAGGTAGTAAAGAACAAAATCGCACCTCCTTTCAAGGAAGCAGAGTTCGATATCATTTACGGTAAGGGTATCTCTAAGATAGGTGATATCATCGATCTTGCAGCCAATGACAATATCATAGTTAAGAGCGGATCATGGTTCTCGTATAACGGAGAAAAGATTGGACAGGGCAGGGACAATACCAAGCAGTTCCTTGCTGAGCATCCCGAAATTGCTGACGAGATCGAGAAAAAGGTACGCGACAAGTATGTTATAAAACCCGAAGATGTCGAGGAAGAGCCGGATGAGGAGCTTCCTGAGGATTTAGAGGATTAAATATCATTACATATATAACAAAATATAAGGGCAGGTATTATGGTAGTGTTCAGACTGCCATTTACCTGCCCTTAGAGTATCTGAAGATTTGGTGTTGTTTCTGTAACATCACCGTACATATTACAGGGAGATACTAAATGGAAATTACATTGAAAAATACGATCACGAAAAAGACTCCAGTATATGCCGCAGGAGAGCTTTTGGGAGCTCTGTATCCGAAGGAACTGGAATCATACGGCCTTGAGGACGGGGTGGATATTTCGGAAGATACGGTGGAAAAGATCCTGAAAGAGACCCTGATCCCGAGAGCCAAAAGGTATGCGATGAACCTTCTGGTAAAGTCGGACAAGACGGAAACGGAGCTTTTACGCAAGCTTAAAAGTGCCGGATACGGGGAGATGGCCGGACAGGCCGCTTTAGAGTATGTAAGGAGTTTTCATTATATTGATGAACTCCGGACAGCAGAAAGCTATATAAGGACCAAAATGGATTATTCCAGTGAAAAGGAGATCCGATATAAGCTGGAGGAAAAGGGTATTAATTCTGAGACTATAGATATGGCCTATGACAATATCCTTGAAGACGGTACGGAGGAAGATCCGGAGTTAAAGGCGGCATTGAACTTTGTACATAAGAAGCTCGGGGGAAGGGCTGAGCAGGAAGAGGAGCTTTCCTATGAAGAAAAACAGAAGATAATGGCTGCCGCATTCAGAAAAGGATTCAGGCAGGAAAGCATAAAAAATGCACTTAAAACATTGAATATAACATATTAAAACTATTCAAATTGACTGTTTACTTTTTAATGTAATGTGTGGTATTATCATATTCTGTAATCATACAGGTATTGGTCTGTGACCGGTTATTCGAAGATCATGGATCGATGCAGTATTTTAGGAAACAAGGAGATCAAGATGAAAAGGATTAAGTATTTACTTTTAACCTGTCTGCTTATCATGGCCATGGCACTTTCGGCATGTTCGGGAGACAGTGATGAGGAAGAAACATCGGGCAGAAGACGCCGTAACGGTAATGATACGGTGGATGTCACCGGAACCCCTACCGAAGAGGTGACTCCTACTTCGGAGCCTTCACCTACATCCGAAGTGACACCTACGGCTGAGCCTACTTCTACGCCTGCTCCTACAGAGGAGATAACTCCTACTATGACAGAGCCAACTTTTACGCCTACTCCTACCGAGGAGCCCGGGATCGGTACCGGTAAGTACGCCGAGGAGGACCTTGAGTATGACAAGCCGGAGTTTATAGCAATAGGTATAGCAGAGAGAAGCGATGAGGAATGGGCAGAAGATACGGAAAATCCTCATAAGGTTATAGAAGCCAGCTTCAATCCCGTGCTCATAGGGGCAGAGGACAAGGTAAAATATCCGGCTCTTGCAGAAGCACTTGAGTATCAGAGATCAGAAGATGAAAGAATGATCGAAGATGCTATGAAAAATTACCGTGACATGTATACAGAGTACGGTGAGTGTGAGGATCTCTTATACTTTGAATATGACAGTTATAATGTATTAAGATCTGATTCTTACGTTGTAAGTCTTGAAAATGTAAATTCAAGCTATGCAGGCGGAGCACATCCTTATACCGCAAAGAAGGGTATATCCTTCGATCCTGCTACCGGTGATCATCTTAAGATATCGGATATATGTAACGATTGTGATTCCCTCGCTGAGATGATCGCATACAGATTAGAGGCAAAGTACGGATTATGGTCAGACAGGGAAGAGGACAGTGAGTTCTTTGACGGTGCTATATCTTATATTAAAGAGCAGATAGCAAAAGACAGGATCTCATTTGCAGTCGGCAATGAGGGAGTTACCTTCTATTTCTCACCTTATGAACTGGACGGTACATCTTATGCAGACGGCAATCTGACTGCCACATTCTCATTCTATGACACCATACTTGTGGATGAAGGTGAGCCGAAGCTTGTAGGCCTGTTTAAGAAAAAATACCGCACCGTTCCCGATAAATATATGAGAACCCTGTCTTTAGGCAGTGAGGTGGAAGTAAGGAATCTTGTTTCCGATGATGACGGAGAGTTCGATACATTATGCGTAAGTGCTCTTGAGTATGATGAGTGGGGCGATTTCAACGGTATCGGCGTACAGATCAACGGAGAGACGGTATTTAAGGACGAATCCATCTTCGGTTATGAAAACGATATGTACCTTTACAGAAATGATATCGATGAGACATCATTTATAATCATACATCTTGTCCAGACAAGCGAGGACGATGAAATGTATGTCTTAGCTATAGGCGAAGACGGTAAAGTGACTGTGGCCCAAAACGAGGAATACGGTATTCAGCCTGTAAGTATCGTAAGCAGATACGGCGAGGAAGAATGGGACAGTGACTATTCTCATAAGACATTATTTGATCCCGACGGATTCTTGGCATATGTAAGAAATGATCTTTTGGGTACCACCTTTGTAACAGGAACATACTACATCACAGATGAGGGTGCGATCGCACGCAAGGGTAAGTATCTTGATTACCGTAACGGATTTGAACTTACCTTAAAACAGGATTTCAAGGCAGGAATGATCGATCCCGATCACATGTTCAATGAAGATTCGGATGCACCCGGAGAATTCGATATCGAGGTAGAGCTTAAGGCCGGAGAGAAGATATATCCTAAGAAGACTGACGGTGACAGGCGTGTATTCTTTACCACCGACAACGGCGAATGGGGCATGATCCAGATGGATGAAGGCTTCGGATATCTTAACGGAACAGGTATATGGGATATCTTTGACGGTATAAACTTTGCTGATTGATGCAATATAACAAAACATTGTTTTTGTACAAATGTCCGCTATATGCGGACATTTTTTTTGTTTTTAAAAAAAGGTGTTGCAAATCATATTTTAATCTGTATAATGGTATTTGGTGAAAATTGGAAAAATTTTAATCATGGAGGTAAACGATGAGTAACTCAACAAAATTGTCCGCACGCGACCGTATTGCCACGCTGCTGGACGACAATAGTTTTGTAGAGATCGGAGCACTTGTTACAAAGAGAAACACCGATTTTAATCTACAGACAAAAGAAGCGCCTTCAGATGGTGTAATCACCGGATACGGCGTTATAAACGGAGCTCCTGTATATGTATACAGCCAGGATGCTTCAGTACTTGCCGGTACTATCGGCGAGATGCACGCAAAGAAGATCGCCAATGTTTATGATCTTGCTATGAAGTGCGGCACACCCGTTATCGGACTTATTGACTGCGCAGGTTTAAGACTTGAGGAAGCTACCGATGCTCTTGAGGGTCTCGGTGAGATCATGTCAAGACAGGCTCTTGCTTCAGGACTTATCCCCCAGATTGCGGCAGTATTCGGAAAGTGCGGCGGTGGCTTAGGCATTTCTGCTAACATGAACGATTTTGTATTTGCTACAGAAGAAGCTAAACTTTTTGTAAACACTCCCAATGCCATCAAGGGCAACAATGAGGGCAAGTGTGATTCTGCTTCAGCAGCATTTAAGGCTGAGTGCGGTGAGATTGCTTATGTGGGAAAGGATGACGTTGATGTACTTAACGCCGTTAGAGAGCTTGTATCACTTATTCCTTCCTGCAATGAGGATGAGGCTTTTGCAGCTGAGTCTACAGACGATCTTAACCGTGAGACTCCTGAGCTTGCTTCATTACTTGCTGACGGCGCTAAGGCAGCTGCAGCACTTGGTGATGACAATGCCTTCTTTGAGATTAAGAAGGATTTCGGAAAGTCAATGGTTACAGGCTTTATAAAGCTTGACGGTGCTACCGTAGGCGTAGTTGCCAACAGAACAGCAATTTTAGGCGATGACGGAAAGGCTTCCGAAAAGTTTGATCCCCTTCTTACCGTAAACGGTATGAGAAAGGCATTTACATTCGTTAACTTCTG
>Ga0247608_10007301_pt1 | contig 11358 bp, 10 predicted proteins | sample 176DNAGHGlowgp2_FD_193490 | JGI IMG/M metagenome (GOLD analysis project Ga0247608, IMG submission 193490) | Sheep rumen microbial communities from Palmerston North, Manawatu-Wanganui, New Zealand - 1766 DNA GHGlow gp2 | ecosystem: Host-associated > Mammals > Digestive system > Stomach > Rumen ... | reverse complement strand
AACAACCTTCTGAATATTTCATCCTTCAGTATCTTGGCGTCCTTCATCCACCTGCTGCTATATAGCGCAAACAGCTGTTCACGCGATAATCCTTCCAGCATCTCCACGCATTTCCTTAACTCTGCATCATCCCATCCAGAATAATGCGCCTTCCTTGCCTGTTGCAAAATGTACTCGAAATCTGTCATAGTCCACTACATAAAATTAAATTTGACTGCAAAGTTAGTCGTTTCTAACTATGCAGCCAAACAATTTCGCTCCACAAGGCTTGTGAAATAGTGCTATTCTATTCCCACACCACCAACTCGCGAGGCAGAGCGATTTTCTTCGCTTCACCACTCTTACCCACTATTATATATTGGTCCAGCAGCGAAGCATCAACCTCTGCTTGGAATATTGCTCTGATACGAGAACACTTCTCATTGATAGAGTTTAGCAAGGGATTGGTCACATCCTCAATACTACGAATAGCTCTTTCCGTTAGCCCCAATGGTTTTATCTTCTGATAGATGTCTGCAAGTTCTTTTCTATAGTCAGGCAGGCATTTGAATGCAATACCCTCAGGATGATTCAAGTATAGCAAATATACAGCTTTGACTATTGGCTCCATCTTGACTTCCTTATTATAGTCAGAAAGCATGATTGTACAATCCTTCTTGATAGTCAGTTTGCTAAGAACAATTTGGTTCTTTAGTTTTTCCTCGCGGAAGCCCAAACGCTTGATGGTCTTCTCGCACCGTTTACCCTCATAGTATTTATCCAACACTTCATTGAAGATGTCGTTAGGCGATACAAGATCAAACAACGTCATACACGACTGCACTTTCAGCACATCAGGAAAACCAAGGATGTTATAGGCTGATGGATTATTGCAATCCAACAATGCCTTAGTAATTTCCCTAAGACGTTTCCCAAGTTCTACATGTTCCAAATAAGCTTTGGCCTCGTCTTTGCTACCGATACCATAGAACTCTGAATTATAACTATGCCCCAATCCCTTTATTTGAGGAAATACATACCATATCCAGTGCCCCTGTTTATGGCCTTCTTTCATTTCTCTCAATGCTTCTGAATAGGTGGCCCATCCTATATCTTGAGCAGTAATAAATCGTTCCAGGTCATAAGAGACCTCTCCACCTCCAAGTGCATCCACGAAACTCTTGGGTAGGCTAACATTTTGCAATCCCAATGCAGCTTTGAAGAACTGGGCCATTTCGGCATCATGATAACCTGCAGTACCACATCCCACACGAGTAATAAAGAAGAACAAATCGGTATGTTCCTTAGCAAAGGTAATGAACCTATCTACTGCCGCCTTTACATCATTGTCTCTTCTGACATCCTTGCCATAGTCCACTGGTATAGCATAACTCTGTCCTTGCAGTCCCTCTGCCTGTCCCCAAACAGCGCCAAACTTCTTACGTGCAGTACCAGAGGCTCCACCTGTATGATAACCTAAAGTATTGCTGCCAAACACGAATATCTGTTTGGGCAACAAACTGTCTATGTAATCTGGGGTAAAACCCATATAATCCTTCTCTTCCATATTGCTACATGATTACAAGTGAATAATCGTCATGACCTATGAATCCCCATCTTTTCTGGCGTCCAATATGCAATTTCAATTGTTTTGGATATTTGCAATTCTCCAGTTTCTGTATTACAACTTTTGCAAAATCTATCTTCCTTAAGCGCATAGCGGACTTTAAGAAATTGCTATTCTTCGTTTGAGCATCTATCGCTTCTATCAATTCTTCACCATACCAATCCCTATGCGCCACCTCGTACATCATTAATATATAATGCGCCAAAGTATCACTGGCGGCAAAGACAATACAATCATCATCAACTATGAACTTTCCTGTCCTAAACCCTTTCTTATCCAAAGGGTCTTTGCAGTTAATCAGATAAGGAGGATTGTTGAAATCCGAAAGCCGTGTAAATGAATGTTGCAACTTTCCTGTCTTTTTGTTATAGCAGAAAGCTACGCTGTCTCCGTAACTAATCCAAGTGCCGTCCTTCCAGACAGCAACCAGCGTAGCAAACGAGCCTTCATCATAGAACTTATTCAGGAATAGTCCTCCTATCTTCTTGGCTTCTTCCTCGCAGTCGTTGTAGAATGGTTCCCATATCCCATCAATCCATTTATCAAATGCCTTATAGTTCTTAATGGTTTTTTCTGGCAAGTGATCAACAAGATATTGTGACCAACGTTCTGCAAAAACGCCTCCACCACCAGCACCATCAGATACTGCTATCAGTTCTTTTCTTGCGGTAACAGCATCTTCGTTGACTATACCCTCTTCAAACTTTGCTAATGATATTGCTCTCATTTGTTCGGATTTATATTGTTTGTAGGTGTACCAATATCCATTAATTGAATCAGTGTTGACATATCTGTATTTATGGCCATAGCAACATGTCGTGTATTCTCAGCATCTCCACGTAAATCACCTATTGGCACATTATATCTCGAAGGTAGCAGACTCGACATATCATACATCCACTCAGAGTACTTGTCGTTATTCAATTCTGTCTTACTGATTGGGAAAACCAATTGCTCCTTGCTATCAGGAGTAATATGAATATTCCAAAGAAGCACGTTCCCATCGTTAGTAAATAGTGCTTTTAGCTCATTCGCTAATTGCGTGTTTACCTCACGTGGATTTACTATTCCGTTCAATGCTCCATCGGTAATGTTGATAATCGTAGGCGGATAACAGTCTTTATCATGATGTTCTTTCATCCATTTATCCAAAAGATTCTTAGCCATCATAAAAGCCTTATCCCCTCTTGTGTATTTCCCTGCGGCAACAGGTTCTATCCATTGCACTTTTTCTATCTCTTTAAGTTCAACACCCTTGCGGGTTTTCTTTTCTTCCTTAATAGTTATCTTTTTGAACGGATTGTTCTTTAATTCTTCTGGTGACACGAAATCTCTTCCTGCCAATGTGCCTTTCCATCCATAAGACGCGTCATCACCATATCCAATAACGGCAATATCGAAATAACGCCTGACTTCACCCAATTTTATACATCTCAACACCAAATTGTATATCTGTTCATTGACAATTCTTGCTACAGCATCTGCAAGTGTAATAAACTCGCCACGATAGTTCAACTTCCTACTCATGGATATAGACTGATCTATCAAGAAGATAAATGCCGTAGGTGTATTCCTCGTAATCTGGGCTGTATATGGATTTTTGATTTGCAAAGCCTTTGGCTTAGAGGGAATAGGAATACCAAAGTTTCCAATGTTCTTGATATGCTCTAGTGGGATGAAGTTCTTCACCAAGACCTCTGCCTGAAAATACGGCTGTTCTTCTTCTGGCAAATCGAAATGCTTATGCACCTTTACGGATTGGAAATGTATCTGCTTAAAATCGGACAAAGACTCACCTATATTTGGCTTAATTCTATGAATAGTAGCATTCATATTTGAATAGCAAGTGTCCTTCCAATATATTATCTCTGGGTCGATTTCTAAAATTACAGGATTAGATATCCTTCCGTCTCTCATGGCAACATACATCATTGGATGCTGAGTGGTAAAGCTTACCCTCACATAATCTTCAAGATTACGTCCACTATCCAATTGACGTGACATACTTCCTCCACCAGGTTTAGCTATCTTAATTCCTTTGCGTTCACAATCCATCCAGGAGTATAAACCTCCATTCTTGATGATTGATTCCAAATTATCTCTATCTGTAAAGTGATAGAGTTTCTTGATACCCTGTTGGTCAAGTATTGCCTTGAACTCCTGCCAATTATTCTTTTTCTCCATAACTCAGCCCTTTTATTGATTAAACAAATCCAGTTCTATAACCTCTCCTTTATGACGATTATCATTCACTATTGTACTATCCTCGTATGGATAGATTCCTTCTACGTATGCTTTTATTAATGATGCGTGAGAAAGCGGTTTCTTCGCATTCTCCACATCAGCGTTCGTATCGTAGTCCAACAACACAATCGTCCTTGTTTTACTTGCCTCTCTAAGTTTCTCAATAATCCAAGCTACTTTATTCTCCAACACCCACTTATAAGTAGGAATATATATCTGCTTTCTCGCCTCTATATACCCAAGCAGTTCTGTACCATGAACTCCCTTCCTGTGGCCCAATGGTTTACCAAAGCGACGTACTGTACGTTTGATATTCTTCATAGTATCATTTTTGAACATCTCGACATCCACATCACAACTCTCAAACACTTTCAGTCCCTGCCATATCGCTTCCACACAAGTAGCTGTATAGCCTTCGCTGAATGGCACAGGTATACCATAATGAGGATAGAAGGGGCTCAGCTCCCTCAGCCTCGTATTCGCCTGACTTGTCACATCTGCCAAGATTGCATCTGGATATTTCTTATATATCGTCGCAGGCTTCTTCCGTTTTGATTCAATTATTATCATTGTGTCTTACTTTTTAGTTCTTATCTGCTTATTGATTCCAAAATAAAAATACTTGCAATTTTGTTCCTGCGTTTAACATTTTGCTCATATTCAAATTTTTTCCACTCAGGCTCACTGCTAGAGCCTTCATATCTCAGCATTTCTTTCGCAATTTCAAGTCCTTGTTCAGCAGCCCTTTTGTACCAATATGAAGCAGTACCCTTGTGGTATGTCATACCTATGCCATTATAATAACAATTTCCATAATTGAATTCTGCAACGCTCAACCCCTGATGCGCAGCATTTTTGAACCAATATGCTGCGGTTTGATAGTTCTTTTCAACATAATAGCCATAAACGTAACAAATACCAAGACCATTCTGTCCATAGGGAGACAAGGCTATTGTACGGAAAATCTCATAAGCCTCTTTATATTCTTTGTTTTTTATATGAGTGCAAGCCAAATTGTATGTCATTTCATCAGGTGTCTCATTCTTTTTTCCTTCATACAATTGTTTTTTCCCATTTATTTTTATCGGTTTTTCTAAAGTAAAGAAATGATTAGCCAATACCTCCAGTTTATTATGAGATAATACAATAAGAAATACCCCTAATAAACTACATAAGTCATTGTCAGGCAAAAGACATATTAACTTATGTATTGTCTTACTTGCCTTTAAATTTCTAAAGTCAAATTCATTTAAGAACAAACCACATTCACCTATACTATTAGTAAAAAGTTCTGGTTTAAGGGCAATTGCTTTTAGTGACAAACAAATTGTAGCTAATGGGAAGTCATCAATATGCCTGTCAAAGTCATCTATTGTACGCTTTGGATGCCGATAATTGGGGCTACCTAATTCTCTTGCTTTTTGACCTCTCATGGTTGGAACATACATTCCATCATAATCAACAATGACTATAGAGCCATCTTCTTTTACCAATATATTGTCAGGCTTCAGATCTCCATGAGCAAAAGGCTGAGTAAGCAGCCATATTGCTAATTTACTGAACCTAAAAGCCAACATCTCCAATGCATATTGATTTTTTATATTCTTTTGAATATATTTGTCCATTGGGATGCCATCAACCCAATCCATTAATAAAACAGGAAATTCCGTTTCTGTTGTTTGGTCGGTATCAACAAACAATTCTTTCTCCAAGAATCTAATTGCAGTAAGATAGTTAGATGAAACAAATTCCAATTCATCCGCTATCAGTTTATAACTCTCACTCCGACCTTCCTGATCTTTCGTAAAGCACTTCACAGCGTAGAATTTGCCATTCCGTTCGTCCTTCATCTTAAAGACAACGGAAAAACCTCCTGCGCTCATAATGGGCAAACCATCTTCACCCAATACTGGCCTCAGATAACTCAGCTCCTCAAAATTATCCTCTGCCGACTTAATGGCCTCTATATATTCTGATATCAGTGGATAGTTCATATAATCTACGTTTTATAAAGTATAATCTTCATTTGGTCTAATCACAGGAACGCTCCTCCCAGAATTTGGATTATCTTCATAGTCGATATAACCAGTATACGCAAGGGCAAAACCGAATTTTCCTGCTAGATTAAATAATCGCCCTCCTTCCTTTTCATCTTTCTCTATACCTTCTCCTTTAGTATAACATACGGCAAGATTAAATAATGCCATAGGGAAATCACTATTTGCCGCCTTCTTAAACCAATATAAAGCTTTCGAGAAATCTTGATTTACAAATAGGCCTTTAGCATACATATAGCCAAGACCATTCTCACCTAAGACCTTGCCACAAACATTATTGAGGCCTTCAATTGTTTCACGTTTTGAGTCAGATAATTGAGCCAGTGCTTCAAATATCTGATATGCCTTTGCAAAATCACCATTATAGACACACTCCTTACCTTTCAAGTATCTCAAAACTGCAATTTCCACAGTTTCTTTTTGTTTCTTTTCAATATTCAGCAGTTTAAAAGATATCTGAGATAAATCGTTTTTAGCCCACGCTATCATAAAAATGCCGTATAGCTTACAAAATTCCTTGTCTGTCATTAAAGGTTGTAAAGCTGGTATAACCTTACTTTGGCTCAAATCATGTAAATCATTCTCGATAAAAAGTAGTCGGTCATTACCTCCAAACTCATTCCATAGTATTGGCTTAATAGCAATTGCTTTTAACGCAAATGCGATTGAAGCAATAGAAAAGTCATCAATATGTTCATCAAAAAAATCTTCCGTTCTCGATGGATGTCTAAATCCAGGACTTCCGATTTCTCGTGCCTTCTGTCCTTTCATGGCAGGCACATAGATTCCGTCATAGTCAACAAGTACCAGTTGCCCATCTTCTTTCATGATGATATTATCAGGCTTTAGGTCACCATGAGCAAATGGCTGGGTAATTAACCATGCTGCCATCTTGTTAAACTGGTATGCAAGCATTTCCAATGCATATTGATTGTTAATATTCTCTTTGATATATATGTCAAGCGTCTTGCCTTCCACCCAATCCATCAGCAATATAGGAAACTCATCTTCTTCTGAATTATCTGTATCTACAAACAATTCATTCTCATAATACTTAATGGGAGTCAGATAATTGGATGAAACATATTCCAATTCATCTGCTATCAGTTTGTAACTCTCGTTCCGTCCTTCTTGCTCTTTTGTGAAGCACTTTACAGCATAGAACTTTCCACTCTGTTCGTCCTTCATCTTAAAAACAACAGAAAATCCCCCTGCACTCATCACTGGCAGTCCATCATCGCCCAATACCGGCCTTAGATAACTCAATTCCTTGAAGTTATCCTCTGCCGATTTCATGGCTTCAATATATTCTGATATCAGTGGGTAGTTCATTGCATTATCATTGATTGTCAACTATTTCATCGAAGCCATTTCTTGCCATGAGATTAATGCCCTCAAAGAATCTATACAGTTGGATTATTCTTGTGAATAAAATACTGACATCAATAAGTGGCATCTCTACATTCTTATCTAGCACTTTCTTTGTTAAACTACTCCCATACCTGAACAGCTCACCATTATTATCAACAGTATTCAATTCCGTAATAATTCTATGAACACTTTTAACTTCAGAATCAGTGATATCAAAATACAACTTCAAATTATTCCACAACACGAGAAGATCATGACCTCCTAAGTTGGATTCTCCAGAATACGCCACTTTTCTTTTTAATCTAAAATATAATATGGAATCCTTCATGGTCAATTCCAGATACTGCCTAAAGCAGAACATTACAGGGTAAATATAAAATTCTCTTAAATATCTATCATTGGATAACGAAATTAAATATAGTAAAATTGCACTTGTACTTGCATACCCATTTTGAATATACATATCACTATCAATGTAAGAGACATTTCCCTCATCTCGCTTAACAAACAATGAGTCATTGTCATTTAGATGAGGAATATTCGTATCAAAAGAGTCAATATCTTTCTTTGACAAAAGGTATAATTCTCTTTGCAATTGTTTTTTTATTGCATCTTTATAGCGTCTCTTTAATTGATAACCTATATGCTTTTTCCGTTTTCTCTTATTAAGTTTCATATGTTATCTCAACTCTAGTTATAAGGGTAAAACATTTTTGTTATTTGTCTTTATTATTTTTTATCTATTATGAATCTGATGATAAGATTTGTAAAAGAGTTCTTTTCCTTTGTCGTTACATAGTATTTCTGTTATATAATCTTTGTCATCCGATTCATGGTCTACGAGTTTTTGCATCCAAAACAATTGTTCTAGATTTATATTTTGTTTATAATGATTGTATGATGATTCCGGTACTATAATTTTTAAATCAGGATTACAATTATTAAATTCATCATGGATAATCGCATCTGGACTATCAATTAAAACCTCTGTTAATGAAGTACAGTCAGAAAAAGAACCCCAACTTACAAATTTTAAGGCCTTGGGAAGGTGGATTTTTTTTATGCTACTACAACCTATGAATGAACAATAGCCTAAAGCAGTTAAAGTTTGGGGTAAAACTATATTCACTAAAGATGTACAGCCAGAAAAAGTATATCCATCAATTTCTTTTATTCCATTTGGTAATTTTATAGATGCCAAATTATTACAATCATGAAATGCACATGCCCCAATTTCAACAACTCCATTTGGAATACTAATAGTATGTAGATTATTACAATTCTCAAATGCATTGTCACATATAACTCTTGTGTCGTCTAAAATGGTGTACTCTTCTATATTTGTTCCCATTAATAGCCTATGTTTGTCATTACTATAAATAACGCCATATTCATCTGTCCACACATTATTAGTGTTTATATCAGACCGCACAAGAGAAGGATTGTCCTTTTCTATCTCCTCCGGAGTGAGAAATGGTCCTTCAACGTCAAGTGGATACCAGATCTCGCTTTCATTTTGTTGATTCAATTTTGCTAATTTTCTCCATTCATTCGCTTTCCTCACATCTCTGAACAACTGAGGACCTTCACTATAAAACCTTGCTATTTCAAATTGAGCATTTATGTAACCACTCATTGCAGATTCTTTTAAAAAAGAATACAAGATATTGTCTTTGCTTTCATAACTCAAATTTTTCCAAACACAATCAATATCTGAAATGAAAACGGAAATACAATTACTATTATCAGAATTAGGGGCTTGATATTCTCGAGTCAAAACACCTTCCTGATATGACATGGCCAATTGATATTGTGCTGCCGCTTTTTCCTTGCCATATCCTAATAAGGCATGTGATATGGTCTTCCAATACCATATGGATAATTCGGTAACCCCTTTCGTCGTTATAACAGAATTATTTGTAAAAAAGGGGAAAGGAAGGTCATTAATAATTGGATATGTAGAATCTAATATAGTATCCAAATTTGTGTTTTCTATCTCTTCATAAGATGATAAATCTTTTTCAAGACACTCACGATTAGGATAGTACATTGCAAAATAATAAAGACTCTTTAAAAATGGTATTATGTCATAGCCGCATCGGACAACCATGTTTTCAGAAAAATTAGAAAAGGACTTTGTTCCATCACTCATTTCAGCAATAGCATTCTGAATTGCAAATGAAGATAATTGTGGCAAAAGACTTAATCTTAAATTCTTTATGACTTTATATAGATTACATTCTGCTTTTAAAGGTATGATACAATGAAACAACAACAATGTACTCAAATTGTTAATATCATTATCTACGTTAGGAAATAATAATGGTATAATTGAAGAATTGCTAATATCACAATAATCTTTTACTGAAAACAACAATCTATCAGTGGCACCATACTCTTCCAACAACTGGGGGCGAATAGAAATCGCCTTAAGCGATAAAAGAATAGATACAAACGGGAAATCATCAACTTGTTCATCGAAATCATTCTCTGTCCGTTGTGGATGACGAAAATCAGGGGAACCAAGTTCTCTTGCCTTTTGCCCTTTCATGGCTGGCACATACATTCCATCATAATCAACAAGGACAAGAGAACCGTCTTCACGAACCAAGATATTGTCAGGTTTCAGGTCACCATGAGCAAATGGCTGGGGAATAAGCCACTGAGCCAACTGGCTGAAACGATAGGCCAGCATTTCGAGGGCATATTTATCGTCAAGGTTCTCACGCAGATATTTGTCGAGTGTCTTACCTTCCACCCAATCCATCAGCAATACGGGAAATTCTGTTTCTTTAGTTTGGTCAGTATCCACAAACAGTTCTTTATCCAAATATCGAATAGAAACCAGATAAGGTGACGAGACATCTTTAAGTTCTTTGGCAATCTCACGATAAGCGTCAGCCCGTCCTTCCTGCTCCTTCGTAAAACACTTCACAGCATAGAACTTTCCACTCTGCTCATCTTTCATCTTAAAGACCACAGCAAAGTTGCCGCTTGTCATCACTGGCAACCCATCATCACCCAATACCGGCCTCAGATAACTCAATTCCTCAAAGTTATCTTCTGCCGACTTAATGGCCTCTATATATTCAGATATCAGCGGATAGTTCATACGATTTTAATCATTGATTCCGCAAAGATACAACATTTTTTTGAAAGAAAAAGGATTTTGAACAAAAAAGTTGTTTTTCACAAGGCTTGTGGAGCCGTAGCCAGGAACTAAGAAACTACGGATTTAGGGAATTACGGAGTATAAGAAAAGGGCTGAAGGTAGTAATCACTTACGCGATTTCATAAAACCTTCTTTGAGTGATTTCTCGAAATTCTTATTGAATTCAATGAGTTCTGGTTCGTTGCTGGACAATGAGGCCACATAGCGGGCTTCCTTTGTCACTTTATTCTTTGTTGCAAATTCTCAGGGTTCATCAACATATCCCAAATATCAACAACATGTACAATCTCTGATGATTTTGCGTAGTAGTAGACTATCTTAAACCTTCCCAGTATTTGACAACTGCGATACATGCGTTTTCTGTCTGACAACAATGGTTCCGGTGTGTAGGATTCTGGATGTCTGGCAACTCGATCCGCAAAGGCGATACGTTCTGTCATCCATTTCTTGGAAGTTTTTTGACCATATTCCAAGAATGCGTTAAACACGTATTTGTCAAAAAGACGGTCAGCCTTTACCGTCCATTTTACCTTAGCCATGGGTACTTACTGTATAGATTAGCTCGAGACTGAGCCTCTGTTACCCAGTCACTCCAATCTCCTTGTTCTGCTTTTTCGATAAAGGTCTCTGCCTCATCTATACGAGCATTTAATTCTTCCATGTTGTATGGGCCGATGCCAGGATCCCAAGTATCTGCCACATCAACAACATCTTCGTTGAATGCCTCAAGGGTATTGGCATAGCCACTACCTGTAGCACCATACTCTACAGATGGCTCACAGCACATACCAATGCCTTCTTCCTCTTCAATCTCTGGATACCTATTATCTTTCATATAGTACTTATTAACGCCGCAAAGATAAGAATAAAAACTGAAAGTTCCAAATAATTAGACCAAAAATTATTTT
>Ga0247608_10007300_pt1 | contig 11359 bp, 13 predicted proteins | sample 176DNAGHGlowgp2_FD_193490 | JGI IMG/M metagenome (GOLD analysis project Ga0247608, IMG submission 193490) | Sheep rumen microbial communities from Palmerston North, Manawatu-Wanganui, New Zealand - 1766 DNA GHGlow gp2 | ecosystem: Host-associated > Mammals > Digestive system > Stomach > Rumen ... | reverse complement strand
AAACAAGCCAGGATTTTTCTTCACCATTTCAAGCAGTGACTCGAAGTTCCACTTGAATTCTGCATTCTTACTGAGGTGAATAAATGTACTCATCTTAGCACCAGCAGCAGCAAGTGCGGTGTGAATGTTAAGTTTCTCTCTACCGTTATCAAGGTCACTCATCATTGGCTTATTGTCACAGCTCTGAGCCTCAACGATACCAGAACCCTTCTGGATTGTGAAACCAATATGTGCAAATGGGTCAGTTTCACGCCTGTTGAAATCGAACATGAAATACTGCTCACGGTCACAATCAGGAGTTCCAGAGTAGCGTCCAACGTAGTTGTTCCAATGGTCTTTCTCCATTGTAAGACACCACTGAGTACGACCACCACCACAAAGCTTCTTACTCATTTCAAAGTTAGGAACACGGATGATAACATAAGGACCTTGGTTGAATACAACCTCAACGTCTTTTGTGTTGTTCTCCAAATAAGCAAGCAAGTCTTCCTTGTCCCATCTGTATGTTGCCTCAAGAGCGTCCTTGATAAGACCCTGCAATTCAGCAACGTCACGAATACCAGAAGCCTTGGTGTAGAAGTTGTTCTTACGTGAAGATGGAAGTCTGTCGAACTTTGTGAAAATCTCACCCCAAGTCTTCACTAGGGAATTGTTGTAAGCCTCAAGTCCGTTCAATTCACGAGGCAGAATAGCCTCTGTCAACATCTTCTTCTGCTCGGTGTTGAAGTGGGAGATAATGTCCTTGATAATGGCTACATTGTCAAGTGCAGTCATTTCATGGAGCAATTGTGAAATCGCAGCCTTTGTAGAATACGATACAATGTTCTTCTTCTCCAAGCTCTTAATCAGGTTCTGATTGAGCACAGCCCAGTCATGGATTTTAGCAAGCGTTTCATACTCAAATGTTTTACCAAACACGCCTTTAACTGCCCATATCTGGTAGTTAGGTTGGTTGTCGAACATTTCAATGATATTGCAGAAAAGCCTGTTAGTCTCTGGATTGATTTGGAACTTATCAATCAGTGGCTGCATCTGTTTCTTGTTATAAGTCATCTTTGAAATTATTTAAGTGTTTTGTTTTTTTTTTTTCTGTGCAAAGATATGGATAATTTATATCAATCGCAAATTTTTAATGTTAATAAGTCTTAAGAGATTGAGAAATAAACCGTCCATAGTATTGTTATAACAAACATCCCTATAAAGGACAGTACTGCCTCAGTAACGGATTCTTCTTCCTGGAAAGCTATAATCCTTATTCCTTTGCTAAATTTGTAATTTGCAAAGAATATAGTTGAAAATATAGCAATGAAAAGAATAAAATTAGCAAGCATATAAGTTAACTTTTAAAGGAAAGAGAGTGGGGTAACCTTATACCCCTGTCTCTCATTAGTTTTAGAATGCCTCTGCTGGCTCTTCAGCCTCTGCCTCGTTATACTCTTCCTCATAGTGCTCATCACCGTACACCTCACCGTCTTCATCGAACATTTCGTCATCATCATCCAGGAAGTCCATATCAGGTGGGGCAATATTCAGTTCATCTGGAGCTTGATATGTTGCGGTATAAGTTGTAACATTATCATCTTGCTTTGTCTTATTGAAACGTGCCTCAAGGTTGTCCCAAACCATTTTCGGGTATTTATACTTTGAGGTAACGTCTTTAGCGAATTCCTTTATCCTATCGCTACCATGAAGGAAAGCAAAACTAATCCAGTTGCTTATTGTTTCGTGGTTTTCATTGAAATTAAGTAAACCACCAATCTCAAACATTATATCCTCAAATATCTCGCAGTTACCCTTTCTGGACATAAGAATTTGACCAACTAACCTTCTGTACATTGTGTTAGGATTATGCCCCTTACCCTCATTCTTTATGATTTTCTTAATGGCAAGATACATACCTACATACAATGCCTTGTCAATTGTCCTGCAATTGTTGGAATAAAACTCTTTCAGGTCTTCTTCAGTAGGAAGCTTATAATCTCCATTCATTTCACCCATCCTTCCATGAGCAATCAACTGAGAGATAATCTGCTTGAGTATACTATTCACATATCCACTATCAAAAATGGAATTAAGAGGGATATTATTGTCATAGAACAGGTCAAGGAAGTCAAATGACATGCTATCCGTTATACTTGATGTAATGATGTCTGTTGCATGAGCTTCACCAATATAATCGTATATAACTTCACGAAGTTTGTCAGCACTAGTTTCCTTGAGAAGTTTTCTAAGTAAAGGAATGTTGTACGAAACAAAAGCATTCTTTATCTTCACATAGATGTCATTAGGTCTTCTTATGATGTCATATGGCAGGCCATACTGACTTAGTTTAGCATCGAAAGGTGTGTTTATACCCTGGGCATGCTCATTGTATATGCCAGAACAATAATCTTCCTGCTCACCTGGCATACTCCTTATAATTGCGAACTGAATCCTATTAGGGTCATATTCACTCATTGAAAAATCAAGGAAAATAAGGTGCTGCCAATCATAAGTATCGCTACTAACGTTATCGATATATGCGTCCCCAAGGAAGTACCTAACATTGCTATCTCTTACTGATAATGCCACTAAGTTTCCTTCATCATGCAATACATCTACTTTAGCCTTGTTTACACATTCGTACAGATAATTGTACATAGTTTCTTTGTCCCACTTGTAGAGTGGTTTGTCATATTGTGCAACAAGTGTGATGTCAATACCACAATTCTTCAAAACATTGTATATGCCCTGACCACTATTGAAATTCTCTATGAACGACTTCAAGAACATCCTATCTGTGTTTACATTTGATGCCATCATGTCGTTATTTGAGAAATCATGAGCATGGGTAATACCCTTGTTATACTCAGTAGTGAAACCAATAATTGACAATAAGTCATCTTCCTTTTTTGAAAAGTCGAAGACCATGTACTGAGTACTGTCAGCTCTCTGCTCTACATACTGATTCCAGTAGGTCTTATTTTTAGAGATACACCAGTTGGTTGTCTTTGCTAGATTTTTAACTGTCTCATAATCACCAACTTTAACCAAAACGATGTCACCCTGGTCATAGATTGTTTCAAACTTCATCCCTTCAACGTTGGTAATAAAGTCCATAAACGAATTCTTATTCCACTCAAAGTGCGTACTGGTTATATGGCGTATTTGACGCATAATCTCGTCAAAATCCTCGATTGTTGACATCTTACGGACAAAGTTTACCTTCTTCGTTTCACTGAGACGGTAAAATTTGGCAATAGTATCCTTATCCTTTTCACTCAGCTCTGCGTTTTTAAGGATTCTTTTCTGCGCTGTATTGAATAAATTAATTGAGTCGTTCACACGCTTGTCACGTCTGAGTAATCTCAACTCTTCCATCAGCCCCATCATATCAGAGAGTGATGTGTATGCTGTAATGGTGTTCTTCTGGAGATTCTTAGCCAATTGTCCATAAGATTCATTCCACATCATAATACGACGAATTGTTGCCATTGATGTGCCATTCTGGAAATAGGATGATATAGCCCACTGGAAGAAATTCTTAGAACCATCAGTGTACATGAATATCCTCTTACAGGTAGTTCCTCTACCACCATTCAAGTCATACTTGTTGGACAGATTACGTATGAGTTTAGCATTACTTGACAGGAATTTGTTGTATTGTTCCTCAAAATCATCTGGCAACAGAGTTATGTCATAGAAATAAGGAAAATCGTTTTGAACTAGCCTGTCAGCTCTGAACTCTACTACTCGATTATACCTATCCATGAGAAATCTCTGCACTTCACTATTAAATAATCCAGAGCGCATATAGTCCCCGAATGAAGTGTCACCATGATTATAGTGGGAATTGAATATAACCAACCTATCCTGAGAACTAGGTCTCTTTATTATCGTAACATGGCAAAAGCAATGCCCATATTCTCTAAAGTTGATTAATACTGGTTTTAGTGAGGAATCAGACAACCTGTAAAGATGTCTGAGTCCTCTTACGTTAATTCCTATCATATTTGCTTAGAATTTTACCTCGTTACTAAATTTATTGGCAATAACTCTCTCAAAATCCTCTGAGTTAATCTCTCTGCTACTACAGATATTCTTAATCTCAGTGATAAGTTCTTCCTTAATAGCCTGGATGTGAGCCTCATAGCGGTCTGCTATGTACTTCACAGTCTCAAACTTAATCTCATCTTCCTTGGAAACTGGCTTTGTCTGAGTAGAGCTGCTGCTAGAAGAGCTACTGCTAGAAGATGAACCACTTGAACTTGAAGAGCTGCTGCTAGAAGATGAAGAACTACTTGAACGAGAGTTACCCCAAACGCTTCTACGCTTATTATCGCCAAGCTCTTCCAACTTCTTATCGTCTTCCTCATCATATGAATCTGGTCTATCCCATGTACCATCTGGCTGTCTTACATAAGATGTACTCGTGCTATAGTTCTTCTTCTTATGCTTAAGGATATGACGTGTACAACCAATGTGGTCGATAAGGTCTATAGCCATACCACAAGCCTGGTCCATTTCTTCCATGATACAGTACTCAGTACCACCGATGTTGTGAGCGTTCCAACCACCGTTACCGAAGTTCATACAGATGATGTCTGTCTTCTCACGGATGTTTTTAACGTCGGTGTAAGGCTCTGAATAGAAACAATCTGTGAGACCCCACTCATCACAAACAGGTTTCATATACTTCTCGTAGAAGTCGAAGTTGAACAACTTGGTGTTCTGACAAGACCATGCAGCACGATAAAGTTCTGGAGAGTCGAAGCCAATTACATAGCCAACATCCTTAAACCAATCAGTGTCAAGATGGTCACTACCGTTGCATCCAGTTTCCTCGTCAAGGAAGAAACAAGCCTTCAACTTGTCAAAGTGGTCAAACAATGCAAGAGAAATTGCGATACCAGCCTTACAGTCAGCACCAATACCAATTTCTGTTCCAAGAGTACCACCCTCGTTATCAACTGACAATTTGTGGTCACCTTCCTTTGTTTTTTCAACCTTCAAAGCAAGTGGAACACCTGCATAGATATATGGGTCATGCTTGTGCTGAACAGTATCCATGTGTGATGTTACGCAAGGATAATATTCGCCTTCTCCAAGCTCTCCCTTCGTCAGGTAAATGTTACCGTATGAGTCAAAATCGTATTGAACATTGTTGCGTCTTGCCCACTGCATAATGTAAGTTACCATACGGAACTCCAATTTGCTATGGGTAGGAACTGCCATACAAGACATAATCAAGTCCTCAGGCATATAGCGCAAGTCAATCTCGTCCTTTTCCTCTTCTTCTGTTTCTGGTTTAGAATCAGCCTCGTTGTTTTCAGTGTTGGCATCAGTGTTGCTTTCCTGGCTAGATGAAGACTCCTGGTCTGCTGGTTTCGCACCCTTTGAGGCAATCTGTGCTGCCGTGATGGTACGGTTCTCACCAACCTGCTTTACCTCAAGCTTCAGAGTCCAACCAATTTCAACGTCAAACTTGATAGCACTAGTAGGTATAGTAACCTTCTCCTTGCTCTCAAGCATTTCGATAGTTACGTGGTTACCTTTACCATTCTCGTAACCCATACCAACAACCTTACCATAGATGTCGAATACCTGTGATTCCTCACTACCTTCTGGGGCATCGTCTGTAGGATGCTCGTTTTCTGCTGGACTAGCAACGGCTTCATGTACAGAAGAATCGTCAGCAGGTGCTTCCTCAGATGCACTTGTATGCGAAACAACTTCAAAAATTACAATACTACCATTTCTATTCTCCAAGGTAATTTTGACCTTGTCACCAGCCTTAGGCTCTTTTTCAAATTTAGTGATTGGGACGATACCATCACTCTTAAAGCCAAAGTTAATAACGACATCACCCTTGTCATCTACTGACAGGATTATGCCATCAACAGTAACTTTTTCGCCAACCCCTATGGTAGGCTCGTTAACCTCGTTCTCTTGACTTGTAGCAGTCTCGATGTTCTCATTTAAATTTTTTGAGTCAATCATTTCTGTTGAAATTAAAATGTTTTTTGCAAAGATATATTTCTTTTTTCAATAAAACAAAAAAACGCTTTTTTTTTATAATATTTTAACACTTCTCTATAATAACACACTTGGCAACTGGTGATTTAGATAGTTGCGGTGTTATCTGTATCCTTCGTTCTCCTCTTTTCCCAATAGTTACAGTCATTTCCTTATCATTCTTGGTAACTATATTAAGTCCTATCCTATAGCCAAGCTCTTTCAATAAGCTTTCACGTAGTTTCAAATTTCTGACATGCTTTACGAAATAGCCTATGTCCCTATAGTCTCTTGAGAAACCGTTGGAAGTTGCACGAATCATCTTGTTATAGAAGTGAGTAGTATTTTTTTGTCACAAGGTGGCAGCTTAAACCATTTCGTAGAGAACGATGATAAGCCAAGATGCCTTTTCAATATTGTTTTCTTGATATTAGGTAGACCGTCATAAGTCCTTATGAGTTCACCTTTAATTAGTATGCTACGCTGAGACTCAGTAAGGCTAGCAAAATCACTAGACCAATCATTCTCTGGCATATGTAACTTCTTGAAGATATGCTTGTATTTGTTACCAGATGCAAGCCTCTTCACACAACTTTTTTCATTCCAGTTTTTTTCAGCCCTACTGACAATTGTCTCCTGCGATAATATATTGGAAACTTCTTTGTCAATCATTTGTCTTCTTCTTTAATACTTGGAAATGAAATGTAGTCTCTTTGTATTCCCAATTGCTTACCTGAGCCATAGACTCGTAATAAACATCCCAGTCATTCATGGAGTACTCAGGAAAAAATGTATCACCATCTGCATTGTCATTTACAATTGTCAGACGCATTTCTGATACAATTCCTCTATCCAGGAACTGTTTGTAAAGGGATTCACCACCAATCACAAACAACTCCTTATCTGAGAACAGCGTCTCGCAAAGTTCAATCGCATCCTCTATGGAGTTGGTGATGTAAACATTGTCTGCGGGTTCTACACCATATTCAGTGTCACTGGTAATAATGACGTTGATTCTGTCTGGTAATGGCTTACCATTTGGAAGGCTCTCGAACGTCTTACGACCCATGATAACAACATTACCAACAGTCATTCGCTTGAAGTTCTTCAAGTCATTACCAATGTGATACAGAAGTCCACCATCTTTGCCTATAACCCTCTTTTCATTAATACACGCAATGATTTTGAACATAACTTTTTTATTTATAAGATTTTTGTGCAAAGATATAAAAAAAAATCGAGAAGTCAAAACAATACTTCTCGATTTATAGTTAAAAAAATATAAAATTATGGGCGACTCCCCATAAGACACATATCCATTATAGATTTAAATAGCAATCTGCTTACTAGGCTATCAACCGCTTTTCTATATAAATATTCCTCACATTCACGAATAAGTGGAAAATCTTTATTTAGTGCATCTGGCTTTTTATTCTTTTGGTACACAACTTTTTCTTTTATACCCATAAGATTTTCTGGACTATAATCACCATCATCTTCATATGGGCTTGTACGTGGCTTGTAATAAAGCATTACTTCCTCTGTAACATATCCACATTTTTCCAGCAATTGTATGCACTGCTCACTTGTAAATTCTATATTCATAACTCACCTCCAATAACAGTATAAACATTTGTTTTCACATTGATGAGGTTTAACCCTAAGCAATTCTGATTTGTTCGCTGGGCAGTGACATGATTCCCTCTGCTCTGCTGAACCCTCAAGAGTAATCTGGTCTGTCAACCCAAGAATGTCAATGTCTTTCTGGGATAAACAAGATATACTTTCAATACCAGGTTCTCCACAAGCCTCGATACTTTCAAATCCTGCATTATTAGCAGTTTCTTCAATCTTCTTGGCATATTCAAGCCTCAGTTCAAGTGGTGCATGAAATTCGCCACCATATAGTTCTGGAATGCCTTCCTTCTCAAATCTGTCCTTGACATGTTTATAGTTATCCAGGAATGAAAATCTTACCCTTTTTATACCAAGACCAGAAAACGCCATAATAACATCAAGTGCTGTATTAATCCCACGTTCTGTTGGTACTATAGGGTCAACCCTTAACACCACATGAGACACTGGGAAACCTGCCTCTAAGAGCTTTGTTAGCCCCTTGTGGGTATCTATAACCCTTGGCACAAACGGCTCGATTCTAGACCCCCCAAATCCAGTTACTGTCAGGTGTAATATGATTCTATCTTTGTGCTCTACAAGCTTTTCAATTAACTTGTCAGTAAGGCGTTTTGTAATAATTATATTACCTGAATACAACCTGTCAAACACATCCAAGTTAAAAGCAACCTCACCAGCTTCAGTAACACCTATGCGCTGCTCTTTCGTAACACTTTTCTTTGCCATGACTATTTTCTATGCCTAAAACTAATTTTTTTATCGAATCCAGCAGATTCTATATGCTGCTCATTTGTTCTCGAATCAACAAACTCCTTATCGTTAAGTGATGATATATACTCATAAAGCATATTCCACATTTCATTTGCTGGTATGAACCCAGGTATCCAAGTTTCTGCAAGAATTGGGTTATCTATTCCATTAACCCTCTCCTCTACATCGCAATACTTAAAATACAAAGGACCGATGAACAGTGGTGCTTTAGATTTTTTCTTATCTATTTTCACTACACGATGGTCAACGAGGCTTGTGTCAACCTGGAGTTTACCTTCTTTGTCAAGATACCTTTCTACCTCAAATATAAACTGATGATACCCTACTTCTAGGAATAGGTGGTATATACTTCCTTCATCCACATAGTCACGATAGCCAAAATGATTCCATCTATTTAGTCTATTCTTATACTTAGCCGAACTCCACCCTTTTATTTTATTTTTAGGCTTATCACAATTAAATGGTTTTTTGCAGAAGTATAAGTCATACCCAGAAGGGAAATTAAAATTATAGAATTTAGATGCAGACACAACTGTAGAGTCACGTCTGTCATAAACTACCTTCTCGTCCATTCCCATAATTGAGACGATATAATCATAATAGTCTTTATGTTTGCTTATTATCTTCATAAACCAATGAAACGCCAGTCCAGTGGACTGGGCTGACGTTATCTTACTTAGTTAAACTTTTAGTTACTCGGCAACTGTGGTGTCAGCAACTACTGAATCAACAGCTACAGTGTCAATGGTATCAACTGCAACGCTGTCAGAGTCGTTTGCGCTAGCTGTACCTGCGGTCTGACCGCCACAAGCTGCGAATGTCATAGCAACGAATGCTACAAACACAAATACAATCTTTTTCATTTCTTTTTTACTTTTAATTTTTAAAATGTTATTGAATCTCTATTTCGAGTGCAAAGATATGGATAAATATTTTAATTTCCAAATTTTTTGCCAACTTTTTTTTCAATTTTAGAAGAATTTCTTCATAAAAGCCTTCCACATGTTTACCTTTCTATGCTTTCTAGTATTTACAAATTCATCAAATAGTTCCAACCAATTTACATAAATTTTATCCTTCTTGAGAACCAGTCTGAATTTAGAATATTCTTTGCAGAAGCTTTTTATAACGTAATCACTATCAAACTCTACTGGCTGAAACGCTAGAAACGATGTATAAAGCATATATTCATCAAGTAATGTCTTTTTCTTCAAGAATCCAACCCACTCACGATATAACTCAGATGTTTTCTCGTTCCTTTTAACTCTCTTTGTTAATGTGGAAGATAATATTAAGCCTACAGGGTTTTGAACGGCTACATCTTTCACGCATTCCCTGTTATATGTACCATAGTTCATATTCTATATATCATGTTGGACCTAAAACTTCACCTATTGCTTCAAAAATGCCACTAACGACACTCTTGATGTTTCTCTTGAACTTCCTCCAGAATCGATAATTCGATATATCCTCAACAACTATGTTGAATATCTCATTAATTCTTTCTTCATGGTTGAATGCCCACTTATATTTGTGGATATCCTCAACAGGTATCCAGGCAATCTTGCCTACTTCTTTGCCTTCATTATTCTTTTTGGAGAATTTGAAATCAGTTGTCTTTTTGTTACCAATTATGCAGTAGAATCTGAAAGTAACATTCTGTCTGTTAGCTGTTACTGGGTCATCTTCGAAACTGATATACTTGATGTCGTTTATGTTAAGGTCAACACCTGTCTCCTCAAAACATTCACGCCTTGCACAAGCTGCTGTTGTTTCGTCAAAATCAAGATATCCACAAGGACAGTTCCAATATCCCTGGAAATCTGCTGCTTCTTCTCCACGTTCTGACGCTAATACGCACCAACTGCCATTGTTGTCCATGCAGAACACAAATAACGCAGAAGCTACTGAACGACTGTACCAGCCAATAAATGCTTGATTTAACACTTCCCTAATGTTGGCTTCTGGTATTCCTAAGCCACCAACATTGGATTTAATCAACTCAATTGCCTTTTCCATGTCCAGACATGGACGGTTTGTCATCTTCTCCATCTGATATTGTATCTATTGTTAACGTTTCTTCCTCTATTATAGAACCTATCATACCACTGACCTTGTTCTTCTACTCTGTTTCTATGCTGTCGTTCAGCTATAGTAGAGGCGGTGACTGCTATGTCTGCTCCATATGTGCCATAATATGAGTCAGACCACAAATAGTCATTATCATCAAATGTGAATGATGGCTTCTTATAATACCCGTTATGTTCTCCAAATCTAACTAATATTTCTTCCCAATCGTGTTTTTTTAGCTTTTCTGGAGTGATTACATCTAGTTTGCAAATGTAGTATTTAAGCTGAAGGAATGTCAAATTATCACCCTTATCCTCTACAATTAAATCATGCCCTGTCATGGCAATAGCGTTTTCATTGAAACCAATATAGATATAATCAGTCCCCCAAAAATCTCCATTTCTAATCGCAATTTCTCTCCTGAGGAGATAATCATTGACGACGCAATAGACTTTCATATACTCAACGTATAGACCATTTTGTTTGAGATACTGTATCCATTCCTTGTATATTTTACCTACTTTCATAGAAAATTTTCTGCAAAGATATACTTTTTTTGGCGAAAAAACAAAAAAATTACGTTAAAAAAAGCAAAAGCTGGCAAAAGTGCCAGCAATTGCCTTATGTATTATTCAACTTTTCTAATGCCCCTATTGTTAATAGTCAAATTGAGAACCTTCAGATATTTACGATACTGCTTATCACTAAGTATATAATTCATATGTCTGATATGCTTTTCAATAGCATTATCAGTAACTTTCATACGGTTATCATTAGTACACTCTACAGCAGCGAACATAAGGTCTCTGTTAAACTCATTTTCTATTGTCTCTACTGACTCCATCTGGTCCTTGCTAAGTTCAAGGAATGAACCAAGTTTCCTGATATT
>Ga0247608_10007297_pt1 | contig 11360 bp, 20 predicted proteins | sample 176DNAGHGlowgp2_FD_193490 | JGI IMG/M metagenome (GOLD analysis project Ga0247608, IMG submission 193490) | Sheep rumen microbial communities from Palmerston North, Manawatu-Wanganui, New Zealand - 1766 DNA GHGlow gp2 | ecosystem: Host-associated > Mammals > Digestive system > Stomach > Rumen ... | reverse complement strand
AAATTATATATTTCTGAAATCTATGCAAATCAAGGTCCAACTCTAAAAAGAATAAGACCTGCTGCAAAAGGTTCAGCAGTAAGAATTAGAAAAAGAACAAGTCATATAACAATTGTTCTTAAAGAAAAGGAGGCTTAAGCTAATGGGACAAAAAGTAAACCCAACAGGAGCAAGATTAGGAATAATCAAAGATTGGAGCTCTAAATGGTATGCAAGTGATAAAGACTTTGCAGACTGCTTAGTAGAAGACCAAAAAATCCGTAAATTTTTAAAGAAAAAAGTATATGATGCTGGAATCGCTAATATTGAAATAGAAAGAACAGCAAAAATGGTTAAAGTTAATATATACACAGCTAAGCCAGGAATCCTAATTGGAAAAGGTGGAGCTGGAATAGAAGACTTAAAGAATCAAGTAAAAAAATTAATAGGTAAAGAAGTAAACCTAAATGTAGTTGAGGTTAAAAACACAAGCCTTGACGCACAACTAGTTGCTGAAGATATAGCAAACCAACTAGAAAGAAGAATTTCATTTAGACGTGCAATGAAACAATGTATGCAAAAAACTATGAAATCAGGAGCAGCAGGAATTAAAACTGCAGTATCTGGAAGATTAGGTGGAGCAGACATGGCTAGAACAGAGTTCTATAAAGAAGGAAATATTCCTTTACAAACTCTAAGAGCTGATATTGATTATGGATTTGCAGAAGCTGCAACTACATATGGAAAAATCGGTGTAAAAGTATGGATTTATAAAGGAGAAATTCTTCCTAGCAAAAAAATGGAAGGAGGAGAACAATAATGCCATTAATGCCAAAAAGAACAAAACATAGAAAAGTACAAAAAGGTAGAAATAGAGGAAAAGCAACAAGAGGTAATGTAGTAAATGAAGGCGAATTCGGACTACAAACATTAGATGCTGCAGCTATTACAGGAAATCAAATAGAAGCGGCCAGAGTTGCAATGACTCGTTATATGAGAAGAGATGGTAAAGTTTGGATTAAAATATTCCCAGACAAACCAGTAACAAAGAAACCTTTAGGAACTCGTATGGGTAAAGGTAAAGGTAATACAGAATTTTGGGTAGCAAATGTTAAACCAGGAAGAGTAATGTTCGAGATTGCAGGTGTATCAGAAGAAACTGCAAGAGAAGCTTTACGCTTAGCTGCTAACAAATTACCAGTAAGAACAAAATTCGTAGTAAGAGAAAATATCGAGGAGGGTGAAAATTAATGAAATTAAATAAAATAAAAGAAATGTCTTCACCTGAATTAGAAAAAGAACTAGGTGAATTAAAAACAGAATTATTTAAATTAAAATTCAGCTTAGCTACAAATGGATTAGACAATCCAATGAAAATTAAATCAGTAAAAAAGGACATTGCAAGAATTAACACAATTTTAACTGAAAGAAAGATTGCTGAAAAGAAAGGAGATAACTAATGGAAAGAAATCTTCGTAAAGTAATGATTGGTATAGTTAAATCTGATAAAATGGATAAAACTGTAGTTGTAGCTGTTCAAAGAAATGAACAACATAAAGTTTATGGAAAAACAGTAAAAAAGACTTATACATTAAAAGCTCATGATGAAGAAAATAAATGCCAAGTAGGAGACACAGTTAAAGTTATGGAAACTAGACCTTTATCTAAAGATAAGAGATGGAGAGTAGTGGAAATAGTTAAAAAGGCAGTAATTAAATAAGAAGGAGGATACCAAAATGGTACAACAACAAACAAGATTAAAAGTAGCTGACAACACTGGAGCAAAAGAATTAATGGTTATCAGATGCTTAGGTGGATCATTTAGAAGAACAGCTACAATCGGTGATATAGTAGTTGCTTCTGTTAAATCAGCAACACCTGGTGGAGTTGTTAAAAAAGGTGACGTAGTTAAAGCAGTTGTTGTTAGAACTAAGAATCCTATTAGAAGAGCTGATGGATCATATATTAGATTTGATGAAAATGCAGCTGTTATTATAAAAGAAGACAAAACACCAAAAGGTACACGTATATTCGGACCTGTTGCAAGAGAGTTAAGAGATGGAGAATATCTAAAAATCTTATCACTAGCACCAGAAGTACTATAGGTTTTCCAAATAATAGTCATCTTGCGTCGTTGTAATTTTGCTTAAACATCCTCACGTACACAAAGTACGCTCCGGTGTTTGCACAAAATTTCGCCTAGCAATATAACTATTCTTTGAAAAACGGAAAATAATTTAAAGAAGGAGGGAAACCTTAAATGAAACTTAAAAAAGGCGACAATGTTATTGTTTTATCAGGAAATGATAAAGGAAAAACAGGTGAAGTATTAGAAGTTATACCTAAAACAGAAAAAGTAATAGTTAAAGGTGTAAATATAAGAAAAAAACATGTTAAGCCAAGAAAAGCAGGAGAAGAAGGAGGAATTATCCCATCAGAATTTCCTGTACATAGCAGTATAGTAAATGTTGTATGTCCAAAATGTGGAAAAGCAACACGTGTTGGATATAAAGTAGAAAATGATAAAAAAGTTCGTATTTGTAAAAAATGTGGAGCAGAATTAAAGTAAGAAAATTTCCACGATGTGCAGATTGCTACGCAATCGCACGAAAAATATGTAAATTTTCTTTTTATATACGAAAAATCAAAGATTTTTCTATATAATAAAATATAAAGAAAGGAGAGCTAAAAATGAATGCACTTAAAGAACAATATGAAAAACAAGTTGTTCCAGCTTTAACAAAAAAGTTTGAATACAAATCTACAATGCAAGTTCCAAAATTAGATAAAATAGTTATAAATATTGGTTTAGGAGATACAAGAGAAAATCCTAAAGCATTAGAAAATGCAATGAAAGAATTAGCTCAAATTACAGGTCAAAAACCTATAGTAACTAAAGCTAAAAAATCAATTGCAGCATTTAAAATAAGAGAAGGTCAAGACTTAGGATGCAAAGTGACATTAAGAAAAGAGAAAATGTATGATTTTGCATACAAATTATTTAATGTTGCACTTCCAAGAGTTAGAGATTTTAGAGGAGTATCAGCAGATTCTTTTGACGGTAGAGGAAATTACTCTATGGGATTAAAAGAACAATTAATATTCCCAGAAATCGAATATGATAAAGTTGATAAATTAAGAGGAATGGATATAATTTTCGTAACTACAGCTAAAACAGACGAAGAGGCTAGAGAGTTACTTAAATTATTAGGAATGCCATTCAAAGCTTAAATTAATGAAAAGCTTCGTCTTGCGTTGTTAAAATTCATTCAAAACGCAGTCACGTACATCATGTACGCTCCTTTGCCTTTTGAATAAATTTTGCCTAGCAATACTCGCTTTTGATTAATTTAAAAAATATTAAATTAGGAGGAATTGTTCAATGGCAAAAATGTCAATGAAAGTAAAACAACAAAGACCACAAAAATACAAAACAAGAGAATATAACAGATGTAAATTATGTGGTAGACCACATGCTTATATTAGAAAATATGGTATTTGCCGTATTTGTTTCAGAGAATTAGCTAATAAGGGCGAAATTCCTGGAGTTAAAAAAGCAAGTTGGTAAAAACAAAAATATAAAGAATTATTAAGATCAATTAAAAGAAAAAGGAGGTTAGTAATGAACACAACTGATCCAATAGCAGATATGCTAACAAGAATAAGAAATGCAAATACTTCAAAACATAAAACTGTAGATGTACCTGCTTCAAAAATGAAAGTTGGTATAGCTGAGATTTTATACAGAGAAGGATATATAAAATCTTTTGAGCAAATAAATGATAATGCTCAAGGAACAATAAGAATTACTTTAAAGTACGGTGAAAAAGGTGCTAAAGTAATTGATGGTTTAAAAAGAATAAGTAAACCAGGATTAAAAGTTTATGCAAATAAAGAAGAATTACCTAAAGTTCTTAATGGACTAGGTATAGCAATTATTTCTACATCTAAAGGTCTTATGACAGACAAAGAAGCAAGAGCAGCTGGTGTAGGTGGAGAAGTTTTAGCTTATATTTGGTAATATGAATTAAGATAAGAGGTAATAGATATGAATAATGAAATAATAGACGGATTAAGAATTGCGGCATCATCTCCTACAAATTGCGGATTTGATAAAGCAAAAATTAATAATACTGAAATGGATATGCTTGTATATAATATGGAAAATGTTGTTTTAAATGGTTGCAATTTTGGACTATTTATATTAAATATCATTTTATGTTTTACAACTATGAAAAATATAAAAGCCAACAGATTACTTTGTTTAATTTCTATAATTGCAATAATTATAAGTTATATAGGAACAGCAACATATTCATTTGATGGCTCAAATAATATACCATATCATATATTAAAAGTTATAGCATTCATTATTCAATTAATTATCTTTATAAAATTAATTATAAACATTGTTAAAAATAAAAAGAAGGAGGAACCTTAAAAATGTCAAGAATAGGAAACAAACCTATTACAGTACCAGCAGGAGTTGAAGTTAAATTAGATGGACAACATATTACTGTAAAAGGACCAAAAGGTACACTTGAAAGAGATATCAATCCAGAAATCACTATAAAATTTGAAGATGGAATAATTACATTTGAAAGACATAGTGAGGAAAGATTACACAGAAGTTTACATGGTTTATCTAGAACTTTAGTAAACAATATGATCGAAGGTGTACAAAATGAATTCACTAGAGAATTACAAATAAATGGTGTTGGATACAGAGTTCAAAAACAAGGAAATGATTTAAATCTTTCACTTGGATATTCACACCCAGTTATATATAAAGCACCTACAGGAATTTCTTTTGATGTTCCAAACCCAAATACTATTATAGTAAAAGGAATTAATAAAGAACAAGTAGGTCAAGTAGCAGCAGAAATAAGAACAAAGAGACCACCTGAAGTATATAGAGGTAAAGGTATTAAATATGCTGAGGAAGTTATTAGACGTAAGGTTGGTAAAACTGGTAAATAATTTTAATGAAAAACTTCGTCTTGCTTCGTTGAAATTTTATTCAAAATGCTCACATACTACATTGTATGCTCTGCTTTTTCATAAAATTTCGCCTTGCAATACTCGTTTTTGATTAAAATTAGAAATCATAAATATTCGAATATGAAGAAAGGAGAAATAAAATGGTTTCAAATACAGATAGAAAATTTGAAAGAGCAAGAAGACATAAAAGAGTTAGAACAAAAATAAGTGGAACAGCTGAAAGACCAAGATTATGTGTATATAGAAGTAACACAAATATATATGCACAAATTATCGATGATGTTCAAGGAACTACATTAGTAAGTGCCTCAACATTAGATAAATCAGTTAAAACAAAACATGCAAATAAAGAAGCTGCGAAAGAAGTTGGAGCTTTAATTGCTAAAAAAGCTACAGAAAAAAATATAACAGAAGTTGTTTTTGATCGTGGTGGATACATATATCATGGAGTAATTAAAGAATTAGCAGAAGCAGCTAGAGAAAATGGATTAAAATTCTAATTTAAAAGGAGGGTAAAGAAATTTACATGGAAAAGCAAGAAAATGAATTAAAAGAAAAAGTTGTTGCTATCAGCAGAGTTGCAAAAGTTGTAAAAGGTGGTAGAAACTTTAGATTTAGTGCAGTTGTTGTTGTTGGTGACGAAAATGGTCATGTAGGTGTTGGAAATGGTAAAGCAGCTGAAGTTCCAGACGCTATAAAGAAAGCTATTGGAGAAGCTAAAAAGAACTTAATCGAAGTTCCTATTGTAAACACAACAGTACCTCATGAATTTATAGGAAAATTTGGTAGTGCAAATGTATTATTAAAACCTGCTGCAGTAGGTACAGGGTTAATTGCTGGAGGAAGTGTTAGACCAGTACTTGAACTTGCAGGATATCAAAATATACGTACAAAAGTTATTGGAACAAATAATCCAAGAAACGTTGTATATGCTACTATCGAAGGATTAAAATCAATGCAAACAGTAGAACAAGTTGCAGCAAAACGTGGTAAGAAAGTATCAGAAATACTTTAATTTTCGAAATAATAGTCATGTTGCGTCGTTAAAATTTTATGCAAAAATGCTCACATATAACACATATGCTTTGCTTTTTTCATGAAATTTTGCCTGGCAATTTAACTAATCTTTTGAAAATTATTATAAAATTTCTAAAACTTATTGATTTTTAAAAAGAAATAATATAAAATTCATAACAAGGAGGTGCAAACCAAAAATGAAGATAGAAGAATTAAAACCAGCTATGAAGAAGAAAACAGCAAATAGAGTTGGACGTGGAATGGGTTCTGGAAATGGTAAAACTTCAGGAAGAGGACAAAAAGGACAAAAAGCTAGATCTGGCGGAGGTGTAAGACGTGGATTTGAAGGAGGTCAAACACCATTATATAGAAGATTACCAAAAAGAGGATTTACAAATATCCATGCTAAAACATACACAGAAGTAACATTAGCAATGCTTAATAAGAGCAAAGCTACAGATGTTACAGCTGAGACTCTACTTGCAGAAAATATAATTGGAAAAATAAATGATGGAATCGTAGTATTAGCTACAGGAAAATTAGATAAAAAATTAAATGTTAAAGCTACTAGATTTACAGCTAGCGCTAAGGAAAAAATAGAAGCTTTAGGCGGAAAGGCTGAGGTGATTTAAGTTGTTTAAAACAATTAAAAATGCTTGGAAAACACCGGAACTTAGAAAGAAAATAATATACACAATAATATTAATTATAATATTTAGATTTGGATGTTATATTACTGTACCTGGAGTAGATGCTTTAGCATTGGACGAAGCAATGAAAAGTAGTTCAGGTATAGCTGGATTGATTAACTTAATTTCAGGAGGAGCTTTCTCAAGATTCTCTATATTTGCTATGACAATAACACCTTATATTAATGCTTCAATTATAATTCAATTATTAGGATTTGTAATTCCTGCATTAGAAAAATTAACAAAAGAAGGTGGAGAAGAAGGAAGACAAAAAATTAACAAATATACTAAAATGTTAACTTTAGTATTAGCTTTAATAGAAGGATTAGGACTATATTTCTCATATAGTACAAATCAAAGTGTACAAATATTTATCAATCCTGGATTTTTAACTGCAGCAATGGTTGTGGTTGGATTTGTTGCTGGAACTTCACTACTTATGTGGCTTGGAGAACAAATCACAAACAAGGGTGTAGGAAATGGTATTTCAATGATAATTTTTGTTGGTATTATATCAAGAATGCCATCTGCAGTAGTAACAATATGGGATTTAATTTCTACACAAGATGGATTTAGCACAACAGGATTTTTAACAGCACTTGCAATAATTATTGGAGCAATAATATTAATTGCTGCAGTAGTATATATGCAACTTGCAGAAAGAAGAATACCTGTACAATATTCAAAAAGAGTTGTTGGAAGAAAAATGATGGGAGCACAAAATACACATATTCCATTAAAACTTGCAATGGCAGGAGTTATGCCAATAATCTTTGCTTCAGCATTTATGACATTCCCAGCATTGATAATTTCATTTGTTAATAAAAATATTCCAACACAAGTTGCAAGTGGAACTGCAACAGGATTTTGGTCAGGTGTATATAAATTCTCAATTGCAACATCAGATGCAAGTGTTGGAATTGGATTCACAATTGCAAATGCAATAGTATATTTATTGTTAATCTTAGGATTTACATATTTCTATACTTATGCAATGATGAACCCAGCAGAAATATCTACAAACATTAAAAAGAATGGTGGATTTATTCCTGGTATAAGAGCAGGAAAACCAACAACAGAATATTTATCATCAGTAATTTCTAAAATAACATTATTTGGAGGAATTTATTTAGCAATAATTGCTATACTTCCAATGTTACTAAGATTTACAAGTTTAAATATTACTTTTGGAGGAACTGCAGTATTAATCGTTGTAGGTGTTGCACTAGAAACAATACAACAATTAGAATCTCAATTAGTAATGAGACACTATAAGGGATTCTTAGAATAATTTGAAAAATAATTGCCTTTTGGCGTTGTTGAAATTCATTTGAAACGCGGTCAGCGAGTACATACTGACGCTGTAACGAGTAGAGCTCTAACAGCCTCAGCAACATACACAAAGTATGCTCCCTTGCCTTTCAAATAAATTTCGCCTAGCCAAAAGAACAATTCTTTTCCAAATATTTATATAGTATGTAAAAAGCATTTATCATAATAAATGATAGATGTTTTTTGTTGTCCATACATATTGACAAAATGTGGAAAAAGATATAGAATAGTAATCGTAGAAAGCTAGAAATAGCAAAAATTATAAAGGAGAAATGAGTATGAATATAGTTATGATGGGTGCACAAGGCACAGGAAAAGGAACAGTTGCAGGAATATTAAAAGGAGAATTAAATATTCCACATATTTCTACAGGAGACATATTCAGAAAAAATATTAAAGAAGGAACAGAATTAGGAAAAATAGCTACAAAATATGCAGATGAAGGAAAATTAGTACCAGATGAAGTTACAAATGCTATGGTAAAATCAAGAATAAATGAGTCTGATTGCGAAAATGGATTTATTTTAGATGGATATCCTAGAAATATAGCTCAAGCAGAAGAGTTAGACAAAATTTTAGAAGAAAAAGGAACGAAACTAGATTTAGTTGCATATTTAAAAACTCCAACAGAAGAAATAATAGAAAGAGTAATGGCAAGAAGAGAATGTCCAAAATGTAAAAGAGTATATAACATGGTATTAAATAAACCTAAAAATGGTGAGATTTGTGATTATTGTGGAACAGAACTAACAAAAAGAGTAGATGACACAGAAGAAAAACTAAAAACAAGACTTGACATTTTCTTTAATGAAACAGAACCGGTCATCAATTTCTACAAAGAAAAAGGAATAGTAAAAGAAGAAGAAATAAGTGTTTCTATAAATAGACTAGCACCCGAAGCTGCAAGGGATTTAATAGATTCAATTTAAGAAACTACTAATATAATAAAAAATATAGAAAATGAAAAAGTAGTAAATATAGGTGGACGAGAGGAAGAACAAAATGATTTCAATAAAAAATGAAAAAGAAATAAAATTAATGGAAGATGTTTGTAAAATAGTTGCAAAATTTTATGAAGAATTAGAAAAAGAAGTAAAACCAGGAATATCAACATTTGAACTAGACAGAAGAGCAGAAAAAATAATGAGAGATTTAGGAGGAATACCTGCACAAATAGGATATGATCCAGGAATAAAAGGTGTACCTCCATATAAGCATGCAACATGTATATCTGTAAATGATGAAGTAATACATGGAGTTCCAATAAAAAACAAAATTATAAAAGAAGGGGACTTGGTAAGTGTAGATACTGTCATATTAAAAAATGGATTTAATGGAGATGCGGCACGTACATTTATATGTGGTGGAAAAACTTCGAAAGATGCTCAAAGGCTAGTAGATGTTACAAAAGCTGCTTTTTATGAAGGAATAAAATATGCAAAACCGGGAAATAGAATAGGAGATATTTCACATGCGATAGGTGAATTTGTAAGAGCAAATGGATACTCGGTAGTTCAAGAATTCGAAGGTCATGGAATTGGAAGAGAGATGCATGAGCTACCTGAAATTCCAAATTACGGAAAAGCAGGAAAAGGACCAAGAATTGAGCCAGGAATGACACTTGCAATTGAGCCTATGGTAATACAGGGAAAACACAATATTTTAGAGCTTGATGATGGTTGGACAATTGTTACAGAAGACGGAAGTTTGGCAGCTCATTATGAAAATACAATTTTAATTACAGAAAATGAGCCAAAAATCTTGACAATCTAAAAAAAATGGTATATAATATAGTAGTTAATATGGACAAAATTATAGTTTACATATTACAAAGCTCTTTAAGGAGGAGAATTTTATGGCAAAGGAAGACACTATCGAAGTTGAAGGTATAGTTGTAGAAGCTTTACCTAATACAAATTTTAAAGTAGAACTTGAAAATGGGCATCAAATATTAGCACATATTTCAGGTAAACTAAGAATGAACTACATAAAGATACTACCAGGAGATAAGGTTAAAGTAGAACTTTCACCTTATGATTTAAATCGTGGTAGAATTACTTGGAGAGCAAAATAAGAAAGCATTGAAGTAAGCCAAGGCATTTTAGCCTTGTTACTAGAGTAATAGCTTAAATGAAGCAGTAGTAGAGGGGTGAATTAAATGAAAGTAAGACCATCAGTAAAGAAAATGTGCGACAAATGTAAAGTCATCAAAAGAAAGGGTGTAATAAGAGTTATTTGCGAAAACCCTAAACACAAACAAAGACAAGGATAATTATATGAAATAATTAGTAAGTGAAATATTCACTAAAATAAAAAATAATTATTATTTCATATAATTATTTTAAGTGTCTGGTCACAACAGACAGAATAAGCTAAAATAACAATATAAAAAATATTGTAAAATAGCAAAAACTTAAGTTTATAACATAAATAGTTGCGGCTGAAACCTTAAGGTTTTATACTATTTATGTCTATATATATTGTATTTTATAATCTGAAAATCAAATGATAATAACCCTTTTAAAAAATCATTTGATGCATTTCACTTTTAGAAAGTAAAATACCAAAACAAAAACAAAAAATTCGGAGGTGCAAAAAGAATGGCTCGTATAGCAGGAGTAGACCTACCTAAAGAAAAAAGGGTAGAAATTGGACTAACATATATTTATGGAATAGGATTATCACGTTCTAAAAAAATCCTTGAAAAAACAGGAATAAGTCCAGATGTTAGAGTAAAAGACTTAACAGATGATGATGTAGCAAAAATAAGAAAAGCAATCGATGAAGATTACACTGTTGAAGGTGATTTAAGAAGAGAAGTTGCTTTAAATATTAAAAGACTTACAGAAATCGGATGTTATAGAGGACTAAGACATAGAAGAGGACTTCCAGTAAGAGGACAAAGAACAAAAACAAATGCACGTACTAGAAAAGGTCCACGTAAAGTAGTAAGCAGATCTAAAAAAGAAAAATAAAAGTAATTGTTTGTAAATCAAACAGATTACGCTAACTAGGATTTAGCAAATATAATAATAAAAAGAATTTAAAATCGAATTATCTTTAATAGAGGAGGTAAGTAAGAACAATGGCAAAGAGTGTAACAAGAAAGACAGTTACTAGAAGAAATAGAAAAAACATCGAAAGAGGAGCTGCACATATACATTCAAGCTTTAACAATACAATCGTATCTATAACAGATACAGCTGGAAATGTAATTTCATGGGGAAGTGCTGGAGGACTTGGATTCAAAGGTTCTAGAAAAAGCACACCATTTGCAGCAGGAGAAGTTGCAGAAACTGCAGCAAAAAAAGCAATGGAACATGGTTTAAAAACTGTTGAGGT
>Ga0247608_10007296_pt1 | contig 11361 bp, 10 predicted proteins | sample 176DNAGHGlowgp2_FD_193490 | JGI IMG/M metagenome (GOLD analysis project Ga0247608, IMG submission 193490) | Sheep rumen microbial communities from Palmerston North, Manawatu-Wanganui, New Zealand - 1766 DNA GHGlow gp2 | ecosystem: Host-associated > Mammals > Digestive system > Stomach > Rumen ... | reverse complement strand
ATAAAGCTTGATGATCATTCAAAATGGGAAATTGATTCTAAGGCAGAAGATAAAACCAATGAGGATTTAGCAAGCGTAATAGTTTTAATACAGGAATCAGGTAGAGGTGAAATACCGCTTGGTGTATTAAGAGAATACGATAAATTAGTAAAGCCTCAAATCGATTGGAAAAATATTTTAGAGGATTTTATGTCAGTTGAGGTTAATGATTATTCATTTACGCCACCAGATAGAAGATATGATAATGGATTTTTCATTCCTGATTTTAATGAAGCTGATAACAAGCTAAAGCTTAATCTTTTAGTTGCAATTGATGCTTCAGGATCAATGTCAAATAATGACATAGGTCAAGCAGTAAGTGAAATTAAATCATTAATAAGCTTATCAAAAAGTGAAATAGAAGGATTAGTTGTATCATTTGATGAAAAGGTATATGAACCTATTCCACTTTCTAAATTTGATAGTGAAATGGTGAAAATAAAGGGTGGAGGTGGAACAACCTTTATGCCATTTTTCAATTCATTAGATAAATATAGAGAAATGATGGGAACTATAGATTTAATTGTTTTTATTACTGATGGTGAAGCTTATTATCCAAAGGAATCAGCAAGACAGGATATTCCACTTTTATGGATAATTAATAATACTAGATTCACTCCACCTTGGGGTAGAATCGCAAGAATTACAAAATAAATTATATTTTTAAAATATATAGAAAAGAGGAATTATGAATGAAATTAAAAAAGATGCATTTTATAAATTATATGTAGTATTATTTGGACTACAGGGTGCATACTTATTATTAAAGGATAAGAAAGATATCATAGCTAAAAATTATGATATCTTTCTAAATGAAATAAAATCTGTAATTAGGATAAGAGAATATGATATTTTATATAAATATTTAAATGAGGATGAATGTAGGGATGAAATTGACTTATTCATTGTAAAGAACGCGATTAATAAAATTAAATATTCTAATAGATATAAGGATTTTTTGAAAATATTATTAAATGAAACTTATAAAGAAGAATTACAAAATGAATTAATAAATAAAAGAATAAATGATGCAAAAAAAATAAATATAAGTCCATCTAAAATATCAATTACTAAAATGGGATTTGATTTAATGACAATTTTTTTACTACAAAGTAATGATATAAAAACATTAGATGATTTATTAAATAAATATAGATATGATATTTTAAGTATAAATGGAATGAAAAAAGAAAATTATGAGGAAATAATTACAAAATTAGAGTTTTTTAATTTGAGTTTGAAAAGTAAAAAAATCGTTGATACAAAGCCATTTTTTAAGCCGAAATACATTTAGAAAAAATACTTTAGCATATAAATAATTATGAAAAATTGTTTTTGAAAATTATTATATGGAATACAAACCAAAAAAAGAAAAATATGCTGAAGAAAAAATACTCTAGCATATAAATATAATGACCAAAAACTAAATTGGCATAATTATATTAAAGTGATCTAATAACGGATCACTTTTTTTGTTTTTGCTTCAGCTTGAAGTAGCATTTCTTAAAAAATTTGGAGGAAAGAAAATGAAAACTTTAAAACCAACATTAACAATCGATGCAGAAAAGGAACTAGGAAGAAAAATACAAATAGGATTAACAGCTGAAACAAAGGAACCAAGAAACAATGAAGAAAAGGCAACAAGAGAGTTACTAATTGAAGAAGGCAATAAGGCGAGAGAGTTACTTGTTTGTGACAACTTGTATTACGTAGAATGTGTTGCAAAGGAATACAGTGGTCGTGGAGTAGATTTCGACGATCTATTTCAGGCAGGCGCACTTGGCTTAACAACTGCAGCAAATAAGTATGACCCTGACTATGAAAATAGATTCGGTACTTACGCCCTACCTTGGATAAAGTCGGAAGTAATTCAATGCATTGCCAACAATAGATGTATTAGATTACCTAAGGATGTAAATAAGCAGGTTAAGCAATACAAAGCAGTTAAAGACGAATTAGATACAGAATTAGGTAGACAAGCAACAATAGAAGAAATTGCAGATGGTATGGATACAACTGTTGAAGAAGTATATTACATCCTTGATTTCACAAACTCAGTGACTTCACTTAACGACTCAGTTGGTGATGACCTAACACTTGAGGACTTAGTCTCAGATGACTCACTTGATGCAAGCACAAAGCTTCTAAATAGAAGTATGAGAGAAGTATTAATGCGAGCTGTTAATGAAGTGTTAGATGAGGATGAGTTAGTAATTGTAAGTGCTTATCTTGGTCTTTTCGGCCAAGACCAACTAAGCTTTGAAAAAATTGGTAAAAGATTCAAGATAAGCGGTGAGGGTGTAAGAAAAAGATACAATAAAGCGATGGATAAAATTAAAAATAGTAGTTACGGATTAGAGCTTAGGGCATATATTGGCCTTGAGCTTTAATTTTTGTTATTAATTTTTAATTTATTCAATAATATGGTTGCGAATACGTAAAAATTTCCCATATTAATACTGCGCGTAAATAAATTAAATATATTTTTTCTTTGTGTATGACTATTCGACCGGCCCTGGGTGGCTATTATTTGGAGGGTAAAAACAATGGAATTTAAAAATGTTTTATTAACTGATGAAGAAACTAAAGCTTTAGGTACAGCAATTCAAATGGGCTTATTAGCTGAAAAGGAATTAAGCTATGGTGAGGCTTCTCTAATAAAAAGAGCTGATTTAATTGAAAAAATTAATAAAGGCTATGCAGCAAGAGAAAAGCTTGTTATGTCTAATTCAAAGCTTGTATCAAGTATGTTAAAGCCATATTTAAATAAAGGCTTAGGTTATGACGACCTATTTCAAGCAGGAATGCTAGGGTTAACTATTGCCGCAAATAAATATGACCCAGCCTCTGATAACAAGTTTACTACATATGCAGCATTCTGGATTAAGGAAGAAATTTTTAAAGCCTTAAATGAAAATAAGGCAGTAACTATTCCTAAAAATTCTTTAACAGAATTAAGAAAATTTAATATAGCTTTAGCGTCACTAAGAGAAAAGCTAAAAAGTGAACCATCAATCAATGAAATCATAGAATATACAAAGTTAAGTAAAGATAAGGTTTTAGCTTATTTAAATTATTCATATTCTATTTTATCATTAGATATGGAAGTAAAAGAGGATTTCACTCTATCTGATACACTAGCTGATGATTCAAGTACACCTTATGATAAAGTGATGAAGGATAGATTATATAAGACACTATATAACGCTATTGATACTATCTTAGATGACCGTGAAAAGTACATAGTAACAAATTATTTTGGATTAAAGAATACTGAAGAAAAATCATTTGAGCTAATCGGAAAGGAGATTAAATTATCTCGTGAAAGAATTAGACAAATATTTAATAATTCAATTCTAAAATTACAAAATAGCTGTTATTCTGAAGATTTAAAGAGCCTATTTTTAGGCTCTTAAATTTTTCTATTTTCATGATTTTCATTTATATAATAATGATATAATTAAATTAATAAATCTATTAAATATTTAAAAAGAAAGGAAGATTAAATTATGGATTATAAGGAATTATTTGGTGAAGAATTTTATAATAAATTAGTTAAATGTAATTTTATAAATGATATAGATGAATTATTAACTGCAGATACAAGATCAAATCTTGTAAATATAGATGTAGAAGATATTAAATCGTTATCAAAGGGTGAAATAGTAGGAACAATTTCACAAATATTTAATAATTCTAGTGAAGAATTAATAATTAATAGATTTAGTGATAAAGAAGCTACTAAATGTATATTTAATATCACTAGTGGCAGTGATCTAGATTTAAGTACAGTTACAGAGCTTATTTATAAATTAAGAAATGTGTATCCTAATATTAATATGATATATGGAACAAAAATTGATGATAAATATAATGATAAGCTAAAAGTACAAGCTTTATTAACAACGTAATTGGTGGCTTTATGGAAAATTATTCAGCTATATTTTTAGAAATAGATGGTGTTTTAAACACAATAGGTGATAAAGAATTAATTAATGGTATTGCAGAAGAAAATAAGCTTGAAAGATTAATAGATTTAAGTAACGAATTTGAAGCTAACATTGTAATCATTTCTAATAATAATTATTACGAAAAAAATAAGAATTTAATAGATGATCTATTTAAAAAATATGATAAGAAAGTGAATTATATTACATATGATAATATAAACACTTATAAATTATCAGAAATATATAATTATTTAATTGCTAAAAAGCCCTTCATCTATGTTATTCTAGATAGTAATATATATGATTATGAAACTGATGAAATAATTTATGAAAATGATTATACATTATATCTTCGCCTTGTAGACACAAGTGAAAATGGATTTACAGAAGAAAAATATGATGAAGCATTTGAAAGATTAAATCAACCAAGATATGAGCTTAAAATAAATGGTGATCCTTATTTTGAAGATTTATTAACATGTAAGGGAATTGCGTTAGAAAAAATTGAAGAATTTATGTCAAATAAAGATATATTTGGGGATATATATCCACTTTATATGGATTCATTTGTTAGTAATAAATTATCTAATGGGGAGATAGATAACTCATTAATATTGTTATCTAAAAGATTAAAAAGATTATTAACATTATTAAAAAAAGATATAGTGGAAGCAATTAATCCATTAGATATTATTGAAAAGAGCTATTCTTATCATGAATCTGATTATGCTAATCATGATTATAAAATAATTAAAAGACAAAATGAGATAATTATAGATTTAAGAGAAGATAATAATTATTTAATAACTAATATGTTTGGTATAGATAAAAATAAAATAGATAATTATTATTTTAAGGCCTATTTAAGTGATTTTAATAATACTAAGCAATATAAAATAGATATATTTATGAAAAGATATGATAAAAATAGTGAAGAAATAGAAGAGAAATAAAAAATCTTCTATTTTATTTCTTATTTTGGTTGTGATATTTTAAAATCTTCCCATATTATAATTGTAAAGATACTTACAGCAATAAAATATTACTTTTATTTTATTATCATGAAAAATCCACATAGGCTGTAAACAAAAAACAATTAATGTATCTTGTTAAATAGAGAGCTGAATAAAGCTCTCTAATTTTTTTAATATTTTTTAAAAAATAGTTGCGATTTTTTTAAATCTTACCATATTATAGTTGTAAAGAAAAATTAAATAATAATTACCCTTATATAATCTTAGGAGCGTTTTTTCCTCCTTTCTCAATGGTGCCTATTTTTACCTCTTTCGTTCCTCTAAGGCCCTTTACCTCGATTTATTAGTTGTCATATATTTTGGCTCCTAGGATTATATAAGGGTATTTTTTTGTTTATATTTATGTTATATTAACTATGGTGATATAAATGTATAAAAAGGAAGATTTATTAAATGATTTAAATAATCTAGGATTAACTGGTAATGAGACAATCATGATTCATTCTGCGTTTTCTAGTATAAAAAATATAGAAGGTGGAGCTAATACTGTATTAGATTCTTTTAAAGCATTTTTTAAAAATGGCTTATTATTATTTCCGTCTCATACCTGGGGAAGCATTAGAAATGATAATGATATATTAAATAAAGAAGAACCTAATTCATGCGTTGGATATTTAACTAATATGGCAATATTAGATAAGGATTTTATTAGAAGTAATCATCCTACTCATTCAGTAGTAGCATATGGCACTAACGCATCTAATTATATAAAAGATGATGATAATGCTAAAACACCAGTGCCACCTAATGGTTCATTTGGTAAATTAAAAAATAATGGATATATTTTATTCATAGGAGCTCCATTATCTAAGAATACATTTGTTCATTCAATTGAAGAAGAATATAATGTTCCTGATAGATTACAGATCATATTTATACATTCTATACTAATGATAATGGTAAAATGATTGAATTTAAAATGCCTAGACACTATTCATCATTAAATCCTCATATATCAGATAATTATGAAAAGCTATTACCACTTATGCTAAAAAGAAATGTAGCCAAAAATGTTAAAATATTAGATTCTAATTCATATTTGGTTGACGCGAATAAGCTATATAAGCTAGTATGTAATATATTAGATAAGGATATACACGCATTCGATGATTTAAGAGATTTAGAAAGTATTTTAAAATAATTTAAAATATATTTGGCATGCATAAAATATATTCCTATATTAAATAATGTAAAGATACACACAGCAATTAATATTTTGACATGATCGAATGGAAACTTAATAAGCTGTAAAAAATTATAATTAAATGTAAAAATGAATATATACGTATCTTGTTAAATAGAGAGCCAATAAAGCTTTCTATTTTTTTTAATATTTTTTAAAAAATAGTTGTGATTATAAAAAATCTACCCATATTAATATTGTAAAGATACAAACAGCAATAAAAACTTACTAATCTATTTTTTTTATTACAGTAAAGTATCTTGGAATATGTGATTTTAAATCACAAAAAACACCTTCCATATTTTAAAGATGCATACAGCAATTAATACATGATATTAATTTCTTGAGCATTTTTTTGACAGTGCACATTGTGCAGCAATTAGCATCTTGTTTCAGAAGGAGTGTGGTAATTATGTCCTTTATAGAAAAGGCAGAACAAGAATTGAACCAAACAACCACGTTGAATGGTGACATTGCCTACAATTCCACAGGCAACAAGTGCTTAGACTATTTCACGTTAGTCGGAGGATATAGGGGAGATAACCTAATGGTTAATTACCTATTTTCGAAGGCTTACCAAGAAAATAGGATAGATGCACTAAAGCTTATGCTCTATACTAGAGACATAAGAGGTGGAATAGGAGAAAGGGATCTGTTCAGGGGTCTCCTTGCTCTAATAAGCGAAGATGAAGTAGAGTTCTTAGACAAATTAATTCCTATTATCAAGGACTATGGAAGGTTCGATGACCTTTTAAGTTTAATTGGTACTAAGCTTGAAGATAATGTAATAAAATACATTGGTGAAACATTAAACCAAGATGTTTCACTAAAGAAAGAAGGTAAAGAATACAGCCTACTTGCAAAGTGGATGCCTTCAGTTAATACTTCAAATGTATGCCAAAGAAAGCTTGCTAGATTAATTGCTAGAAAGCTTGGATTAAGCTTAAAAGATTACCGTAAAACTCTCTCTTACCTAAGAGAGGGTATGATAATAGAGAATAATTTAAGAGAAAAGTCTTATAACTTTGAATACAAAGGTGTACCTTCAAAGGCATTGAATAAATACAGAAATGCGTTTAATAGAAATGACTTTGATAGGTGGAATGATTTCCTTGAGGCTTCAATAAAGGATCCATCTGTAATGCATACAGAAGTATTAGATGTAGTTAATTTTATCAGACAAATAAAATATAGCTACAATAAAGATGAAAGTAAGTATTACAAAGCAACCTGGGATACCCTTGTAAACGAAGGGGAAGTTAAAGGCAAATGCCTTGTCGTAAGAGATGGTTCAGGCTCAATGACTTGGGGACGTAATAAAATAGTTCCACTTGACATTGCAGACGCTATGTCACTCTTACATTCCGCAAGGTTGACAGGCCCTTTCAAGGATAAGTTTGTGACATTTTCTTCTAATCCAGAATTAATTGACTTAAGCTCTATTGAAAAAATAGAGGATAAGGTCAAAATGTTAGGAAGATACAATGAATGTTCAAACACAAATATCGAGCGTGTATTCAACCTCGTATATGATGTTTACAATTCAAAGGATTTCAAAGAAGAAGATGCCTTAGACCAAATCGTCATAATTTCCGATATGCAGTTTGACAGTGCCATTGAATATGATAGTGGAGATTATATGTCTTGTTATGAAATCTTCAAAAAGAAGATGGATGACAAGGGATATAAGACACCTGAAATTGTATTCTGGAATGTAAATTCCTATGGTACAGTACCTGTAGGAAAAAACGAGGCGGGAGTCAAACTTATCTCAGGAAGCTCAAAGGCAATAATTAACTTAGTTTCAAACGTCAAATCCATTGATCCAATGGACATGATGAATAAGACACTCTTAAAATACAAATTTGTAGAAGAACTCGCTTAGCAAAGGCTCAGGATAATCTGAGCTTTTATTTCTTTTATAATTATTTTTTATGATTAAGATTATATAGAAGTAGCTGCTGAAGGAGCAAAAGACATAATTAAAGAATAAAAAAATCTCAGGAAATTCCTGAGATTTTTTCTTCCTAATTATGTCCACCAACTGTACTATCAGTATGATAATCATCATATGTATATTTTAAAATATAATTTTCTGTAATAGTACCATTGTTTTCATATTGGAATGTTATACATACATATAAATCTGGTGTATAAACCTTAACTGGTACTGGGAAAGTACTTGCAGTTGCTGGATAGCTTGTTAATCCATTAATTGATTTTGTAAAAGTATCAGCACTCTCTTTGCTAGAAGATATTGTCTTTTTAGTTACTGCTGACGCATATTTACAAATGCCAACCCAATCAGATGCTAAGCAGAATGCAAATTGAATATTATATTCGCTGCTATTAGTGAAAGGCTTTAATACAGATGTTTTATTTGATGTATTTGCATTCCATTTTGCAGAACAGCTAAATTGAGCATAGCCGTTAGTATTTTGACCATATTCTGTACATTCTAGAGTAAAATCAATTACGTTAAAATCTTTTCCATTCATTCTATAGATTTTATTAGTATCACTTTCTTCACCAAGTGAGAAGCTTGTAGGTAAGCTATCCTTTTTAGCATCAGTAGAATCAGATGCCTTAGTAGAATCAGATGCCTTAGCTGTAACAAATGGAGTTACTTGATTATCATTCCAAGTAGTAACATAGCTTGAAATAGTTACTACAGCAAAAATAATTATTGCTAAGCTAACTATGACAATTATTAAGCTAAGAGGATTTCTACCAAATTTGAACTTGGTTTTAGAAGTAGATTCTTCATTTTTTTTCATATTCTTTACCTCTTTTTTAAAAACTACTTTTATTATATCAAAAAATATTATAAAGTGAATAACAAAATGTAATAATATACAATATTGTATTTATATATAATTTTAACATATAGGGTATTTTTAATTGACTAATGGTTTTAAAAAACGTATAATGGAAGAGTAGGTTTAACTACGTTATAAATATAATATTGGAGGCATAAAATGTTATTTTTAGAAATTCCCTTAGTGGTTGACATCCTCCTTATTATTTTGGGTTTGATTTTTGGGGTAGTCGGTGTATTTTTCTTCATTAAATCAAAAAAGAATGAAAAGACACTAGAAGCGAGTAAAGAACAAGTCGAAAAAATTATTGCTGACGCTGAGGCTGATGCAGAAAGAAAGAAAAAGGAATCAATTAATGAAGCTAAACAGGAGATTCTTGAATTAAAGCAATCTGCTGAAAATGATATTAAGGAGAGAAAAAATGTTGTTGTTGAGCTTGAAAATAAGCTTAATCAACGTGAAGATACATTAGATCGTCGAAGTCAAAATCTTGATAGACGTGAAGAATTACTTAATTCAAAAGAGCAAAAAATTGATGAAAAGAAAGCAGAATTAGAACAACAAAATAATAAGGTTGAGGCAATCTTAAAGCAACAAGAACAAAAGCTTATTGAGATTTCAGGTCTTAAACGTGAAGAAGCACGTAAGATTATCATGGACGACGTTCATGAGCGTATGAAGCAAGAAATTGCAACATATATTAAAGATGAGGAAGAAAAAGCTAAGTTCGAGGTTAAGGCAAAGGCTAAGAATGTTTTAGCTCTTGCTATTCAAAAATATGCAGGAGAGACAGCAGGAGAGTCAACTGTAACTACTGTATCACTTCCTATCGAGGAAATGAAGGGTAGAATTATTGGTCGTGAAGGTAGAAACATTCGTGCTATTGAATCTTTAACTGGTGTAGATTTAATTATTGATGATACTCCAGAAGCTGTTGTATTATCAAGCTTTGATCCAGTTAGAAGAGAAATTGCAAAGCGTTCATTAGAAATCTTAGTATCCGATGGTAGAATCCATCCAGGTAGAATTGAAGAAGTTGTTGAAAGATGTCGTAATGATGTTGAAATGGTTATTCGCGAAATGGGCGAGGATGCAGTATTCAAAACTGGTATTGGAAAAATCCATCCTGATTTAATTAAATTATTAGGTAGATTACATTTCCGTACAAGCTATGGACAAAATGTATTAGCTCATTCAATCGAAACAGCTATGATAGCTGGTAAGCTTGCTGCTGAAATTGGAGAAAATGAAGTAGTTGCTAGACGTGCTGGTTTATTACATGATATCGGTAAAGCATGTGACCATGAAATTGAAGGTAGCCATGTTGAAATTGGTGTTGAATTAGCTAATAAGTATCATGAACCAAAAGAGGTAGTTGATGCTATCGCTTCACATCATGAGGATGTAGCACCAAAGACTATTATTGCTGTATTAGTTGCAGCTGCTGATGCATTATCAAGTGCTAGACCTGGTGCAAGATCTGATTCATTAGAAAACTACACTAAGCGTCTTGAAAATCTTGAAGCTATTTCTAATAGTATTAAGGGTGTTGCTTCAAGTTTTGCTATTCAAGCAGGTCGTGAAGTTAGAGTTATCGTTAATCCAGATGAGGTAGATGACTTATCAACATTCTCTATCGCAAGACAAATTAAGGAAGAAATTGAAGAAAAGCTTCAATATCCTGGTACAATTAAAGTAACTGTTATTCGTGAAAAGAGAGCTACTGAGGTTGCAAAATAAAAATTAAGGAGTGAGTTATCTCACTCTTTATTATTTAGGAGGTTTAGAATATGCGTATATTATATTTTGGTGATATTGTAGGCGAAAATACTATTAAGGTATTTGAAGAACACCTAGAAGAGATAAAAAAAGAATATAAAATAAATATTGCTTTTGCAAATGCTGAAAATGTTACATCAGGTAAGGGATTAAATATTAAGCATTATAAAGCTTTAAAATCGCTTGGATTTGCAGGATTCACTATGGGAAATCATACATTTTCTAAAAAGGAAATAAAAGAATTTATTAATGATGCCACTATCGCAAGACCTGCTAATTTAAATACTGAATTTGGAAAAGAAGTATTATATGTAAAATATAATGATAAAACTATCGCATTAGTAAATTTACTTGGTAGAGTTTATTCTAACACTCCTTTAGATTGTCCATTTAAAACAATGGATAGATTATTAAATGAAATAAAAGCTGATTATATAATAGTTGATATTCATGCTGATGCTACTTCAGAAAAGAAAGCTTTCTTTTATGATTTCTCAGGTAAGGTAACTGCTGTAGTAGGATCTCATACTCATATTCAAACAGCAGATGAAGAAGTT
>Ga0247608_10007292_pt1 | contig 11364 bp, 8 predicted proteins | sample 176DNAGHGlowgp2_FD_193490 | JGI IMG/M metagenome (GOLD analysis project Ga0247608, IMG submission 193490) | Sheep rumen microbial communities from Palmerston North, Manawatu-Wanganui, New Zealand - 1766 DNA GHGlow gp2 | ecosystem: Host-associated > Mammals > Digestive system > Stomach > Rumen ... | reverse complement strand
CTTCAGCCTGTCTACGCGCTGAACTTCGTCAACGCCGAGTTCATGAAAGAGGTGGAAGGGTACTACCATTACTACCACCTCGTCCACGACAAATACACGGACCAGGTGATTGATGGGCTGCACCTCATTTTTGTGGAGCTTCCTAAGTTTAAGCCGCAGACGATGGCAGAGAAAAAGATGCAGGTGCTCTGGCTCCGTTTCCTTACTGAGATCAACGAGAACACGCAGGAAGTTCCTGCCGAGCTTTTGGAGAGCGCCGAAGTGAGCGAGGCTCTGGAGATTGTGGAGCGAGCCGCTTTCAATGACGAGGAAATGCGGACCTACGATAAGTTCTGGGATAGTATTTCTTCTTATAGGACGTTGATGTATGACTTGGAAAAGGATGTTGAACAAAGAATGAAGCAAGCTGATCAAGCAATGAAGCAAGCTAACCAAACGATGAAGCAAGCTGAGCAGAAGGCTGAGCAAGCTGAGCAGAAGGCTGAACAAGCAAAGCAGAAGGCTGAGCAAGCTGATCAAACGATGAAGCAAGCAGAACAGAAGGCTGAGCAAGCAGAGCAAACGATGAAGCAAGCAGAACAGAAGGCTGAGCAAGCTGAGCAAACGATGAAGCAAGCTGATCAAACGATGAAGCAAGCTGCGCAAACGATGAAGCAAGCAGAGCAAACGATGAAGCAAGCAGAGCAGAAGGTTGAGCAGGAAAAAATCATTACTGTACGTAGGATGAAAGCCAAGGGGTATGCCGCCCAAGATATTTCTGAGATTACTGGACTAACGGTGGATGAGATTGAGAAGCTGTAATATGCAAAAGGGCAAAATCTGGTAATTTCTTTCAATGTCACCATCCCATTTTCAGCGTACCTTCATAAACCATTGCGTCACCATCCTGAGTAGGGCGGTGACGCAATAGGTTATAGGGGGGAGGCCAAAAATGGAACGGTCACAGCGAATGATGCACGAAGGGAGGTTGAAGAACAAGATTGCGCAGCCAAACCCGCGGGGCTTTGGCTGCGCAATAAAGATCATAGGGTTGAGCCTTACACTAACTACCAGCCGTACTGCCAGCCATGATATTGATAATGGCCATAATGTCGCCCACGTCTACCTGAGTGTCGCTGTTCACGTCGGCCTTGGCCTTGTCAATGCCCACAGCCTGACCCGCCATGAAGTTGATGACCGCCATGATATCGCCCACGTCTACCACGCCGTCGCCGTTCACATCGCCGCGGAGACCCTCTGACGGGTCAGGGCCGTATCCAGGGTCGCCGGGTGCAAGAGCGACAATGCTGCCAAACTCTTTCCATATCGGCGCCTTCCGGTACAGCTGAATCGAGGCAGCAGGAACGTGCAGCGTCTTGTTGCTACACAATTCAAAAGCCTCGAAGTCGCACGCAGGCGGTGTTGCCGCCAGACAGAACACGTCGGTCAGGTCATCGCAATCGATAAAGGCCTGGACACCGATGGTCGTCACAGTAGACGAGATAGTGATATTGTCTAAAGAAACACAGCTTCTGAAAGCTTGGTTACCTATAGTCTGCAGCCCCTCGGGAAGAATCATATACATCAGCCGGCTACAAAAAGCGAAGCCATTGTCGGGTATGCTCTTTATACCCGTGAAGAAGCGGAACTCATCGAAACTGCCTATAGACGTTTCAGTGAACCCCTGACCACTGGGGAAGGACTTAACCGCAGCCGCCTCCTCGCGCGACACCTGCAGGTCGCCATTGGCATCAAAGTACTGGATGCACAAGGCTCCGGCCACAATGTCATCGAACTTAATGGGCGTTCCTGTAGGCGCAGGCACACCGGGGTCGCCGGCCTTGAGCGCAACGATGGTTCCAAACTCCTGCCAGTATGGAGCCTGCTTATACAAATCGACAAGGATGGCAGGAACGTGGAGCGTAGCGTATCTCACCTCAGAATTGGAGAACGTAGAGGAATAGCAATCCACGCCGGCTACACTGAGGCAATAGACGTCGGTAAGCTCTTCACAATAGCTAAACATTCCGGATCCGAGCTGTGTTATATTCTTTGGTACCACCACAGTGGTCAGACGCGAACACTGCTTGAAGACATTGCTTCCTATCTTTGTGAGCGTACCAGGCAATGTCACTGACTCCAAGCTGGCACAATTCTGAAAGGAGCCACTGCCTAAAGTCTGAAGGCCGTCATGCAAACCCAGCGACTTCAGAGCTGCGCAAAGGTAGAAGGCATTATCGCCGATAGACAACACGCTGGCAGGAATGTCGATTGACTCCAGGCTCGAACACTCCCTGAAAGCATGGAGGCCTATACTTGTAACGCCACTACCCAGGACAACAGACTTCAGCCTCGAGCAGTCTCTGAAAGCCGAAAGGCCTATCGCACCGCTGCCTATCTTGACAGACTCGAGCAGCGAGCATCCATAAAACGCATGGTCGCCTATGCCGACGACATTGCTGCCAATGGTAACGCTTCGAAGATAAGAGTAACTAAAAGCACTCTTACCGATATAGTTGATGTTATCAGGTATAGTGACAGCCTCGAGGGCTGTCTGGGAAAAAGCATAGTCGCTGATAGACCGCAGACCGCTCCCTAAAGTGACCGAGGTGAGTAGGCCACATTCCGAAAAAGCATACGTTCCAAGAGCTGTGACGGTATTGGGAATGGATACTGACGTAAAAGCATTTCTGAAAAAAGCATTGGAGCCAATCTTCGTCACGCCACTGGGAATCGTAATCGAACCTAATTGACAATAAGCAAATGTCTCGTCTTCTATCACCGTAACCCCAGCAGGAATACTGACCGAGGTCAGGCTGCTACACTGGTAAAAAGCCCCGGAGCCAATAGAGGTGACGCTGGATGGGATGGATACAGACGTCAGCTTTTTACATTCACTGAAAGCATTTGCCGCTATTGCCTCTACATTGCACGTCACCCCCTCGTACTCAATAGTAGGGGGAATGACAATGTCGCCCTGGTAGCTATCACTGATTACCTCAGCATGTTTTCCTTTTTTTACGACATCATACTTGATGCCATCGATAGTAACTTCTACAGCACTTGCGCCCAAAGGAACAAAGACAAGCCACGCCAATAACAATTTCAGTTTCATACTCCGTAAAGACTATTTAGGTAAAGAGAAAACAAAAGGGGAATGGGCCGTTATTACAATAAACCTAAAACGCAAACAAGGCCGTTGGTTTGTAACCATCCGGCCCTGTATGCGTTTGTTTTCGCTATTACTTGAGCTGCATCACTGCGTTGGCGGCCTCGTTCTGCGGGTCTACGGTGAGCAGTATGGCTGCATACTCCTTGGCCTTGGCATTGTCGGGGTTGATGTGCACGTAGTAGTTGATGAAGTATCCGCAGCCCTCGGTGATGCGCTTCACATCGGTGGCATCTTTCTCAGGCTTGGCAGCGATGGTTTCTATGAGCTTGGCGTAGTGCGGATTGGCCAGTCCCTTCTTGAAGTCGGGGTCCATGAACAGGCTGACGTGTGCGCGCTGGAAGGCTATGAAGTCGTCGATGTCGGCATACTTGGTGGCCATGTTGGCGTAGATGTCGTCGGCTTTCTTCAGTGCCTCTTTCTTGGCTTCGCCCTCGAGCTTGTCCGAGTTTTTCACATGGAGCTGTGCCAGGCTGTGGTAGTCGGCGGCACTGGCTTTCGACACCTCGGCCAGGTACTGCTCGTAGTACTTGATGGCATTGGGATAGTCCTCCATGCCCTTGTAGGCGTTGGCCAGTGTCTGTATGACGCCTGCGCGCTTGTCCTTGTTGTCGAACTCCTGCTCAAGTGCCTTCTGGAACATGGCGATGGCCTCGTCGTGCTTCTTCACTCCGTTGAGGGCGTTGCCGAAGTACACGTAGTCCATGTAGGAAATGTTGGCCGAGTCGGACTTGTTGAACAGGCGGTCGGCGTAGTCGAGGGCCTTGTCGAAGTTGCCCTTCTCGGTGTTGCAGAACATGGCCAGGCGGTTGAGCGTAGAGTTGCGCGGCTCCTTCTGCAGGCCGAACTCAGCCATCTCTATGCCCTTGTCGTACTTCTGGGTGAGGTAGGCCGAGAAGGCACTTTCGATGATGTCCATCTTTTCAAGCTTGTCCTTGGGCACCTTGTCGAACGAGGCGATGGCCTCGTCGAAGTTGTTGGATATATAGTTGATGTGACCGATGATGGCGTCGACGGGATAGTCGGGCAACTGCTGTTGCAGGTCCTTGAGCTTGGCCACGGCACCGGCAGGGCTAATCTTGCGGTAGACGGAGGCATACTTGCGGTAGGCCTCAGGGTTCTTGGGGTCGAAGTAGATGGCCTGGTCGTACATGCCAGCAGCTGCTCCACCGTCGTCGGCCAGGGCGTAGATGTCGCCGCGGAGGACATAGGCGGGGGCATACTTGAGCTTCATGCCGTGCTCGGCATAGATACGTGCGTTGAGCGTGTCCTTGGCATCGAGGAAGGCACGTCCGAAGGCGGTGAGGTTCTCACCATTTTTCTTGTTCTTGCTGTAGAACGGCTTCATGGCCTTGGTGATGTCGGCAGGCTTGCTGGCAATCAGGTTCTTCACTGCGGCCTGGTCGGCCTTCGTGCCGTCCTGAGCGACGGCGGGAGCAGCGACGCTGAGCATCATTGCTCCGATGAATAGATATTTCATTGCTTTCATAACTTCGTGTTTTTTCCTAATAGTTAGACATGTTAGTTATCATCTGTATGACGATAGGGGTGATATGCTGTCAATTGTCTTTAACAATTATTTTGTTTCTGCTTCCTATTCGCTCCTGGGCCATGCCAGCTACCTGGTCACGGTCACCTCGCGCACGTTGATGGCAGCCTGTACGGGCAGCAGCCCGGCACGCAGGAACACGAGCTGCCCGGCCGGAAGTCGGCAGTGGTGGGCAAAGCCCGAGGGAACGCCGCTACGCGGCTCGTTAAGCAGGGCGTAGAGCGTGCGCACGAGGGGGTAGTTGCCGTTGTAGAGATAGGCTTGGTAGGGCCTGTAGCTGTTGCTCACTGTTGCCGAGTCGAGGCGCGACACCTTCATCACGGTGATGTTCTTCTTGAAGGTGACGTTGGTAGTGTCGTGCTTGTCGTTGAGCCAGTTGGAGCCTATGATGCCTATGGCATTCTCGTGCTTCTCCACCCAGTCTATCACCTCGGCACTCTTGAGCACGGCACCAATGTTGGTGCTGTTGATGGGCTTGCCGCCCAGAATGGAGTCCACACACCAGCGCACTGTGCTCGACTTGGGGTTGTCGAACACCACGTCGATGTCGCCCAGTCGCGACTTGGGATACACGTCGCTCCACTTGGTGGCCTCGCCGCGCAGTATGCGGGCAAAGTCCTTGATGGAGATGCAGGTGTCGGGGTTGGCGTTGTTGACGATGATGGCCAGCCCGTCGTAGGCCAGGGGTATCACCCTTGGCAGGAAGCTCCTGGCCTTGAGGTTGTCGAGTTCCTTCTGCGAGAAGGTCCTTGAGGTGAAGGCGAGCCACACCTCGTTTTTCATTAGCTTCTCCATGGCCTCCTCCTCGCTGGTATAGATGGCCTTGAGCTCGCCCGGTGCTCGCAGGTGGTACACCTGCAGCTCCTCGTCGAGTATGGGGTAGAAGCTCTCGTCGGCCGCGAAGGCCTGTGCTGCCTTTTCGTAGTCGTAGGCAAGTGCAGTTTTAGGCTTGTTCCCACAAGCGAGGAACAAGCCTAAAACGAGTGTTAATCCGATGAGTCTATCGAATGTTAGTGTCTTCATGTCAGCTGTCAGTATGCTACTGTAGACGGAAGGTTACGGGCACGGTGTACTTCACGCGCACGGCCGAGCCGTTCTGCTTACCGGGAATCCACTTAGGCATGGACTTCAGCACGCGGATGGCCTCCTTGTCGAGCGACGGGTCGACCGACTTGACTATCTTCACGTCGCTGATGCTACCGTCGCGCTCCACCACGAATGTGGCGATGACGCGGCCCTGTATGCCGTTCTCCTCGGCCACCACGGGATACTTGATGTGGCTTGAGAGGAACTTCATCAGCTCGGCGTCGCCACCGGGGAAGGAAGGCATCTGCTCAACCACGTCGAACACCTTGGTCTCCTCCTCCTTGGGCTTCTCGTCGACCACTACTTCCTTGGCCTTGAGCACTTCACCCTCGGCTTCGTCGTTACCTTTCACGTCGAAGGTACCGATGGCGGTGTTGGTCTTCGAGAGGTCGTCCTGTGACTTAATCTCGTCCTCAGGCTTCACTTCGTCGTCCTTCTTAATCTCTGGGGCAGTGAACTTCACCGAGCTCTTAACCTTCTCGACAACCTTCTGCTCCATCTCGACCTTGACCGGCTCCTTGCGCTCCACCTTGGCCTCTTTCTTCTGGGCCAACTTGGAGAGCTCGACGTCGGTCTCCACCGATACGTTCTGTTTCATAGCATTCTGGATGGCCAGGTTGGCGTAAGCGATGGCAAAGATGGCGGCAATGCCTATGAGCACATACACCAGGGCTTTCACATTGCGCTTGCCAGTATCCTTGCGCAGCTGATACGCGCCATAGGATTGGTTCTTTCCTTCAAAGACGAGGTCGACCCAGCTATTGTCTATTAGATCTACTTTTGCCATAGTCTATTTTCCTTTCTGTTACTTGTCAACCGAGAATTTGATGCCCTTCAGCGCGAGAAGCTTCTCGTCGTCTACGTTCACCTTGTCGATGACATATTTACCAATACTGCAAACCAACATCTCGTCGAGGGCCTGAACCATGTTGTCGTAGGTCGACACGTCCATGGGCTTGATGATGACCGTCAGGGTCTGCATGCCCTGGTCGCCGTACTCGGCTATGAACTCGGGGCTCTTACCGTTGCGAATGTCGGAGAGCTGCTTGTCATAGTCTTCCTTTGACATCCTGTCGCCCATCTGGGCCCTTTTCTCATCCAGTTTCTTCTTAGCCATCATGACCTTGGCCACGGGGCTGAAACCATCCTCAGTGATGTGCTCTATGAGCAGCTTTCTTACACCGTCCTTACCCCATGTTGTCTCCTTGAGGCACTCGGGGTTATCATACTCGGGCAGACCCTCTACATAGTAGAGCTTGTCGTCGCTACCAAGATACAGCGTGATGGTGTACGAAGCCTTTGTCACCGACTTGTCCTCCTTGGTCATGTTCTCGTCGTTGCTCGGCATGGTGAGCTGCATAGCCTGGGGCTTGCTCAGCGTGGTACAGAGCATGAAGAACGTGATCAGAAGCATCATCATGTCCACCATAGGCGTGAAGTTCACGCGGGTGTCCATCTTTTTCTGCTTACTTGCATTCTTTTTTGCCATATCTTAGATCTCCGACTGTTTTTTGGTGTCAAGATTAGTAATGAGCTGGTAGCGGTTCTCGTTCATGTCCTGCAGCTCCGACATCATCTTCTTTATCACGGCGTAGGCTGTCTTGGAGTCGGCCTTGATAGCGATGCGAATGTCGGGGTTGGCCTCACGAGCGGCCGTCACCCACTCCTGGAACTCACTCTTACCGCCCTCGATGCTGTCGAGGGGGATGCTAAGCTTCTGGATCTCCTCGCCCATCTTCTCTGTGTCGAGCGAGTAGTACTGCTCGAAGAGCGCCATGGGCGCACCGATCATGGCATCCTCGCGGAAGTGCTTCAGCTTCTCGCCCGTGAGCGATACGCCGAACTTGTCGGTCACCGTCTGCATCATCTCCAGCATGGTGTTCTTGTTCTCGGAACCCACGTAGATGTGTCCCTCTGGCGATACCAGGATGTTGAGCACATCGTTCTCGGGCACCTTGACCTCGGAGACGGAGCTTGGCGTGTTGACCTTCACTGGCTCTGGCGTCAGGAATGTTGATGTCAACATGAAGAAGCACAGAAGCAGTGTCATCACGTCCGACATAGGCGTCATGTCGATCCAGATGTCTTTTTTCTCAATTTTTATTTTACCCATAATTGTCTAAGGAATTAAGAGGTAAAACGCGCTTATGCCTCGTGGTGGTTAGAGTCGTAGGTAGCAGCGATGGTGTAGCCCACCTCGTCGAGGGCGAAGGTCAGCTTGTCAATCTTGTTGGAGAAGAAGTTGTAGACCACGGTAGCAACCCAAGAGGTCAAGATGCCCGAAGCCGTGTTCACAAGGGCCTCAGAGATACCAGCCGAAAGGGCCATGGAGTCGGCACCACCACCGGCAGACAGAGCCTGGAACGAACCAATCATACCAAGCACCGTACCGAACAGAGCGGTCAGCGTACCAAGCGAAACGATGGTGGCCACCATGGGCAGGTTCATCGTCAGGGTAGGCATTTCGAGCTGGGTGGCCTCTTCGTGAGCCTGCTGAATCTTCGAGATCTTCTGGGCTTTCTTCAGGGTGTCGTCCTTCTCTACGGTCTCGTACATGTTGATTGAAGCGAGCACCACGTTGGCCACCGAACCCTGCATCTTGTTGCACAGGTCCTTAGCCTTGCCGAAGTCCTGAGCCTTGATGGCTTCCTTCACCTGGGCGGTAAACTTGGCCAGGTTCATCTTGCCAGAGGCAGTCTTGATGGCGAAGAAGCGCTCCACGCCGAGCACGATGACAGTGAGCAGCAGCGTGAGGATCACACCCACGACGATACCACCCTTGTACACGGTTCCCATCAGGTCGGCGGGATGGCCGTTGCGGTCGCCGCCTACGAAGTGGCTGGGATCGCCGAGCACGAAGAAGTAGAAGCAGTAAGCCAGAATACAGCAGATAACGAGGATAATCCATGCATCCTTAATACCTTTGAAGCCCGAACTTTTCTTGGCTGGGGCTGCAGCCTTTGTTGTTGTTGCCATAATTAATGAGTTTAATTTTTAGTTATTAAATAAATAAATTGATGTAATTCGATTTAACGTTAATTCCAAGGTTTTATCCACTCTGGCGCAAGCCATGCTGGCAGATTACAGCGCAAAGATAGCAAATAATGTCGTACTTTTGGCCGAATTAATAACTTTTAACTATGATTTTCTTCAATTTTCCTTTCACGGCTTGCCTTTACAGAGACTTAAGCCCCACCTTTCACGACAGCTGTGCCAGGGCTTGCGCTATGCGGCGCATGGCTTCGCGTATGTTGTCGTCGCTGGTGGCATAGCTCATGCGGAAGCACTGAGGGTCGCCAAAGGCGTCGCCGCCAACGGTAGCCACGTGGGCCTGCTCAAGCAGGTACATGGCCAGGTCGGTGGAGTTGGCTATGACCTTGCCGCCCGGTGTCTGCTTGCCGTAGAAGCTGGAGCAACGGGGGAACAGGTAGAACGCTCCCTGGGGCACGTTCACCTCCAAGCCGGGTATCTCGCGGGCCAGGCTCACGATGAGGTCGCGGCGACGCTCAAAGGCCTGGCGCATCTGCTCCACGCACTGCTGGTCGCCCTGATAGGCATACTGCGCCGCCTTCTGGCTCACCGAGCAGGGGCCGCTGGTGTACTGTCCCTGCAGCTTGTTGCAGCCCTTGACTATCCACTCTGGCGCGGCTATGTAGCCTATGCGCCAGCCAGTCATGGCGTAGGCCTTCGACACGCCGTTGACAATGATGGCGCGCTCCTTCATGCCGGGGAACTGGGCTATCGACTCGTGGCGCCCCACGTAGTTGATGTGCTCGTAGATTTCGTCGGCCAGCACGAACAGCTCGTCGTGGCGCAGGATGACTTCGGCCAGGGCCCGGAGTTCCTCCTTATTATATACGCTACCCGTGGGGTTGCTCGGCGAGCAGAGTATCAGCAGGCGCGTGCGCGGCGTGATGGCTGCCTCGAGCTGCTCGGCTGTCATCTTGAAGTTCTGCTCAAAGCCAGCCTCAACAATCACCGGCTCGCCACCGGCCAGCTTCACCATCTGCGGATAGCTCACCCAGTAAGGAGCCGGGATAATCACTTCGTCGCCAGGATTGACCAGCGCCATCACCGTGTTACACACGCTCTGCTTGGCACCGTTGGACACCAGTATCTCGCCAACGCCATAGTCAAGGCCATTCTCGCGCCTGAGCTTATCGACGATGGCCTGGCGCAGGTCCTGATAGCCGGGGACGGGAGAGTAGCGCGAGTAGTTCTGGTCTACAGCCTGCTTGGCTGCTTCCTTGATGGCTTCGGGCGTGTTGAAGTCGGGTTCGCCAACGCTCATGTTAATAACGTCTATGCCCTGTGCCTTCATCTCAGAGCTTTTTTGCGACATGGCCAGCGTGGCCGATGGAGCAAGCCTTTGCAGGCGGTTAGATAGTTGTGCCATTACTGATTTAGATGTGATTTGTTTATTTCAACGTGCAAAGGTAAGCAATTATTTTGTGAAAAAGAAAAAAATAGCATTTTTTATGCAATGTGCCCGACTTTGTAATATTTCTGTTATCCGCCCACCGCCAAGGCGTTGTCCAAGGCTTTCTCATTGGCGGCGGGCGGAGGTGTGGCACGCTGCGGTCTGTCGGAAGGACGATGGCCAATGGCCCGAAAAATAAAAAAAACGGAAAGCCTCCTCCCTGGTTCCTTAGCTGGGAAACGCCAAAAACCACCCAAGCTATCTCCCTGGAAGTCAAGAGGATGGAAGAGGCACAAAAAAAGCACTGACTTTTGGGAAATAGTCAGTGCCTATTTGGCAAAAGTCAGTGCTTTTCGCGCAAAAGTCACTGACTAATTTCGGCGAGGAGCCTCCTCTTTGTAGCAAGTCAAGATTTTTCGTCACAGGACTCCCGTCCATTCGCATCGCAGGCGACGCTTCGTGGAGAGACAGGCTTGAGGAATGGGCAGCAAGGTCATGGATGCCTTATATATTAAATAAGGTGTAGCCAGCCTGCCCGTGGACTATCGCCCCTCTTGCCCGTAAGGCGGTGGGGCCATGGCCCCTTTTCAGCATGAAAGCCTCTGCCGCTCCCCTGCCCCACCCTTTGCTGGCGGCAACAGCTCACCTCAGGTGCAGCTCATGGCCCATGCGCAGCTGCTTGGTCTCGAGGTAGCGGCGGTTGTAGGGATTGGGTGTCACCTCTATGGGCACGTTCTCGACAATCTCCAGCCCATAGGCCTCGAGTCCCACGCGCTTCACGGGGTTGTTGGTGAGCAGCCTCATCTTGTGCACGCCCAGGTGGCGCAACATCTGCGCGCCACATCCATAGTCGCGCTCGTCGGGCTTGAAGCCCAGGTGCACGTTGGCGTCGACGGTGTCGTAGCCCTGCTCTTGCAGCTTGTAGGCGCGTATCTTGTTCATCAGGCCTATGCCGCGGCCCTCCTGTTGCATGTACACCAACACGCCACGGCCCTCGCGCTCAATGGCCTGCATGGCCTTGTGGAGCTGCTCGCCGCAGTCGCAGCGCATGGAACCGAGTATGTCGCCGGTGGCGCAGCTGGAGTGAACGCGCACGAGCACTGGCTCGTCGTCGCGCCAGTGGCCCTTGATGAGTGCCATGTGCTCCAGTCCGTTGCTCTT
>Ga0247608_10007291_pt1 | contig 11365 bp, 7 predicted proteins | sample 176DNAGHGlowgp2_FD_193490 | JGI IMG/M metagenome (GOLD analysis project Ga0247608, IMG submission 193490) | Sheep rumen microbial communities from Palmerston North, Manawatu-Wanganui, New Zealand - 1766 DNA GHGlow gp2 | ecosystem: Host-associated > Mammals > Digestive system > Stomach > Rumen ... | reverse complement strand
ACCGGATACTTACTACTCCTACCGCGACAAGTCGCTGGGCACCCACTATATGCTGTGCGAGGATTTTGCCAAACGTCTGGGCGTATCACTCAGAGTGGAACTCTGTCACGACACCACCGAAATGGTCAGCAAATTGCGCAAGGGCGACGGCGACCTGATCGCATTCCCGCTGAAAAAAGATGTGAGGGGAGGCGACAGCCTGCTCTTCTGCGGACCGAGCGACGAGAAATGGCAGTGGGCCGTCATTCCTGAAAACCATGAACTCGCCGACACGCTCAACCGATGGTTTGCCGACGACATGATTCATTCTATCCGTACAAGAGAGCGTTTCATACTCAGCATGGGACAAGTGCAACACCGCGAAAACTCACCCGTACTCGACAGCGTGATGGGACGTATCTCCACCTACGACGACTTGTTCCGGAAATATGCGCCGGTAGCAAGAATCGACTGGCGCCTCATGGCTGCCATGTGCTACCAGGAGTCTTGCTTCGACCCCGATGCCAAATCATGGGCCGGGGCCTGCGGCCTCATGCAGATAATGCCGTCTACGGCGCAACACCTGGGGCTGCCGCTCGAACAGATATTCGAAAGCGAACCTAACATAGAGGCCTCGGCCAGATACATATACCAACTCTCTGTTCAGTTCCGGGATATTCCTGACCCCGCCGAACGGATCAACTTCGTTCTGGCAGCCTACAATTGCGGCCCGAATCATGTAAGAGACGCCATGGCACTCACCGAGAAATACGAGGGCAACAAACACATCTGGGAAGAGGTGGCACCCAACATCCTGAATCTCAGCGAACCGAAATACTATCTCGACCCCGTAGTGAAATACGGCTATATGCGGGGCACCGAAACATTCAATTATGTGGCCAACATACGGAGGCGATACAAACTGTATGCGGGTGTGGCGCTCGGTGAGGGCAGTTACGAAGTGTATGGACCGGGAAAAAACGGCGTCTCTTCCGAACCGAAAAGAGCCAAGAAGAAAAACAAGAAATTCAAAGTCTAATATAATGAAAGAGCGTGGCCAAAGGGTCACGCTCCTTCATTCTTTAAGGTGGTTCTCAGAATTAATAGAACTCACCTTGAATTACTTGAAATAATACAAGAATGTGCAGACGCCCTCCAGGGCGGGTTTGCGCTGGTTCTCTATCTCAATCTTGAACTCGATTTCCACCTTGCAGATGCCACGCAGATTCTGTATCTGGTGAAGCTTGGCCACCATGCGTATACGGCTGCCGACAGTTACAGCCTGGCCGAAACGCATCTTGTCCATGCCGTAATTCACCAGCATCTTGATATTGTTCACCTCCGCAATGTTATTCCAGAAATGAGCCAGAAGTGAGACGGTAAGATAACCATGGGCTATGGTGCTCTTATAGGGACTTTCCTTACTGGCACGTTCCGGGTCTACATGAATCCACTGATGGTCAAGCGTGGCATCGGCGAAAAGGTTGATGCGGTCCTGGTCTATCTCCAACCATTCCGACGTGCCTAATTCTTTGCCTTCATAAGAGGCGAACTCCTCATAGGAGTTGATAACTAATTTTCCCATATTTTTATATTTAAGTTGATGCAATCACAAAACGCCTTTCGTCGACGGAAGGTCGTAGTGGTAGATGTCACGTTTCACAGCCATGCGGAGCGAACGGGCAAAGGCCTTGAAGATGCCTTCTATCTTGTGGTGCTCATTGGTACCTTCGGCCTTGATGTTCAAGTTCATCTTGGCGGCATCGCTCAGACTCTTGAAAAAATGAAGAAACATCTCGGTGGGAACATCGCCAATGCGCTCACGCTCAAAACGCACGTCCCACACCAACCAGGGGCGTCCGCCGAAATCGAGCGCCACACTGCAAAGGCAGTCGTCCATGGGTAGCGTATAGCCATACCGCTCTATGCCGCGCTTGTCGCCCAACGCTCTCAGCAGGCATTCGCCAAGAGCAATGGCAGTATCTTCGATGGTGTGATGTTCGTCGACATGCAAATCGCCTTTCGTGCGGATGAACAAGTCCGACGAACTGTGCTTGCCAATCTGCTCGAGCATATGGTCGAAAAAACCCAGACCGGTAGAAATGTCACAACGTCCATGACCATCAAGATTCAGTGATATCTGTATGTCGGTCTCCTTGGTCTTGCGTTTCACCGTAGCGGTGCGCTCGCCGGCAAAGAGAATCTCTGCTATGCGGTCCCAATCCATTCCGTCCTCACCCAATAGGAGGGCATGGCATCCAAGATTCTCGGCCAACTGCCGGTCGGTGGCGCGGTCGCCTATCACATAGCTGCCTGCCAGGTCGTAGGCGTCGTTGTCGATATATTCCTTCAGCATTCCGATGCCGGGTTTGCGGTCGGGATGTCCATCTTCAGGAAAATGGCGGTCTATGTGGATGGCATCGAAAGTGATGCCTTCTCCGGCCAGCGTCTGAAGCACAAAATTGTGCACGGGCCAGAAAGTATCTTCAGGAAAAGAGCCTGTGCCAAGACCATCCTGATTGGAAACCATGACAAACTTGAAGTCGAGTTCTCTTCTTATCAGTCCCAGACTGCGAAAAACCCCTGGCACAAAGCACAACTTTTCAAAACTGTCTATCTGCTCATCGTAGGGCTCCTGTATCAGGGTCCCGTCACGGTCTATGAATAATATTCTCTGCTTCATTTTCTTTCTCTTCTATTACGGTTGCCACCGCGGTTTTTTGTCTGTCCTCTTCCTGTTTCTCAATAGAGCCATACATCAGGTAGCATACTATGACCTCGTAAGTCATCACGAAAAATGACACGAAATGGGTGATAAGAGCGGTGACCCAAAATAGTATCGGGAAGTAGGTGGGCATGTCGGGAGCATCACCGTTCATCATGCCTATAAACGAGGCGGCATTGGCCACATAGAGCGTCATGATGGGCATGTAAACCACCGCCATCAGGATGCCAATAATGATACCGCACATAAACAGGGTGAGGAAAATGTATCCTGTGTAGCGAAGGCCTCGTTTGTAGCAATTGAAGAAATGTTTCCAAAAACGCATCTCATCCTTGTCCAGATAGCGCATAGAAAGATAATATATGGGCAGCACTACGACAATCAGCAACAAGACCAACAAGCCGATTATCCACCACGCTGACGACATAAGTTCGGCAGTTTTCGCCTTTAAAGCCCAAAAAGCACCAGCCACCAACATGCCGACCACGACTTCAATGACCAAATAAATCAAAATCAGATTCAGTATCAGCAAGGCGCTGCGCTTCAAGGTCCATTTGCGGGATTGCTCGTTGAGTAGACTCATCACACGACTGAAAGACCATACCCAGAGCACAATACTGCCTATGCCTAAAATGACAACTGCTGCCAATTGCAGCCAACTGAAAGTGGGGGGTAATGATTTGGGCAATAGGACTGCTGTCAAGGTAGACAGCGCCAGACTGGCCAATAATACCGGCAGCCACGATGCCTTGATAATACGCCCGATGTTGTCGGTCTGCACTTTGTAAGCAGTAGCAATAATAGAGGAGGAACTCCGGTCTTTGAATAACGATTCTCTTTCCATTTTTCTTCTATTGCAAAAGATTATTGGTTTCTACGTCTGAATTCTGCACATACGATACCCGTGGCCATGGCAACATTCAGACTCTCGGCCGTATCCCGGTTGGGGGGATAGGAGGGTATGCGCAAACGGTGTGTTACTTTTTCGCGCATGGAGGGCGAAAGGCCCTTGCCTTCGTTGCCCATCACTATCATGCCATGGCTGCTCAGCGGGGTGGAGTAGAGATTGTAGCCGTCGAGCAATGTGCCATAGAGGGGTGTCTGGGGGTCCAAACGCTCACACATCGCGGAAAGGTCGGTGTAGGTCACTCTAACACGGGCTATACTGCCCATTGTGGCTTGAACGACCTTGGGATTGAAAGCATCGGCAGTGTCATGGCTGCACACCAGTCGGGTGATGCCAAACCAGTCGCACAAACGGATGATGGTGCCCAGGTTGCCGGGATCCTGCACGCCGTCAAGGGCCATAATCAGTTCGCTCTTTGCTGTCTCGCAAAGGTCGTCTAACTCATGGTCTGTTGACAGGGGGAGAGGAAAAAGGGCTACGACTTGCTGGGGATGCTGAAGAAAACTCAACTTATGCAGTTCCTCCTGGCTGATACGCACCAGAGGGTCGCATGCACAGGGCGGATTCCATTCAGGGGTAGCAAAAACTTGCCGGGCCGGCATGACGGCGAGCAAATCGCCCACTACTTTCGGTCCTTCGGCAACAAACAGTCCTTTGGCTGCACGAAACTTCTTCAGCTCCAACTGCCGTACTTCTTTCAGCTGATTTTTGCTAATCATCATGCAAAAGTAAAGAAAAAAAACCGAATTTCCCCCACTATTTCATAACATTAACGTTGTAGGCCTATTTTATTGTTCCTTTACGCTGGGTAATTATAATAAAGGGGCATGACGATTGCCATGCCCTTTTTGATGTTGTGTCCTTGACCCAAAGGTCATCGACCGAAATAATCACATATTGGGGGTGTCCCAAGCCTTGGTCTTGTCGCAATGGACGGTGAGGCTCTCTTTGCCCACTTTCAATTGGAAGTCGCCTTCCTCCAGAATCCAACGGCCATCAGCACCTACGAACGCCAAATCCTTGGCGGGCAACTTAAATACGACAGTGGCTGCCTCACCAGGCTGGATTTCATGCTTCTGGAAAGCACGCAGACGCTTGTTGTCGGGCACCATTGAGGCTACCAGGTCGCTGGAGTAGAGCAGAACGGCTTCCTTGCCGGTCATATTGCCGGTGTTGGTCACGTCGAGCTGCACAGTCAGTACATCGTCGGCGGTGAAATGGGTCTTGTCTACACGCAGATTGTTGTAGGTGAACTGGGTGTAGCTCATTCCATAGCCGAATGGCCACAAAAGCGACACCTTGGCATCGTAATTGTAGGCTCCCGACATGGTGCCCACCTCTTCACTCACCTTGTAATCGTAATTGGCAAGTGAGTTGATCTCACGGGGATAGGTGTAAGGCATCTTGGCCGAGAAATTGGCATCACCCGCCAACAGGTTGGCCAGGGCATCGGCACCATAATTGCCGGGCAGGAAGATATCGACAATAGCGGAGGCCAAAGGTTCTATGTCGGTGATAAGACGGGGACGTCCTTCATTGAGAATCAGAAGAATAGGCTTGTCTGTCTTATGCAACGCTTTAACGAGATTACGCTGGTTCTCCGACAGCCACAAGTCGGTAAGATTGCCGGGGGTCTCACAGTAGCTGTTCTCTCCGATGCAGGCGATGATGACATCGGCCTGGGCTGCCGCAGAAACGGCCTTGTCTATCTCGGGCGCATTCTCATCGTAATAGGCGCCTTCCTCATTATAGGTCACTCCTTGTTCAAGGATGACGTTTTCCTTGCCGTATTTGTTGCACAGGGCTTCGTAGATGGTGTTGTAGCGCTCTGCAAGGTCTTCTGCACGCGAGCCCTGCCAGGTATAGCTCCAGCCACCGTTCAGACAACGCATCTGATTGGCATTAGGACCGGTGAGCAATATCTTGGTGCCTTTCTTCAAGGGCAGAAGGCCATTCTCATTCTTCAACAGTACCTCACTTTCCTCAGCTGCATGGAGGGCCTCAAGGGCAAACTCCTCGCTGCCGAACTTGGAATACTCCTTGCCGCCGGTATTGGGTGCATCGAAAAGTCCCAGCCTGTATTTCAGTCGCAGAATGCGGCGCACGGCATCGTCTATACGGTCCATGCTGACCTTGCCTTCCTCCACCAATTCCTTAAGAAGGATACAAAACTCCACGCTGTAGGGATCCATACTCATGTCGATACCGGCATTGATGGCGATACGAATGGCGTCTTTCTTGTCTTTGGCCACTTTCTCGCGGGTGTAGAGATTGTTGATGTCGGCCCAGTCGGTCACAATCATGCCGTCCCAATTGAGGTCTTGCTTCAACCATTTGGTGAGATACTCATAGCTGGCATGTACCGGCACGCCGTTGATACTGCCCGAATTGACCATGATAGTCATCGCACCCGCACGGATGGCGGCCCTGAAAGGCTCAAAGTATTTCTCCCTGAGCATGGCGGGCGAGAGATAGGCCGGGGTACGGTCCTTGCCAGAGAAGGGGGCACCGTAGGCCATATAGTGCTTCACACTGGTTGCCACATGAAATTTGTCGATGTGGTTGTTGTCATTGCCCTGGTAACCCATAATCTCGGCCTCGGCCATACGGGCATTCACAATGGCATCCTCGCCAAAGCTTTCCCAAATACGCGACCAACGAGGGTCGCGACCTAAATCGAGTACCGGATTATAAACCCAGGGGCAGTTGCCGGCACGACTCTCATAGGCAGTGACGCGAGCCATGGTCCGGGCAAGTTCGATATTGAAAGAGGCTCCAAGATTGATGGGCTGGGGAAACAGGGTGCCTCCCTGGGTATAGGTGACGCCATGGTTGTGGTCCAGACCATAGATATCGGGAATGCCGATATGCTTCATCGACTTCTTCTGTATAAGCTGTATCCATTTCTGCCATTGCTCAAGAGTGGCAGCCCTTGTGCCGGGAGCGTTGAGTATCGAACCTACTTTATATTTGGAAATAAGCGTGTCGAGCATCGTCTCATTCATTTGCCAGACACGCTTTGTTCCGTCTTTGTAAATGTCCAAATTGTAATTTGACAGAAGAGCAAGAATCTCCTTGTCCGATTTTTTCAACAAATTATTCACCTCCGACTCCGGCTGGCCGAACTGGCGAAGTGTCTTTTTCACTTTCTCACGGTCCAATTGCGGATTCTCAGCTGTCATCGTGCCTATCACGTCAAGATTGAGCTCGAGCATTTGGCCCACTTTCTCATCGAGGGTCATCCTTGAGAGGGTCTTCTCTACCTTGGCTTCTATCCCCTCATCGCGCGGAATGGCTGGAGTGGGGTACCCTTGGGCGAAAACTTGCATACATACGCCGCTAAGCAGCATCAGTGTGATTCTTTTCATTTTTTATGATCTTATTTGTGATGAATATTCATTAATAAAGGTTGTGGTAAGGTTAACTTTGCAAAATTAATGATTTTAGACGACATAATTTTATTTTTACAGCAAAAAATAGTGTTTCTGTTTTTTTTGCGTACCTTTGCACAATATATGAAGTAAATAGGCCATTTCCTATAGAAGGGTACCGAAAAATAATACATTTACCTATTGAGTCTAAAAGCACGATGATGGCGCCAGATAATCCACACAGCAAAACAAGAGTGCCCGAGCACTCCTCTTGCGCTGAAATGGCCTTTATGAAGAAAAGGCCATCGAACTGGTGTCGCCAGATGCTTGTTGTCACACTGACCGCTTTGCTGACGGCATGCTCCACCACCAAATATGTGCCCGACGGCAAGTTTCTTCTTGACGGCGCCACCATCATCACCGATGATAATACACTCAATACGGGTGTGTTGCAGCAATATGTCCGGCAAACAGGCAATTCAAAATGGTTCTCACTGGTCAAGATACCTCTTGCCACTTATTCTCTGTCAGGTTCCGACAGCACCAAGTGGATAAACCGCACATTGAAAAAAATCGGCGAAGAACCTGTGTTTTACGATTCCTTGCAAGCCAAACGCACCTGTAATGACCTGAGAGTGGCCATGCAAAACATGGGCTACCTCCAGTCTACGGCCAGCCATGATGTGGTGATACGCAAAAAGAAAGCAAGAATCTTCTACTTGTTGCATCCAGGCATCCATTACACCATCGGGGCCATGAATTACGATATTCAAGACGAGAATATCCACATGCTGCTCACCGAAGACCCGCAATCACCTATACACATCGCGGCCGGCACACCCTTCTCCGTCAACCTGCTGGAGCAGGAGCGCAAGGACATAACCTCTTTCCTTGCCGACAGAGGGTTCTACCGGTTCCACAAAGAGTATATCAGGTATGATGTCGACACCATACAGGGCAACAACCAGGTGGCGGTAAGCATGCATTTGCTACCAGCTGGCTACAGCAGTGACAGCTTGCCCATACCGCACAAACGCTATATTGTAGAAAAAGTGGAATATGTACCTTCCGACTTGACCAGAACGCATGTGAGAAACAGCGTTCTGCAATCAAACACAATGATTGAACCGGGTATGTTCTACAAGGCTTCGGACGTAAAGCGGACCTACAACAACTTCAGCCGACTCCAGGCTATCAAATATGCGAATCTGCGGTTCACGGAGATTCCAGACACCAACACCCTTCACTGCCAGATTTTCTACGGCACCACAAAACCCAGCACTATCGCTTTCCAGCCGGAAGGCACCAATACAGCCGGTGACCTGGGGGCTGCGGCATCCATTACCTACGAAAACAGAAATCTCTTCCATGGCTCTGAAAACTTCTCTGTCAAACTGAGAGGAGCCTTCGAAGCCATAACAGGCCTGGAAGGATATCAAAATGACAATTATATAGAATACGGTGCCGACTCCAAACTCTCGTTCCCCAGCTTCCTCATGCCGTTCCTCAACAAAGACTACCGCAGGAATATCAATGCTGTTTCTGAATTGTCATTGAGCTACAACCTTCAGAACAGACCGGAATTCCACCGGAGGGTCTTCTCCACTGCATGGAGATATAGATGGGACGAGCCCGAGAGAAACTTGCATTACCGATTTGACTTGCTCGACCTCAACTATATTTACATGCCATGGATATCGACCACTTTCAAGCAAGAGTATTTGGACAATTCCACCACCAGAAATGCTATCTTAAGATACAATTATGAAGACCTGTTTATCATGAAGACGGGCTTTGTACTTACCTATTCTCATAAGAACCATGCCATAAGAGCCAATATCGAAACGGCCGGAAACGTGCTCGACCTTGCCTCCCATCTTTTCGAATTCAAGCAGAATTCAAGCGGACAGCACACCTTGTTCAACATTGCTTTCGCACAATACGCAAAAGGGGATTTCGACTATACCAAAGCCTTCCAATTCGACGCACAGAACTCACTGGTGTTTCATGCCGGACTGGGTATAGCCTATCCTTATGGAAACAGCAGAATCCTGCCTTTTGAAAAAAGGTATTTCTCAGGAGGTGCCAACTCTGTAAGAGGATGGGGCGTGAGAAGACTCGGACCGGGCAAATTTAAAGGCAACAACGGTGCTATCGATTTCATCAATCAGACCGGTGACATGAAGCTGGACCTGAACTTGGAATACCGAACCATACTCTTCTGGAAATTCTACGGCGCCCTCTTTATCGATGCCGGCAATATATGGACACTGAGAGACTATGAAGAACAGCCGGGAGGACAATTCAAGTTTAATGAGTTCTACAAGCAAATAGCAGTGGCCTACGGACTGGGGCTAAGGCTCAACTTCGATTATTTTATTCTCCGCTTCGACATGGGCATGAAAGCGGTCGACCCGGTTTATGAAAACAGTAGAGAGCATTTCCCTGTCGCTCACCCTAATCTGGACCGTGACTTCTGCTTCCATTTCGCCGTCGGACTTCCATTCTGATACGGCCACAAACGCTTACATCACATATAAACAATCAACCAATTTATAATGGGAAGAAACAAATTCTCACAGAAAGAGATACAGCAGATTGCCAAGCTGCTCAAAATGAAGAATGCCGGCAACCGGGCACAGCAAAAAGCAATAAGACATGATCTTAGAGTGGATTTTGAGTTCAATATTTCCGATTTCAACGAACCCGGAAAAGCTTTTGGCGAAACCGAGCTTCAAGATGCCATAAAGAGAGGGGCCATCGTAATACTCGACGATGCCACCATAGAGGCCATGAAGGCCAAGAGAGCACGCGACAAAGCACGCGATGAACAGGCCAAACAACAAGAAGCAGTGGCCAGTGGCGAGCAAACCGACTGGCAGGAGGCCATGCGCCAATGGGAAGAATGGGAAAACAACAATCGTAATCAGCATTCATAAATATGCGGTATAATAGCATCTTTTTCAATTTTAATAAAAGGACATGGCAACTGGCTGTAATGGTTGCCATCGCTTTTGCTCCAACCGAACTGAAAGCTACAGAGTGGGCAGGGCAGAGCGACACCGGCCATGGCATGCTGCTCCTTCCGTCCGATGGTGCCACAGTGAAAGGAATAGTGGTCGACACCGAGGGAAATCCGCTAGTAGGGGCTTCTGTGCTCATTAAAGGATCCACCAACGGTACCGTGACCAATGCCGACGGACGCTTCTCCTTGAACACTCCAAGTCGGGGCGCCACGCTCGTCGTATCCTACATGGGTTTCAAAACCGCCGAAGTGCAGGCTCAAAGCGAAATGCGGATAGAACTGCAAGAAGAGGTCTACATGCAGGGAGAGATTGTCGTCACGGCTCTAGGTATAAAAAAAGAGGAACGGTCGCTGGCCTACCATGTACAACAAGTAACCGGTGAAAATTTGATGAAAGTGCAGGATGCCAACTTTGTAAATTCGCTCAACGGAAAAATTGCCGGTGTACAGATCAATGCCAATGCCTCGGGCATAGGTGGGTCGTCGCGCGTGGTCATGAGGGGTACCAAGTCTATCGACGGAAGCAACAATGTGCTCTATGTGATCGACGGTATTCCCATGCTCAATGTGCAGAACGGACTGGACGAGAATGCGGGCATGTACAGCGGAAACGGACAAACGGGCGATGCCACCGCCATGCTGAACCCTGACGACATCGAGACCATTTCGGCCCTCACCGGTCCCTCAGCAGCTGCCTTGTATGGCAGCGCGGCAGCAAACGGCGTGATTCTTATCACCACAAAAAAAGGCAAGGAAGGCGTCACCAATGTTACCTACAATGCCAGCATGCAGTTTTCCTCACCGCTCCGACTGCCTGAGTTCCAAAAGAAATACGGACAGACCGAACCCGGGAGCTATTACAGTTGGGGCGATGTTTTATCTACCGAAAGCTCTTACGACCCGGCCGATTTCTTCCGAACCGGTACCAACTTCTCACAGTCGGTTTCATTGTCTACAGGTAACAAGAAAAACCTCACTTATCTTTCGGCTGGCAGTGTGACAGCCGGAGGCATCGTCCACAACAACGACTATGACCGCTACAACTTGTCTGTACGCAACACCACCTCGTTGCTCCACGACAAGATGACCCTGGACCTAAGCTACATGCTCTCCAACGTCAAGGAGCAAAACATGATAGCTCAAGGCCAATATTTCAACCCGCTGGTACCGGTTTATCTCTTCCCGGCCGGCGCCGACTGGGATGCCGTACAGTATTTTGAGCGCTATGATGCCGACCGTAACTTCCCCGTGCAATACTGGCCATACGGACGGATGGACATGTCAATGCAAAATCCCTATTGGATTACCGAGCGAAACCGGTTTTTGAACCACAAGACACGACACATGATTACCGCCTC
>Ga0247608_10007287_pt1 | contig 11367 bp, 6 predicted proteins | sample 176DNAGHGlowgp2_FD_193490 | JGI IMG/M metagenome (GOLD analysis project Ga0247608, IMG submission 193490) | Sheep rumen microbial communities from Palmerston North, Manawatu-Wanganui, New Zealand - 1766 DNA GHGlow gp2 | ecosystem: Host-associated > Mammals > Digestive system > Stomach > Rumen ... | reverse complement strand
TCCAGGAGAACAACATCAAGATGCTGGGTGAGCCCCTTCCCAATCAGGAGAAGCAGGTGCCTCAGGACTTTGAGAAGGACGACGACCTGACCTTCGTGTTCGACATCGCCGTAGCTCCTGAGTTCAAGGCCGAGCTCACTGGCAAGGACAAGATTGACTATTACACCATCACCATCGACGATAAGATGATCGACGACCAGGTGCAGATGTACGCTTCACAGGCTGGTGAGTTCGTGAAGGCTGACGTGTTCAGCGGCAACGACACCATCACTGGTGACATGCGTGAGCTCGACGAGAACGGTAACACCAAGGAAGGCGGTATCGTGACCGAGGGTGCTATGGTGATGCCCGCCTATATCAAGGCTGAGGATCAGAAGAAGCTCTTCGACGGTGCTAAGCCCGGTGACATCATCACCTTCAACCCCAAGAAGGCTTATCCCGACAACGATGCTGAGGTGGCTGCCCTGCTGAAGACCGAGAAGGACAACGTGAAGGACCTGAACGCTGACTTCAGCTATCAGATCACCGAGATCCGTCACTTCCAGCCCGCAGAGGTTGACCAGAAACTCTTCGACCGCGTGTTCGGTGAGGGTACCGTCAAGGACGAGAAGGAGTTCCGTCAGAAGATCTCTGAGACCATCGCTCCCCAGCTGCAGCAGAACAGCGACTATAAGTTCCTGCTCGACGTGCGCAAGTACATGGAGGAGAAAGTGGGCAAGCTCGAGTTCCCCGAGGCTCTGCTGAAGCGCGTGATGCTGCAGAACAATCAGGACAAGGGTGCTGACTACGTGGAGAAGAACTTCGAGGGCAGCATCAAGGAACTGGGTTGGCACATGATCAAGGAGCAGCTCGTGGCCGCTAATAATATTAAGGTGGAGGATGCCGACCTGAAGGCTGTTGCCAAGGAGGCCATCCGTGCTCAGTTTGCACAGTATGGCATGAGCAACGTGCCCGATGACGTGCTGGAGAACTATGCCGCCGAGCAGTTGAAGAAGCGTGAGAACGTAGACAACTTCGTTGACCGCGCTGTGGATGTCAAACTCACCGAAACTCTGAAAAAAGTGGTTAAATTGAATGAAAAATCAGTCACTTTGGAGGAGTTTAATAAGCTTATGTCAGAAAAATAAGTTTTTTTAGGAAAAAATAACCCCTAATATTGAAGGGTTATCGACTTTTTTCATTATCTTTGTGTCCCAAACACGTGATATGGAAGGTCGATAACCCTTCTTCCGTGCTGGAAAGTGAAAGGAAAAATTGAAAAATAAGAAAAATATGAAGAATGATTTTAGAAAATATGCTGTACAGCATTTAGGCATGAACGGCTTGACCCTCGACGAGGTGATGCAGGCTCAGGCTCAGTATCTGAACCCCTATATCCTTGAGGAGCGTCAGCTGAACGTGACCCAGATGGACGTGTTCTCACGACTGATGATGGACCGTATCATCTTCCTCGGTACGCAGATTGACGACTATACCGCCAACACGCTGCAGGCGCAGCTGCTCTACCTGGACTCGGTAGACTCTGGTAAGGATATCTCGATCTATATCAACAGCCCTGGCGGTAGTGTGACCGCTGGTCTGGGCATCTACGACACGATGCAGTTTATCTCCAGCGATGTGGCCACCATCTGTACGGGTATGGCTGCCTCGATGGGTGCCGTGCTGCTCGTGGCCGGTACTGAGGGAAAGCGTTCGGCACTGCCCCACAGTCGTGTGATGATCCATCAGCCCCTCGGTGGCGTACAGGGTCAGGCTTCGGATATCGAGATCGAGGCCAAGGAGATTTTGAAATTCAAGAAAGAGTTGTATACCATCATTTCAGACCACTCGCATACCCCTTACGAGAAGGTCTACGCTGATTCCGACCGTAACTACTGGATGACAGCCCAGGAGGCCAAGGAGTATGGCATGATTGATGAAGTTTTGACGAGAAAGAAGTAATGAAGAAAGCATGTAGTTTCTGTGGAAGGAGCGACAAGGAGGTGAAGCTGCTGATCTCCGGTATCAACGGCTATATCTGTGAGGAATGTGCCCAGCAGGCCTATCGTATTGCCCAGGAGAACCTGGCGGAGACCAATGCGAAGGCCAAGAGCGGTAAACCGCAGATGAAGAAGGTGCCGAAGCCCAAGGAGATCAAGGCGTTCCTTGATGATTATATCATCGGACAGGATGAGGCCAAGCGTTTCCTCTCCGTTGCCGTCTACAACCACTATAAACGTCTGCAGCAGCCCGCTGCCGACGACGGTGTGGAGATTGAGAAGAGCAATATCATCATGGTTGGTTCTACCGGTACGGGTAAGACCCTGCTGGCACGTACCATCGCGAAGTTGCTCGACGTGCCCTTCACCATCGTCGATGCTACGGTGTTCACCGAGGCCGGTTATGTGGGCGAGGATGTGGAGAGCATCCTCTCACGACTGTTGCAGGTGGCAGATTATGACGTGGAGGCCGCCCAGCGTGGTATTGTCTTCATCGACGAGATAGATAAGATTGCCCGTAAGAACGACAATCCCTCGATTACACGTGATGTCAGTGGCGAGGGTGTGCAGCAGGGATTGCTGAAGCTGTTGGAGGGAACGATGGTGAACGTGCCGCCCAAGGGAGGACGTAAGCACCCGGATCAGGACTATATCCACGTGGATACAAGGAACATCCTCTTTATCTGCGGCGGTGCCTTCGATGGTATCGAGCGTAAGATTGCCCAGCGTATGAATACCCATGTGGTAGGTTATAACTCCGTGCAGAATGTTAGGAATATTGACAAAGAGAACCTGATGAAATACGTGGTGCCTCAGGATCTGAAGTCGTTTGGACTGATTCCCGAGCTGATTGGTCGTCTGCCGGTGCTCACCTATCTGAATCCGCTCGACCGTGCAGCCCTGGAGAAAATCCTGACGGAACCAAAGAACTCCATCATCCGCCAGTATAAGAAACTATTCGAGATGGACGGTGTGGAACTGACCTTCACCAAAGATGCCCTCGACGCCCTTGTCGATGAGGCTATGGAGTATAAGCTGGGGGCCCGTGGACTGCGCTCCATCGTGGAGAATGTGATGATGGAGCCGATGTTTGATCTGCCCTCAAGGAAAGTTAAGAAATTTGAGGTGACGGCAGATTATGTGAAGGAACAATTAGAGAAATCACATATACAACAATTAAAAGCCTCGTAACTAAGACTTTATGACCCAACAAGTGAATCTAACCGAAGCCCTGAAGAAATACTTTGGATTTGATACATTCAAAGGCGATCAGGAGAAGATCATCCAGAACGTGCTGGATGGGAAGGATACCTTCGTGCTGATGCCGACAGGTGGCGGAAAGTCGTTGTGCTACCAGCTACCCTCGTTGCTCATGGAAGGGACGGCCATCGTCATCTCACCGCTGATAGCGCTGATGAAGAACCAGGTGGACGTCATCACCAACCTGAGCGAACAGTCGGGAACGGCCCATTACCTGAACTCGTCGCTGAACAAGGCAGCTATCGATCAGGTGAAGGAGGATATCCTTGCCGGACACACGAAGCTGCTCTATGTGGCTCCCGAGTCGTTGACGAAGGAGGACAATGTGGAGTTCCTTAAGTCGGTGAAGATCTCCTTCTATGCCATCGACGAAGCCCACTGTATATCGGAATGGGGTCATGACTTCCGACCAGAATACCGTCGTATCCGCCCGATCATCAACGAGATAGGTGCTGCACCTGTCATCGCACTGACGGCTACGGCTACCGATAAGGTGCGTACCGACATCAAGAAAAACCTCGGCATCCTCGACGCGGTGGAGTTCAAAAGCTCCTTCAACCGTCCGAACCTCTACTATGAGGTGCGCCAGAAGACGAAGGATGTGGATAAGGATATCATCAAGTTCATCAAACAGCATCCCGGCAAGAGCGGCATCATCTACTGTCTCTCGCGTAAGAAGGTGGAGGAGCTGGCTGCCATCCTGCGCGCCAATGATATCAAGGCCTCGGCCTATCATGCTGGTCTTGATTCCGCCACCCGTACCCAGACGCAGGATGACTTCCTGATGGAGGATATCGACGTCATCGTGGCTACCATCGCCTTCGGTATGGGTATCGACAAGCCCGACGTGCGGTTTGTGATCCATTACGATATCCCGAAGTCGCTGGAGGGCTACTATCAGGAGACGGGTCGTGCAGGTCGTGACGGTGGCGAAGGTATTTGTCTGGCTTTCTATTCGCGAAAGGATCTCGAAAAGCTGGAGAAGTTCATGGAGGGTAAGCCCGTTGCAGAACAGGATATCGGCCGTCAGCTGCTGGTGGAGACTGCCGCCTATGCGGAGACCTCCGTCTGCCGTAGAAAGATGCTGTTGCACTACTTCGGTGAGGAATATGATAAAGACAACTGCGGCAACTGTGACAACTGTCTGCATCCGAAGACGAAGATTGAGGCCCAGAACCAGCTCGTCATCGTGCTCAACGCCATCTTGGCCATCAAGGAGAACTTCCGCAGCGACTATGTGATAGACTTTATCATCGGTAAGGAGACTGATGAGATCCTGGCCCATCATCATGAGGAACAGGAACTCTTTGGGGCCGGTGCCGATGACGATGAGAAGATCTGGAACCCAGTAATCCGTCAGGCCCTCATCGCCGGATTCCTGAAGAAGGAGGTGGAAAACTACGGTCTGCTGAAGGTCACTTCGGCAGGTAAGAAGTTCCTGAAGTCACCATCGTCGTTTATGATTGTGAAAGATACGGAGTTCAGTGATGATGACGAAAACGCTGACCACGAGGGGGGCACCAGTGCCCTCGACCCTGTGTTGAGTGCGATGCTGCGTGACTTGCGAAAGAAGGTCTCGAAACGCTTGGAGCGTCCGCCATACGTCATCTTCCAAGACGTGTCGTTGGAGCAGATGGCCACAGACTATCCCGTGACCCTTGAGGAGTTGAAGAATATTCAGGGCGTGGGTGAGGGAAAGGTAAAACAACCCTATGCCAAGGAGTTTGTGGACCTCATCGCCCGCTACTGCGAAGAGAACGAGATCGAACGTCAGGTGGACATGCGTGTCCGTACGGTGGCGAAAAAATCAATGCTGAAGGTGAAGATCATCCAGAGCATCGACCGTCAGCTGGCCCTCGACGATATCGCTGAGGCTCAGGGCATCGACTTCGACGAGTTGCTCGATGAGGTGGAGGCCATCGTCTACAGTGGTACGAAACTGAACATCGACTACTTCCTTGAGGAGGTGATGGACGAAGACCATATTGATGATATCTACGACTATTTCGCAGAGTCAGATACTGACAAACTCAGTGTGGCCGAGGATGAACTGGGTGACGAATATTCCGAGGATGAAATCAGGCTCGTCCGCATTAAGTTCATCTCGGAAATGGCGAACTGATTTTTAATTGAAGATTGAGGATTGAAGATTGAACATTATTGAAAATTGAAGATTGAACGTTAAAAAATAACAAGGCTCTTAAAAATCTTCAATCTTCAATCTTCAATCTTCAATCTTTTTTGTACCTTTGCACGCAATATTTTAAGAAAAAGAAATTTATGGCTTCATTTATTGCAGACAAAATCGTGATGGACGGCCTTACATTCGACGACGTCCTTTTAATTCCCGCTTATTCTGAAGTACTGCCCAAGACAGTAGAGTTGAAAACGCGCTTCTCCCGCAACATTGAGCTGAACGTACCGTTCGTGACAGCAGCCATGGACACGGTGACAGAGTCACAGATGGCTATTGCCATTGCCCGTGAAGGCGGTATTGGTGTGATCCACAAAAATATGTCGATTGAGGATCAGGCCCGTCAGGTGGCTATCGTGAAGCGTGCCGAGAATGGTATGATCTATGATCCCATCACCATTCCCCAGGGCTCTACCGTGGCTCAGGCCCTCGAAATCATGTCGGAATATCATATCGGTGGTATTCCCGTGGTTGACGACGACAACCATCTCGTAGGTATCGTCACCAACCGTGACCTGCGCTTCGAGCGTCGTCTGGACCGTCCTGTCGAGGAGATTATGTCAAAGGATAACCTCGTGACCACCCATCAGCAGACTGACCTGACGGCTGCAGCCCAGATTCTGCAGGAGAACAAGATTGAGAAACTACCGGTCGTCGACAAGGACAACCGCCTGATCGGTCTGATCACCTATAAGGACATCACGAAGGCTAAGGACAAGCCTATGGCCTGCAAGGATGAGAAAGGTCGTCTGCGTGTGGCTGCCGGTGTTGGCGTGACGGTAGACACCTTAGACCGTATGCAGGCCCTTGTGGATGCCGGTGCCGATGCCATTGTCATCGATACGGCTCATGGCCACTCGAAGTCTGTGATTGAGAAACTCGTGGAGGCTAAGAAGTGCTTCCCCAACATTGATATCGTCGTAGGTAACGTGGCTACCGGTGAGGCTGCCAAGATGCTCGTGGATAATGGTGCCGACTCCGTGAAGGTTGGTATCGGCCCGGGCTCTATCTGTACCACCCGTGTGGTGGCAGGTGTGGGTGTGCCCCAGCTGAGTGCTGTCTATGATGTGTATAGTGCCCTGAAGGGTACGGGTGTGCCCCTCATCGCCGATGGCGGCCTCCGTTACTCTGGTGATATCGTCAAGGCTTTGGCTGCCGGTGGTAGCTGTGTCATGATCGGCTCTCTCGTAGCCGGTACAGAGGAGAGCCCTGGTGACACCATCATCTACAACGGTCGTAAGTTCAAGAGCTACCGTGGTATGGGTTCTCTCGAGGCCATGGAGCAGAAGCATGGTTCTAAGGACCGCTACTTCCAGGGTGACACGAAGGAGGTGAAGAAGCTGGTGCCCGAGGGCATCGCTGGCCGTGTGCCTTACAAGGGAACCGTTCAGGAGGTGATCTATCAGATGGTAGGTGGTCTGCGTTCTGGCATGGGCTACTGCGGTGCCCCCACCATCGAGGCCTTGCATAACGCCAAGTTCACCCGTATCACCAATGCCGGCGTCAACGAGTCTCACCCGCATGATATCACCATCACGAGCGAGGCCCCCAATTATAGTCGCCCTAACGATTGAGAATGAGAAAACTCACCATTGCCCTTTCTTTGTTTGCTGCGCTTCTGTCGCAGCAATCATTGGCACAGTCATCCGACCCCGTCGTGATGACTGTGGCTGGTGTAGACGTGCCTCGTTCGGAGTTTGAGTACTCTTTCAATAAGAACAACGGTGACGATGTGGTTGAGAAGAAGACTGTAGAGGAATATGCCGAGCTCTATGCCAACTATAAGTTGAAGGTGCAGGCTGCCCTTGATGCCAAGCTTGATACGATGACCTCTTTCCAACAGGAATATGCCATGTATCGTGACCAACAGGTGCGCCCCACCATCGTGACGGACGCTGAGATCCTTGCCACCGCCTGGAAGATGTACGAACGTACGAAGAAGGCCATCGGTCCCCGTGGACTCGTACGTCCTGCCCATATCCTTCTGGAACTCTCGACACAGGCCACTGCCCAGGAACAGGAGAAGGCTCGCCAACGCATCGATTCCGCTTATCGTGCCCTGCAGGCCGGTGCCGACTTCGCAGAATTGGCTAAGAAAATCTCGCAGGATCCCGTCTCCTCGAAAGATGGCGGTCTCTTGCCTTGGTTTGGTCCAGGCCAGACGCTGAAGGAGTTTGAGGATGTGGCCTATTCGCTGCAGCCGGGACAGATGAGTAGTCCGTTCCTTTCCCCTATAGGCTATCACATCATCCTGATGAAGGAGCGTAAACAGCTGGAGCCCTTCGACTCCCTGAAGAACGATTTGCTGACGGTATTGGAGCGTCGTGAGATGCGCGAAGACATTATCAGCAACAAACTCCGTCAGATGGTGAAAGCCTCTAACGGTACGCTGACACAAGACCAGATCCTCGAAAAACGTTCCGACTCGCTCGCTGCCGCCGATCCCGAGATGAAATACCTATTCCAGGAATATCATGACGGTTTGTTACTTTATGAGATTAGCAGTCGTGAGGTCTGGGAGAAGGCTACCGAGAACGAGGCAACCCTGAAGGCGTGGTTCGATGCCCACCGTAAGGACTATACATGGTCGCAACCCCGTTATAAAGGTATCGCCTACCATGTGAAGGACAAGAAAGATGTGAAGGCCGTGAAGAACTGTGTGAAGCGCCTTCCCTTCGACCAGTGGGCTGAGGCTCTGCGCACCACCTTCAACCCCGACTCCGTGATCCGCATCCGTGTGGAGAAGGGACTCTTTAAACCCGGCGACAATGCCACCGTTGACAGAATGGTGTTTAAGGTGTCTGCAGAAGTGAAGCCACTGCAGGACTATCCCATCGATGCCGTCTACGGAAAGAAACTGAAGAAGCCCAGCGACTATACCGATGTGCGTGCCCAGGTGGTCGAGGATTACCAAAACGACCTTGAACGCCGTTGGGTGGCCTCGTTGCGCAAGCGTTATCCGGTCGTCATTCATGAAGAAGTATTGAAAACAGTAAATAAGCATCAATGAGAAAAATACAGAATTTGTTAGGTGCCATGCTCCTCATGCTCCCGCTGATGGCTGGGGCCGAGACAAAGGATTCCGTACAGATTGGTACTGTGGTCGATGAGGTGGTATGGATCGTCGGTGACGATGCCATCCTCCGTTCAGACATCGAGACCATGCGTATGCAGGCCGCCATGGAAGGTATTAAGTTCAGTGGCAACCCCGATTGTGCCATCCCTGAGCAGATAGCTGTACAGAAGCTATTCAAGCATCAGGCCGAGATTGATAGTATCGAGGTGACCGATGCCGATGTGGCTGCGGAGGTGGAACAGCAGATTAACTACTGGCTTGAGATGGTGGACGGCTCGCGTGAACGTCTGGAGGAATACAAGCACCAGCCGCTCTCACAGATCCGTAATGACCTGCGTGAAGATCTGAAAGACCGTCAGATGGTGCAGCGGATGAAGCAGAAACTTGTCGAGGATATCGCCGTGACACCTGCTGATGTCCGCCGTTATTTCCAGAATATGCCTGCCGACAGCGTCCCCTTCGTACCTACGGAGGTGGAGGTGCAGGTTATTCAGCAGACACCAGTCATCGAAGTCGAGGAACTCAACCGTGTGAAGGATGAGTTACGCGAATATACCGAACGTGTGAACAAGGGGGATGCCACCTTCCAGACTCTGGCACGCCTCTATTCCGAGGACCCGGGAACAGCCCGTCGTGGTGGTGAACTCGGTCTTGTGGGACGTGGTACCCTTGACCCGGCCTTTGCTGCTGTGGCCTTTAACCTCACCGATCCGAAGAAGGTATCAAAGATTGTTGAGTCGGAGTTCGGCTTCCATATCATCCAGCTCATCGAGAAGCGCGGCGACAAGGTGAACGTGCGTCATATCCTCCGTAAGCCAGTGGTGTCGGAAGTGGCTATCGAAAAAACGCTTGGCCGTCTGGACTCCATCGCGGCTGATATCCGTTCCGGAAAGTTCACTTTCGAGGATGCTGCACCACTGCTCTCCGATGATAAGGACACCCGTTACAGCAAGGGCCTGATGTCTACAAACATGATGACTACGGGTCATACCTCATCGAAGTTCCGTATGCAAGACCTGCCCCCCGAGGTTGCAAAGGTTGTGGATACCATGCAGGTGGGACAGATCTCACAGTCGTTCCAGATGATTAACCAGCGCGGTAAGACCGTGTGCGTCATCGCAAAGCTGAAGAATCGCATCGACGGTCATAAGGCTACGGTGACGGAGGACTTCCAGACGTTGAAGGACGTGGTGCTGAACAAACGTCGTGAGGAGCGTATCCATCAGTGGGTGGTCGATAAGATCAAGACGGTCTATACCCGTCTGAATGACGAATATAAGGACTGCGAGTTCGAATACGAGGGGTGGAATAAATAAAGGTGTTTAGAAGGAGATGATGAGGAAGTCTTTCGTCTGGCTGATATCTTTCGCCTTGATGGTGGGGATGGTGTCTGCTTTTGCACAGAAGCAGACACAGAAGAAACGTCCGGCACGAAAGGCGCAGAAAGAGGACACCCGCGTCTATCTCGTACATGCCGACGTGCTACACTTCGATCAGTTAATAAACCCTGATGCTACCATCCTCAATGGTAAAGTACAGTTCACTCATCAGGGTGTACGCCTCTATTGTGACAGTGCCTACTTCTATGAAGGCAGCAACTCGTTTGAGGCTTTCGGACATGTGAAGATGGTGCAGGGCGATACCCTCTCACTGGTCAGCGACTATGCCTATTACGATGGTAATGAGCAGATGGCCCGTGCCCGTTATAACGTGGTGCTGAAACATAAGAAGACCACGCTGTATACTGATAGTCTCGACTTCGACCGTCTTTATGACAATGCCTACTTCTTCGAAGGTGGAAAGATGATTGACGGAAATACCACGCTGACCTCAGACTGGGGTGAGTACAACACGAAATCAAAGATGTCGGTATTCAACTACGACGTGAAGATGCGCAGTCCGAAGTTCTATCTCACCACCGACACGCTCTATTACGACACCCGTATTTCGATGGCTCATATCGTAGGCCCATCGGATATCTATTCTGGTGAGAGTCATATTTACTCAGAACAGGGCTATTACGACACGAAGAAGGAGCAGGCGCGACTCATGAATCGATCTGTGCTCTCCAATCAGGGAAGGACGATGATTGGCGACAGCGTTTGGTATGATAGTCAGGCTGGTATTAGCAAGGCCTTCCGCAACGTGGTCTATGTAGACTCCGTGAATAAAAATAAACTCACCGGCAACTACGGCGAATATTTAGAAAACACGGGCTATGCCATGTGTACCGACAGTGCCGTGGCCATCGACTTCTCACAGGGTGACTCCCTCTTTATGCATGCCGACACTTTTAAGGTGATTACCTTTAATATCGAGACCGACTCCGTGTACCGTAAGATCCATGCCTATCGTCATGTTCGTGCCTACCGTACTGATGTGCAGGCCATCTGCGACTCGTTGGTCTATAACTCCCAGGACTCCTGTATGACGATGTACTACGATCCCATCGTTTGGAATGTCAATCAGCAACTCGTCGGTGACCGTATTGAGGTGTTCCTGAAAGATTCACTCATCAATCGTGCCCATGTCATTGACAACTGCTTCTCTATTCAGCAGCTGCGTAGTGATACGGCCTGCTATAACCAGGTGAAGTCAAAAGAGATGTTTGCCTTCTTCGTCGATGGGAAAATCCATGAGACCCGTGCCGTGGGTAATGTGCTCATTGGCTACTATTTCGAGGAGGGTGACTCTATACCTATTATATATAATTATCAGGAGACCTCCGAGTTGCGAATGTTCCTTAAGGACCGTAAGCTCCAACGTGTCTGGACGCCGAAGACCTCCGGTACGATGTATCCGCTCAATCAGATACCCGCCGATCGTAAGCGTCTCACGGGCTTTGTCTGGTATGATGC